>OKTE01000933.1_pt1 | contig 9625 bp, 5 predicted proteins | sample 1606151 | NCBI WGS metagenome assembly OKTE01 (sample SAMEA3879527, study PRJEB24766) | human gut metagenome | biome: human-associated habitat; feature: feces | place: USA | collected 1985/1987 | reverse complement strand
GCGAAGCGACCTCACCCCACGAAGAAGTGATTGAAACGGAAAAGGGAAAGACGTATCAAGTGAAATAAAAAAAGACTGCTTATCAAGTTTAATAAAAGAGAGAACAATCATGAGAAACTATTATCAAACCATAACGATTGCCTGCTGCATGGCAATGAGTGCTTCTCCCCTCGCTATATGGGCGCAGAGTGGCGACGAACAAGGGCTCGAAATCCCCCGCAACCTGCAATTGCAACAAGACAAAGACGAGCTTCGCAAAGCCTACGACGGTTGGTGGACAGCCTCTCAAAAGAATAAGGAGCAACGAATGTCGTGGTATAACGAAGCCAAATTCGGTTGCTTCATCCATTGGGGCCCTTACTCCGTACCCGCGGGTCTTTGGAAAAACAAGATGCAGAGCGGCTATACCGAACACCTGATGCGAAAAGCCCGCATCCCCCTGGAAGAGTACAAAAAAGAACTGATACTTCCTTTCAATCCTACTGAATTTGATGCCGAGGAGTGGATGCGCCATGCATCGGAAGCAGGCATGAGATATTTCGTCATTACTGCCAAGCATCACGACGGATTCGCCATGTATCCATCCGATGCTTATCCCTACGATATTCGCCTTTCCAAATTTCAGAAAGATCCGATGGAAGCATTGAGCAGAGCCGCTAAGAAATATGGCATCAAGTTCGGTTTCTATTATTCGCACGCTTTTGACTGGGAACACCCGGACGCTCCGGGAAACGATTGGGATTATCCCACGAATCCCGGTGGAGATAAACTTGTGGGCGGCAAGAACTGGTGGCTGGAACGTAAAGACTTTCTCGCTAATGCCGAGAAATATGTAAACGAGAAATCCATTCCGCAAATACAGGAACTTATCAGAAAGTACGACCCCGACATCTTATGGTTCGATACTCCGCAGAAGCTTCCGCTCTATCTCAATATCCGCATACTGGAAGCTATCCGCCAAGCGGACCTACAAAACAAAATCGTCGTAAACGGACGACTAGCACGTTTTGGCTCTAATAATATAGGTGATTACCGCAATACGGGCGACCGTTCCGCCTTCTTTTTCCCCACCGAAGGGGCATGGGAATCTATTCCCACTACCAACGAGTCTTATGGATACAGCGTAGTGGATACAGTGCGCAAACCTGTTTCATTCTTTGTACAATTATTACCCAGCGCCACTTCGAAAGGGGGTAATATACTGATGAACGTAGGTCCGATGGGCAATGGCCGATGGGACAAGAGAGACATCGAAGTGTTTCAGGGCATAGGACAGTGGTTGAAGGTGAACGGAGAAAGTATCTATGGAGCACAACGCACCAATCTGCCTATACAGCCGTGGGGCGTAACGACACTGAAAGGAGATACGCTGTATGCACACGTATTTCATTGGCCAGCCGATGGAAAACTGATTATCGGCGGACTCCGTTCCGACATCGGAAAAGGATGGCTCGTTGCCGACAAGAAGGCGGCGATAAGATTCAAGCGCTTAAACGCGGATGATTACGAACTGACCTTGCCCGCCAATGCGCCGGACAGCATGAATTCCGTCATCGCACTGGTACTGAACAACCGGAAAGTGCCGAATCCCATCCGTCTTATCGACCACAAACAGAGCAATACGCTCTATACATTCGATTCCGAACTGCAAGGGCGTGGATTGGGATACGGTGACGGCAAACCGAACCGCAACTACGTTACCAAATGGAAAAATACGAATCAGTGGATGAAATGGAACTTACGGTCAAGCGCACCTGTCGAATATACTGTTTATCTGGACTACAACACGCAGGGAAAGAATGATACGGGAACAGTCGTGGTAGAGATAGCCGGACAGAAACTGGAAGCGAACTACTCCACTTATCCCGAACAGAAAGGGACCAACAGTCTACGTCTGGGAAAAGTGAAGCTGCCGAAAGGTAGTTTTGAATGCAGCCTGAAAGGAAAACAATACCAGGGAAGCCAATACATGACTCCTATTGCCGTACGGCTTGAAAAAGAGTAAGCATGGCAGTAATCTCTGTATCGCAATAACTTCGAAATAGCAAATACATTGAATAACGCTAACAAATAGTATACATATATGAAATTGAAATTATCCACCGTAACCATAAAGTTGAAGCTCCCCATAGCAGCTTTATTGCTCGGAGCCGGCCTCACGGCCTGTACTCCGCAACCGGATTCAAACATAGTGGAAGACAACATGGAGTTTGCACAGCAACAACTCCGATGCGCTTTTGATGAAATAGACTACGCCGTAGCCAACGAATCACCCGAAAGCCGTGCGCAACGCGAAAAGAACGGATGGGGGCCACTCACCAATCCCCGGAATACGGAACCGGACGGGACGCTTCACCTCGTCCCGTCCAAAGACTGGACCAGCGGATTCTTCCCCGGCGAGCTCTGGTTTCTCTATGAGTATACCCAGAATAATTTCTGGAAAAAGAAGGCGCAGCAACATACCGATATCCTGGAACAGGAAAAGATGAACGGCGGCACTCACGACATGGGCTTCAAGATGTATTGCAGCTTTGGAAACGGTTATCGCCTGACGCAAGACGAACGCTACAAAGAAATTCTGTTGCAATCGGCACGCACACTTTCCACCCGGTTCAAACCCAAAGCCGGCATTATCCGCTCTTGGGACCATAACAAGGATAAATGGCAATGCCCGGTCATCATTGATAATATGATGAACCTCGAACTGCTGTTCGAAGCTTCCAGGCTGTCCGGCGACTCCACTTTCTACAACATAGCCCGGAAGCACGCCGATACGACTATGGCTAACCATTTCCGTGAGGACAACAGCTGCTATCATGTGGTGGATTATGACCCCGAAACCGGTGAAGTCCGTAAGAGACAGACTGCACAAGGCTATGCCGACGAGTCTGCTTGGGCACGTGGACAAGCGTGGGCCTTGTACGGCTATACCATGTGCTATCGCTATACACACGATGCCAAATACCTGGAACAGGCTGAAAAGGTCTACAACTTTATCTTCAACAACAAGAATCTTCCGGAAGACTTGGTTCCCTACTGGGATTTCGATGCTCCCAATATCCCGAATGAACCTCGCGATGCTTCGGCAGCTGCCTGCACGGCGTCCGCCCTTTACGAGCTGAGTACTTATCTGCCGGATAAGGGATACAAGGAAACCGCCGACCGGATTATGGAAAGCCTCGCTTCTCCTTCCTACCGTGCCAAGGTGGGTACCAACGGCAACTTCATCCTGATGCACTCTGTGGGCAGTATTCCTCACGGTGCGGAGATTGATGTACCGCTGAATTATGCCGACTATTACTTCCTGGAAGGATTGATGCGTAAAAGAGACTTGGAAAAATGAAAACTCAATTAAATATTTTGTTAGGTGGTTTAGGTTTGTTCGCCTTGCAGGGCTGTAAAGCCCCGCAGGCGGAACAATCCGTCCAGCCGAATGTCATTTACGTTTTTCCCGACCAATACCGTAACCAGGCGATGGAGTTCTGGGGCCAGGAAGGTTTTCGCGAGAAAGTGAACTTTCGGAATGACCCGGTGCATACCCCGCGCTTGAATGATTTTGCCCGGGAGTCAGTGGTGTTGACATCTGCCATGAGCAACTGCCCGTTGAGCAGTCCCCACCGTGGTTCTCTGTTGACGGGAATGTATCCTAATAAGAGTGGTATTCCATTGAATTGCAATTCGAGCCGTCCCATCAGCTCTCTGCGTGAGGATGCTGTGTGTGTGAGTGATGTTTTCTGCAATGCCGGATATGACTGCGCCTACTTTGGCAAACTGCATGCCGAATTTCCTACCCCCAACGACCCCGAACGTCCCGGACAGTATGTGGAAGACCGCGTACCTGCATGGGATGCCTATACATCGAAAGAACGTCGTCATGGGTTCAATTACTGGTATTCTTACGGTACCTTTGACGAACACAAGAATCCGCATTACTGGGATACGGAAGGCCGTCGCCACGACCCGCGCGAGTGGTCACCGTTACACGAATCGGGCAAGGTGGTGTCTTATCTGAAGAACGAGGGGAATGTACGCGACCCGAAGAAACCTTTCTTCATTATGGTAGGCATGAATCCTCCCCATAGTCCGTACCGTTCTTTGGACGACTGTATGGAGGAAGATTTCAATCTCTATAAAAACCAGCCTCTGGACAGCTTGCTCGTCCGTCCGAATGCCGACTCCAAGATGCTCAAGGCAGAGAGTGCACGCTACTACTTTGCTTCTGTGACGGGTGTCGACCGTGCTTTCGGTCAGATACTCGATGCCTTGAAGGAACTCGGACTGGACAAGAATACCATTGTCGTGTTTGCCTCCGACCATGGAGAGACCATGTGCAGCCAGCATACGGAAGACCCGAAGAATTCCCCATACTCCGAGTCCATGAACGTTCCTTTCCTGGTGCGTTTTCCCGATAAGATTAAGCCCCGCGTGGACGACTTGATGCTTTCCTCGCCGGACATCATGCCTACCTTGTTGGGTCTTGCCGGTCTTGCCGACTCCATTCCGGCCGAGGTGCAGGGACGCAACTATGCACCGCTTTTCTTCGATGAAAAGGCGGATATTGTACGTCCCACCGGCGCTCTCTACATCCAGAACCTGGACGGTGAGAAGGATGCGGAAGGTATGGTCCGTTCCTACTTCCCTTCGTCGCGCGGCTTTAAATCGGCGCGCTACACGCTGGCGCTCTACATTGACCGCGAAAACCATAAGCTGGTCAAAAGTTTGTTGTTTGACGATGAAAAGGACCCGTATCAGATGAATAACCTTTCTTTGGAAGAAAACCAAGAAGTCGTAAAAGACCTTTGCGCAGAGATGGGCAAAGTGTTGAAAGAAATTGATGATCCTTGGTATAAGGAAGGTATCTTGAAGGATATGATACCTTATTGATTGGAAATGGGTTATAGATAATCCTCCATAAATTGCTTGAACGTTTTTTGCGACCCGCTTCGACTGATAGTGAACTATTTGTCGGAGCGGGTTGTTTGATTCAGAGTGGAATAAATTACCAATACGTATTAAGTAAATGATGGAGATGAAGTACAGACTATGGGCTTGTTTGTTGTTTTTGCCGATGGTCCTTTGGGCGTCCGGGCGTCCGAAAGTGGCTGTCGTACTCAGTGGGGGTGGCGCCAAAGGGACGGCGCATATCGGTGCTCTGAAAGTAATTGAAGAAGCGGGTATCCCTATAGATTATGTGGTGGGCACTAGTATGGGGGCCATTGTGGGCGGTTTGTATTCTATCGGATATACCCCGCAGCAATTGGACAGTATGGTGAATGCCCAGAACTGGAAATTCTTGCTCTCGGATGCCCCCAATCCTAAGGATGTGTTGCTGGATGACCGGTTGAAGTCGGAGCGCTATGTACTCTCCATTCCGTTTTCTTTGAAATCTGCCGCTGTTTCGGATGCGGGTATCATAAAAGGGAAGAACCTGGCACGTTTGTTCTCCACATTGACAGAAGGTTACCAGGATTCTGTGGATTTTAGCCGTCTTCCTATTCCGTTTGCCTGCGTGTCGGAAAATCTGGTGAATGGCAGCGAAGTAGTGTTCCATGAGGGAATACTGGCCACTGCCATGCGTTCCAGCATGTCCATTCCCGGTGTGTTTGCTCCGGTAGACCTGGATGGAATGGTGTTGGTGGACGGTGGAATGGTGAATAACTATCCGGTAGATGTGGCGCTTGCCATGGGGGCCGACTACATTATCGGGGTGGATGTGCAGAGTCCGCTGCTTAAGGCTTCCGAGCTGAAATCGGTGAAAGACATCTTCGGGCAAATCATCAATCTGCAAGGAGAGAAGAAATACCGTGAGAATCTGCGTAATACCGACGTATTGATAAAGGTGGATGTCACCGGCTATTCGGCTGCAAGTTTCACCAAAGAGGCCATCGACACTTTGATGGTGCGGGGAGAGCGTGCTGCCATGGACAGTTGGGACGGACTGCTTGCCCTGAAACGGAAGCTGGGACTTGCAGAAGATTATCAGCCTCACCGCCCGTCTGGGCAAGCGTACACTGGCACGACTCGGATATAGTTATCAGTGGGACGGTGGATGGCAGGCAGGCGGGACTTGCCTATCAGTTCGACTATAAAGATATGAATATTTACAATGAAGGCAAACGGGCGCTGGATTTGACTTTTACACATCAGCTGGTCCGTATGGGGGCGGCGAAGGACTGGAACAATATCCAGGTCAGTTTGGGCATTGACTTTGATTACTACCACTATCATGATTTGCTGTCGCTCGACCCGTTGGCTTCGGCACTGTTTGAGAATTCGTCCTTATTCAGTTACTTTGCCGGACTTGTGTTCAACAACTTGAATGAGAGGAGCGCCCCTACAAAAGGCATGTCGTGGGCGGTATCCTACCATCTCTATACGGATAACCTCTTCCAGTATAAAGACAACAATCCTATTTCTGTTTTCGATGCCCGTTGGCAGGGATGTTTCTCTCCGTCGAGTAAGCTCACTGTCACTCCTTCGTTTTATGGACGCGTATTGTCCGGAAGCGATAATTATCCTTTTGCCATCATCAATATGGTGGGGGGGACCATACCGGGGCGCTATATGCCACAGCAGATACCGTTTACGGGCATCAACCGTGCGGAACTGTCACAAGCCGCATTGCTGGTTGCAGGGCTGAACCTCAGACAGCGTATCTTGAAAAACCAGTATATATCAGTGATGGGCAGTTATGGGCGAAACTCCGGGAAGTTTCATCAGATTCTTGACTCTTCCAAATCGGCTGATATGGCAGGGGTAGGCATCGGCTATATGTACAAGAGTTTTCTGGGACCAGTGGAGATACAATTGAATTGGTCCAACCAGACGAAGAAAGTAGGGTGGTATGCCGGGTTCGGATTCGTATTCTAACAGGGATGTATCAAAATACACAATCACCATAGGATTATACAGATTTTATTTTTCAGTTAAAAGAACAGAAGAACAAGAGAGAGAAATATGTTCTTTTGTTCTTCTGTCTAAAACTTACCCCAATCTGTATGATTCTGTGGTGAGTTATGATACCTTCGTTATTTATTCAGCTTCCATTCGCTTCCGTCCTTACCGTCCTTAATCTCGAAACCGAGCGCGGTGAGTTCATTGCGGATTTTGTCGGATGTAGCCCAATCTTTGTTGGCTTTTGCCTTTGAACGCTCTTCCAATAGCATGTCCACTACCTTGCCGAAGGCGGCTTCACGCTCTTCCTTGGAGGCGTTGTCTTCTTGTAATCCTAAGATGTCGAAGCAGAAGAGGTGGAAGGTTTCCTTCAATTCTTTCAGGTCTTCGGCTGTGATGGAATCGTTTCCAGCTAGGATATTGTTTACCATCTTGGCGCCGTCGAAGAGGTGGGCGATGACAATCGGTGAGTTCAAGTCATCATTCATGGCTTCGTAACACTTGGCACGCAGGGATTTCACGTCTATGGTGGAGGTTGCAGCAGGGGTAATCTTGTCCAGTCCATGTACAGCATCCATCAGTCTTGCCAATCCCTTTTCGGCGGCTTGCAGCGCTTCGTTGCTGAAGTCTACCGTACTGCGGTAGTGGGCTTGCAGGGTGAAGAATCGGATGGTCATTGGGCTGTAGGCTTGCTCCAGCATGGGGTGCGTACCTTTGAAGAGCTCTTCCAATGTGATGAAGTTACCGTAAGACTTACCCATTTTCTGTCCGTTCACGGTCAGCATGTTGTTGTGCATCCAATAATGTACCATATCTTCTCCTTGGGAAGCTACGGATTGTGCAATCTCGCATTCGTGATGCGGGAAGATAAGGTCCATACCGCCACCATGAATGTCGAAGTGCTCGCCCAAGTATTTCTTTCCCATGGCTGTACATTCGGCGTGCCAGCCGGGGAAGCCGTCGCTCCACGGGGAAGGCCAACGCATGATGTGTTCCGGTTGCGCACATTTCCAGAGGGCAAAGTCTGCGGGGTTGTGCTTCTCGCTCTGTCCGTCCAGTTCACGGGTGGTGTTGAGAACATCATCCAGGTTGCGTCCGGAGAGCTTGCCGTAGTGATGGTCCTTGTTGTATTTTTCTACATCGAAATAAACGGAACCTTCACTTTCGTAGGCATATCCGTTCTTCAATATCTCCTTTACAAGTTCTATCTGTTCGATGATGTGGCCGCTGGCATGTGGCTCGATACTGGGAGACAGCACATTCAATGCATCCATCGCCTTATGATAGCGGTTGATGTAGTACTGTGCCACTTCCATTGGCTCCAGTTGTTCCAGACGGGCTTTTTTCGCAATCTTGTCTTCACCTTCGTCGGCATCGTGCTCCAGATGGCCCACGTCGGTAATGTTGCGGACATAGCGCACCTTGTAGCCGATGTGCGTCAGGTAGCGGAACAGCAGGTCGAAAGTGATGGCAGGGCGTGCATGTCCCAAGTGCGGGTCACCGTACACGGTCGGTCCGCAGACATACATGCCTACATGCGGTGCATGCAGCGGTACGAACAGCTCTTTTTTTCTATTTAAAGTGTTGTAAATGGTCAGTTGATGTTCCATAACAGTTGATTATTAGTTCTTTTAGGAGTACAAAGGTATAATAAATCTGTGAAAATCTATAATGATATTCTGTTTTATAAGAGTAAATGCAACGGATTTCACCTTCGTTTATTACTTTTGTATCCATGAAGTCAGATAAACGTGTATTGCTTGGCATGAGTGGCGGCACGGATAGTTCCGTGGCCGCCATGAGGTTGCAGGAAGCCGGTTATGAGGTGACTGGCGTGACTTTCCGTTTCTATGAGGCAGGAGATGAGACCGGGTATTTGGAAGATGCACGGGCTCTGGCCCTGAAGCTGGGGATGAAACACATTACCTATGATGCACGCGAGCTTTTCCGTTCGCGTATTATCTGCTATTTTGTGGAAGAGTATCTAAGGGGGCGTACTCCCGTTCCTTGCACGGTCTGCAATAATGAGCTGAAGTGGGCGCTGTTGGCTAAAATAGCCGATGAAAAGGGGATTTATTGGATTTCTACCGGACATTATGTGCGTAAAGTCTTGTCCGGAGGAAAGTATTATATAGCTCCTGCCGCAGATAAGGACAAAGACCAGACTTTCTTTCTGTGGGGATTGAAGCAGGACATCCTGCAGCGTATGTTGCTTCCGATGGGAGATATTACGAAAAATGAGGCGCGCTCGTATGCGGCGGAGCGTGGTTTCGGGCAGGTGGCTGCGAAGAAAGACAGTATAGGGGTGTGCTTTTGTCCTTTGGATTACCGTTCCTTTTTAAAGTGTGAAGTCCCCGAAACACTATTACCCGGTAAAGGTAGATTCGTCGATGAAAAGGGGAATTTCTTAGGATGGCATGAGGGCTATCCGTTTTATACCGTAGGGCAACGTAGGGGCTTGGGTATCCATCTGAACAAGGCTGTTTTTGTGAAAGAGACAAGAGTGGAAAGCAATGAAGTCGTTTTAGCTCCGCTCTCTTCCCTCTACAGGCAGGAAATGTGGCTGGGAGACTGGAACCTGGTGGAGAATAGTCGTGTGCTGGGTGCAAACGAGGTTATTGTGAAGATACGCTACCGTAAGCAGGCAAACCGGTGCAGGGTGACTCTTACGGTGGAAGGTCTGTTACGTGTCCGTCTGATAGAGCCGCTGGAATCCATTGCACCCGGGCAG
>OKTE01000932.1_pt1 | contig 9626 bp, 10 predicted proteins | sample 1606151 | NCBI WGS metagenome assembly OKTE01 (sample SAMEA3879527, study PRJEB24766) | human gut metagenome | biome: human-associated habitat; feature: feces | place: USA | collected 1985/1987 | reverse complement strand
CGGCTGCCGCGGGAATTATCGACGAAAAGGTGCTGGCTCTCGGAGGTGTATCGGAAGCGAATCTGCCGGAGGTGCGCGAAGCGCGGAAGGCAAAGCTGGCAGCGGAGAAGGCCAGACAGGACGCCCAGGAGGCGCAGGCCAAGGTGCAGGTGGATGAGCAGCTGAAGAAGATCAGCGAGCTTGACCCGAACATCCGCGAGCTGCAAGATCTGGCGAAGATGCCGAGCTATCCGCAGTTCTATGAGCTGGTGAAGAAGGGCAACAGTCTGCTCGACGCTTTTAAGCTGGCGAACTTCGAGACGCTTTCACAGGGCGCAGCGGCAAGGGCACGGCAGGCGGCCATCAATGCCGCCCAGTCGAAGCAGCATTTGGCGCAGACACAGACGCGGGGCAAGGGCGCCGTGACGGTTCCTTCGGACGTGAAGGAGCTGTACCGCACCATGAACCCAGGCGTTACCGATGCGGAGATTCAGGCACACTACAGCCGGACACACAAGGGCTGAGAAAGGAGCATTTCACATGAGTTTCAAAATTCACAGCATCGATGACAACCGGATTTCGGGCATCGAGTATCTGCCGTGCGGCGCCATTACGCCGAAGGTCGGCATGGCACTTGTCCAGTCGGGCGGCAATCTCGCACTGGCAACCGGCACGAACGCGCCGACGTACATCTCCATGTGCGAGAAGGACAGCCCGTGCACGGCGGGCGACATCATCCCCGTGATTCGGGTAAACAAGGACATGATCTTCGAGACCACCTTTGCAGCTGCCGCAACCAGCATCAAGCTGGGCGACAAGGTGACGCTGCACACCGACGGTCTGCAGGTCACGGGCACGACCGCGAGCGGCGTGGCCGAGGTCGTCTATATGGACGGCACGGCGGCGGGCGATATGTGCCGCGTCCGCTTCTGATACCAGGAAAGGAGACATAAGCAATGGCTAACATTACCTTTACCGAAGGCTCCGGCCTTCAGGACAGCATTTTCGGCAAGAGCCAGGAACCGATCAAGATGTTCCTCGAAAAGAGGGGCGAGGCGTTTGAACAGACCAGTATGCTGCCGGAGCTGTTCAACATGGGCAGCAGCAACCACTGGGGCGAAAAGTTCTCCACCATGACGGCCATGGACGGCTTCCAGCCGGTGGGCGAGAACGGCGACTACCCCGTGGACGGTATGCAGGAGGGCTTTGCCAAGTTCCTCGAACACATGACGTGGAAGAACAGCTTCTCCCTGTCCCGCGAGATCGTGGAGGATGCAAAGCTGATGGATTTGAAGAAGCAGCCCGCTGGCTTCATCACCAGCTACTACCGCACCCGCGAGAAGTTCGGCGCTGCCCTCATCGGCGCGGCTGTCCAGAAGAAGACGGAGACCACCTTCTCCGGCAAGACCTTTGACGTGAAGACCGCCGATGGCAAGTGCCTGTTCGACACCAACCACCCCAGCAAGCTGGGCAAGTCCAACCAGTCCAACCAGTTCTCCGATGCCTTCAGCAACGACGCGCTGATGGCGATGGAGGCGAAGATGCAGGACTTCCGTGGCGACAACGACGAGGTACTGGATGTGGCTCCCACCACCATCCTCATCCCCAACGACTACAAGCTCAAGCGCGATGTGTTCGCAGCCATCGGCGCGGACAAAGACCCTGCCACTGCCAACAACGGCTTCAACTACAACTTTGGCCGCTGGAACGTGGTGGTGTGGCCGTACCTGAACCAGTTCATCGCGTCCGGCACTTCCCCGTGGATTCTGCTGGACAAGAAGTACAACGACGAGTACGGCAGCGCCATGTGGCTTGACCGCGTGCAGCTGGAGGTCAGAAGCGAGCTGGCGGGCAACGATGCCAACGTGTGGAAGGGCTACGCCCGCTTCATCGCCGGTTTCAACGACTGGCGCGGCTATGCCGTGGGCGGCGTGACCGGCGGCACGCAGCTCATTGCCACATCGACTGGCAGCTAATCAGAACACAGACCGGACGGGGCGGCGGCGCAGGCCGCTGCCCCGCTTTTCATTTCGAGGAAAGGGGGACGGATAATGGCGACACTGAAGAGCGTCATCGACTATGTAGACGAGATCAAGCCCAACGCCTTCTCGAACGAGGCGAAGACAAAGTGGCTGAACGAGTGTGAAGGGCTGGTGCAGACCGAGGTCTTACTGTGGGCGAGCGAGGAGATCATCACCTACCAGTACGACGCGGACAAGGACAAGGAACTGCTGGCGCAGCCGCCGCACGACAAAATCTACTGGGCATACCTGACGGCCATGATCGACTTCGCCAACGGCGAGTACAACAAATACCAGAACACGATGCAGATGTTCAACAGCTTCTTCGGCGAGTTCATGCGCTGGTTTGCCCTCAACTACCGTCCGGCAGATACCCACGAGGAGGTATATGTATGAGCGGGTACGGAAACACGAAGATCGGAACCGAGTGGCGCGGGTATTACATCACCGCCTACGGCATCGCCGTGAAGCACGGCTTTCAGGGGACGGAGGAGGAATGGCTGAAGAGCCTGAAGGGTGACGGCGGCGAGCCTATCGTCATCCGCTATGACGAAACCGCGCAGCAGCTGCAGTGGAAGTACGAAAGCGACACACAGTGGCAGGAGCTGCTGAGCCTGAGCGAGCTGCAGGGCGATGTGGTGAGCCAGACGCTGGCGGCGGCACAGAACGCCAAGACCGCGGCGGAGGCGGCGCAGAGTGCGGCGGAGACCGCAGCACAGACCACCGGCGCAGACGCAGCCGCAGCCAAGAGCGGCGCAGACACCGCAACGGAGAAAGCCGCAGCGGCGGCAGCAAGCGCCAAGACAGCCACGGACGCGGCGGGAGAAGCACAGACGGCGGAGAGCAGCGCCAAGGGCTACGCCTCCACCAGCGGCACCAACGCCACGGCGGCAGCACAGAGCGCGACAGACGCGCGAAGCGCCAAGGCGGCGGCAGAGACAGCGGCCAGCACGGCAACGAGCGCCAAGACCGCAGCACAGACTGCTGAGACGAACGCCAAGGCCAGCGAGACTGCAGCGGCGAGCAGCAAGACGGCGGCGGAGACGGCAGCAAGCACGGCGACGAGCGCCAAGACCGCAGCGGAAACCGCCAAGACGGGCGCGGTGAGCGCACAGAGCAAGGCACAGAGCGCACAAGTGAAGGCGGAGGGCGCTGCCGCAGACGCGGAGGAAAGCGCCGCAGCGGCGGCGCAGAGCGCCACACAGGTGGCAGCCAACAGCAAGACCGCCGAAAGCTGGGCGGTGGGCGGCACCGGCACCCGCGAGGGCGAGGACAGCAACAACGCCAAATACTGGTGCGAGAGCGCACAGGCCATTGCGGGCGGCGGCGTGACCAGCTTCAACGGGCGCGGCGGCATCGTGAAGCCGCAGAAGGGCGACTACACGGCGGAGATGGTGGAGGCGGATGCCTCCGGCGCTGCGGCGGCGGTGCAGAGCAATCTGGACGGCCACGAGGGCGACACCACGGCGCACATCACAGCGGCGGAGCGCACCAAGTGGAACGGCAAGCAGGACAAGCTGACCTTCGACACAGCCCCGACGGCGAACAGCACGAACCCCGTGACCAGCGGCGGCGTGAAGACGGAGCTGGACAAGAAAGCCAACGCAACGAGCCTCGGCGCACACACCGGCAACACGGACAACCCGCATCGGGTGACGGCGGCAAGCGCGGTATCGGCGCATAACAGCTCCAGCGCGGCGCACAGCGACATCCGAACCGCACTTGCAGGGAAAGAAACGGCAGGCGCTGCGGCAACTGTGCAGGGCAACCTCGACGACCACGAGGCCGATACCACGAAGCACGTCACAGCAGCGGAGCGGACGGCCTGGAACGCAAAGAGCGGGAAAGCTGTTTCCTTCACGGTGACGCTGGCGGCTGCCAGCTGGAGTAGCAAAGCGCAGACGGTGAGCAACGCGAACATCCTGACGGGCGCGTATGCGTATGTGGTGACGCCTGCACCGGCCAGCTTCGGCGCGTACAGCGAGGCGATCATCTACGCGGACAATGTGACGCAGGCAGGCAAGATGACCTTCCACTGCAGCCAGACGCCGACGGCGGCATTGACGGTGAACATCACGAGAATTGAGGTGGGAACATGAACGGATTAGTCTTCAACATGGTAGGCGGCGGAGGCGGCGGGGTGAAGCTGGTGTCGATCGCCATTACAACGCCGCCAGCAAAAACGACCTACGTCTCCGGCGAAACCTTCAGCCCGGCAGGGATGATCGTCACGGCGACATATTCCAACGGCGCCACGCTCAAGGCGACGGGATACAGCTTCAGCCCGGACACGGCGCTGACGGACGGCACGACGAGCGTCACCATCGAGTACACGGAAGGCGGCGTGACGAAGACGGCGGAGCAGGCCATTACGGTGGTGCACCGGCTGACGAAGATCGAGATCACGGCGCAGCCGACGAAGAAGGTCTATGAGTACGGCGACAGCTTCCAGAGCGCGGGCATGGTGGTGAAGGCCACCTACTCCGACGGCGCCACGGCCAATGTGACCGGCTACAGCTGCAGCCCGACGGTACTGAGCACGGTCGGCACGCAGACAATCACGGTGAGCTATACGGAAAACGGCGTAACGAAGACGGCGACGACGAGCGTGACGGTGAACCGGAAGACGATCTCTGCGGTGCCGAGCCAGAGCGGGACGCTGACCTACAACGGCGGCAGCCAGTCCCCCACATGGAACAACTACAACACGGTACAGCTGACCATCGGCGGCACGACCACGGGCGCCAACGCAGGGAGCTACACAGCGACCTTCACGCCGAAGAGCAACTACCGATGGAGCGACGGAAGCACCACGCCGAAGAGCGTGAGCTGGAGTATCGGGAAGGCGGCGGGCAGCCTCTCCATCTCCCCCACCAGCATGACACTGGACACCACGACGAAGAGCAAGACCATCACGGTGACGCGCAGCGGCGACGGCACGATCAGCGCCGTGAGCAGCAACACAGCGGCGGCGACGGTGAGCGTATCGGGCAACACGGTGACGGTGACGGGCAAGGCCAACGGCAGTGCGAAGATCACCATCAGCGTGGCGGCGGGAACGAACTACACCGCACCGGCGAACAAGACCTGCGCGGTGACGGTGAGCTTCCTGAAGGACAACTTCGCGGACAACGACTGGGCTTCCATCATCGCGGCGTGCCATTCGGGCAGCGTGCCGAGCACATGGGTGGTGGGCAACAGCAAGACGATGACCATCAATGGCGCGAGCTATCAGGTAGACATCATCGGCAAGAACCACGACACCTACGCATCCGGCGGGAAGGCACCGCTGACCTTCCAGCTGCACGACTGCTACGGCGAGACCAAGAACATGAACAGCTCCAACACCAACAGCGGCGGCTGGAAGAACAGCGCCATGCGAAGCACACACCTGCCTGCCATTCTGGCGCTGATGCCGACGGAGGTACAGAACGGCATCCGGGAGGTGAACAAGCTGACCTCGGCGGGCAGCCAGAGCGCCACCATCAACACCACGGCGGACAAGCTGTTTCTGCTGAGCGAGATCGAGATTTTCGGCAGCGCCAGCTATTCCAAGAGCGGCGAGGGCACGCAGTACGACTACTACAAGGCGGGCAACAGCAAGGTGAAGAAGTACAGCGGCAGCGCGGACGCCTGGTGGGAGCGCTCTCCGGTTGGCAGCAACTCCACGCTTTTCTGCTGTGTCTACAGCAACGGCACCGCCTCCTACACCGCCGCGAGCGGTGCGTTTGGCGTGGCCTTCGGCTTCTGCTTTTAATCCAGCATCTAAGGCAATCCCGCAGCCTGTGTGCTGCGGGATGGAAGGGAGAGAACCATGTCGGTCTACAAATCCAAACGAGGCGAGAGCAGCGTGCAGTTCATCGAAACGGCAAGACAGCTGGAGGCACACACCTTTGCGTGCTGCATGAAGGCACCGAAGCGGTACGAGCGCTTTCTGACGGGACGCATCATGGAGCTGAGCAGCGAGGTGCATGACCGGGTACGGGCGGCAAACAACATCTGGCCGACGAACCGGCACGAGGCGCAGCTGCGCAGGGACGAGCTGATGCGAGCGAACAACGCGCTGCAGAACCTCAGCCCAAAGCTGCAGCTGCTGTATGACAGCATTTTGCAGAACCCGGAGGGCTACGGGTGGATTCACAAGGCGATGCAGCGCTGGGGCGACCTCATCTGCGAGGAAGCGAAGCTCATCGCGGCGGTGAAGAAGAACGACCGGCAGCGGTACAAAGACCTTCCGGAATGAAGAACATGGGTCAAGCTCTGTATTTGTTGCACTTGCGGCAGCGCGAACAACTGGTGGGAGCGCTCTCCGAATGGCAGCAACTCCACGAATTTCTGCAATGTCAACAGCAACGGCAACGCCAACTACAACAACGCGAGCAATGCGAATGGCGTGGCCTTCGGATTCTGCAAGAGATGGGTCAGGACAGTAACCGGCAGCGGCGAAGCAGCACCCTTGCAGAAGGAGAGCTTGTTCCCGGCACGGCCAAAACAATCCTCTGATGCAGTCAGCCGGACGCTGCTTGCATGGCGGGGGTATTGTGCTAACCCCGTTTCATGCGCTGGATCGAAGCAGTTTAGACGCACACCAACACCACAACTGTACGGAGGGCGAATACTTTTCTATGACAAGCGAACAGCGCCGCGAGGCGCGTTACAGACGCCGCCAGACAAGGCGGCAGGCAAAGCGAAAGGCCCGCAGCGACGCCCTGGGGCCGATTGAGGAAGTTTTCAGTTACCGCGCCATGTTTTTCTATGGCCGGAAATGCTGCAACGGCGTGAGGTGGAAAGCCAGCACACAGCGGTTTGAAATGCACCTGTTTTCCGGCACCGCCAAGCGCCGGCGCAAGATCCTGAATGGAACATGGAAGCCAGGCAAAACCGCCCATTTCACCCTGAAAGAACGGGGCAAGGTTCGACCAATAGACGCGCCGCACATTGAGGATCGGCAGGTTTATAAGGTTCTGACCAAAAAGGTGCTGGTGCCGCTGTATGTGCCCAGTATGATCTACGACAACAAAGCCAGCCAGAAAGGCGGCGGCCTGCATTTCCATTACAGACGCCTGGCCAAGCACCTGCGGGATCATTACCGCAAGCATGGCCTGGAGGGTGCCCTGTTCCTGATGGATTTTCACCACTTTTTCCCGGACGCGCCCCACGCGCTGCTGTATGAGCGGCACCGGGGCATGATCCTAAACCCGGACCTGCGGCAGTTGGCCGATCTGGTGGTGGCAGCTGTGCCGGGCGGCGTGGGTATGCCGCTGGGCGTGGAGCCAAGCCAGCAGGAAATGGTGGCGCTGCCGTCCTCCCTGGACAACCGGATCAAAGCCCAGCTTTCGATCCATGGCGCTGCCCATTACATGGACGACTATTACACCATTCTGCCGTCGAAGCAGGCGGCGGAGGTGACCGCGGCGGACGTGATCGGCCACGCGGAGGCCATGGGCCTGCAGGTCAACGCCGGAAAGTCAAAAGTGGTTCCGTTCTCCAGACCGTTCCGGTTCTGCAAAGCAAAGTTTCAGGTGACGGACACCGGCGCCGTGAAGATCCACGGCTGCCGGGACGGCATGAAGCGGGCACGGCGGAAACTGCGGCTTTTCCAGGCGCGTGTGGCCAGCGGTGAAATGACGGTGGAGCAGGTGGCCCAATGGCTGCAAACACCGATTTCCTACTATGAGAACTTCAACGATCACGGCAGGGTGCTGAAACTGCGGCGGCTATTTTATGCGATTTTCAAAACGGAGGTGTAAACCATGTTCAAGATCACAAAAGATGGGGCGACCGTGGCCATGACCGAGGCCCCCAACTACATCAAGCAGGCGGAAAACGGCTGTTTCGTGCTGTGCCCGGAGGCGGAGGCCACGGGGATCGCGCACAACGGCACCGTTTACCACCTCCTGGGACGCCCTGACATGGCAGGGGCAGAAATCACGGTCATGCTGGAAGAAACGGACGCGGGAGTGGAGATCGCCAAGGCGGCAGACGCTACGGGGATCGTGTTCGTCACAATGGCGGAGGCCGGAAGCGTGGACGCCACAACGGCGGCGGAACACGCGGACCTTTTCGCGCCGTGGGCGGTGCCGGTGGCCTATACCGTGGGCCAGATCCGCAGATATACGGACGGGAAGCTATATAAATGCGTTCAGGCCCATACGTCACAAGCGGACTGGACGCCGGACAAAACCGCAAGCCTTTGGACGCCGGTTTCCGATCCGGCGGAGGAATGGCCGGAATGGTCCCAGCCGGTTGGCGCACATGACGCATACAGCAAGGACGCCAAGGTGTCGCACAATGGCAAGCATTGGACCAGCACTGTGGACAGCAACGTGTGGGAGCCTGGCGTGTACGGGTGGACGGAGGTGTAAGCCGTGGGCGCTGCCTACATCGTAAGAAAAAGAGCGCGGTTTGTGAGTATCAACGGCCCCGTAAACCTCCGGTATGGTACGCCTGTGGACGCTGTGGACGGGTTTCTGGTACATAATGGCCGCCCATTGTGCGCGGTCACCAGCGAGAGCGCACACCGCTATTTTGCACGAAATGACGACGGAAACGGGAAAGCCCGCGGCGCCCTGATCGGCGCCATCACGGCCAAGCTGGAGCGGAAAGACGCCGGCCATCAAATGCGCTGGGATCTCCTGTGGAGCGACCCGGAGGCGCAGAAATTACGCCACCCGGATCATGCGGATTTCTGGCTGTGGGGCCATGCCTTTTTTGAGGCGGACATGGCAGACCTGGAACACGTCGCCGGGCTGATCGGCGCGAGGAGGTGACGCTGCCATGGATTATATGAAGCTGGTGGCGGACCTCTGCCAGATCATTGACCGCCAGAATGAAATCACCAAGGCCATGGTGGTGCAGCTGGGCCAGCGCGACGCCCTCCGGTATGAGGAGGAAATGGCGGCGGTTCGGCGGGACTACGATACCGCCATGGGGGAGGTGGATCCGTGCAAAAACTAATTGAAACGCTGTCCACCGTGAGCGTAGGCCAGGCGCTGACTGGCGGCGTCACCGTGGTGGCGCTGGTGTCCGTGTTTATCGAAATTACCCCGGTGAAGATCAACCCCGTTTCCAAGTTCCTGGCCTGGCTGGGGCGGAAGATCAACAGCGAAGTGATCGCCAAGGTGGACAGGCTGGAAACCGAGGTGCAGGCCATGAGGAAAGCGGACGGAGAACAGGAGGCCATAAACTGCCGTTACCGGATCCTACGGTTCGGGGACGAAGTAAAACACGGCACCCGGCACAGTCAGGAACATTTTGAGCAGATCCTGGCCGATATTGACGCCTACGAAATCTATTGCAAGGATCACAAGGATTTCAAGAACAACAAAACCAAAGTGACCACGGAGCGGATCCTGGACGTTTACCGCAAGTGCGTGGAAACGGACGATTTTTTGTAATGGGAGGAAGCCGTGAAAATCTTTATTGTGGCCGCGGCGGCGTGGGCTGCCGGTGCCCTCCTGGGTTATTTCGTGGCCCGGCTGGCGTATAAGCACCTGCGGAAGCGTCTGCGGACGCTGCGGCAGGAACGGAAGCCGCCTAAAAAGAAAATGGGCACCATGGACAGGATCCTGGTTCTGGAAGCGGTTTTCCTGGTGGCGTACACGGTGGCCGATCTGGTGGTTTTCT
>OKTE01000929.1_pt1 | contig 9654 bp, 8 predicted proteins | sample 1606151 | NCBI WGS metagenome assembly OKTE01 (sample SAMEA3879527, study PRJEB24766) | human gut metagenome | biome: human-associated habitat; feature: feces | place: USA | collected 1985/1987 | reverse complement strand
CGACTAAAAATAGTCTTGTTATTCTCGACGAGGTGGGCAGAGGCACTTCAACCTTTGACGGAATAAGTATTGCGCGGTCGGTTGCGGAGCATATATGCGGTTCAAAAAAGCTTGGCTGCAAAACTCTTTTCGCAACGCATTATCACGAGCTTATTTCGCTTGAAAACGAGCTTGACGGTGTGCGTAACTACAGCGTAAAGGTAAAGCGAAGCGGCGAGGATATAAAGTTCCTGCACAAGATAGTCGAGGGCGGCACGGACGACAGCTACGGCATAGAGGTCGCACGTCTTGCAGGACTTCCGAAGAAGGTCACCGACAGAGCAAAACAGCTTCTTGCCGAACTTGAAAAAGCGCCGAAAATACAGCGTGAGCTTGAACTGAGAGCCGAGGAGGAATCCGAAAGCCAGATAGACTTTGAGGCAACAGGCAGGCAGAACGTCATAGCCGAGATAAAAAACCTCGACCTTGACGATATGACGCCGAGAGAGGCTTACGCAAAGCTCGAAGAACTAAAAGCAATGTTATAAAGAAAAGGAAAACCAATGCCCGAAATCAGACTGCTTGATAAAAGCGTAGCGGAGCTTATTGCGGCAGGCGAGGTCATAGAACGCCCGTCCTCCGTAATAAAGGAGCTTGTGGAAAATTCAATAGATGCAGGCGCACGGCATATCACCGTTGAGATAAAGCACGGCGGTATCAGCTATATGCGTATAACGGACGACGGTTGCGGCATAGCTTACGATCAGATGCCGACAGCCTTTCTCCGTCACGCCACAAGCAAGATACGCACAGGCGACGACCTTACGGGCATTATGACGATGGGCTTCAGAGGAGAAGCGTTAGCGTCCGTTGCGGCGGTCGCAAAGATAGAGATGATGTCACGGCAGGACGGCGATGAACTCGGCGGACGTTACATTATCGAAGGCGGCGAGGAAAAGGAGCACGAATCCTGCGGCTGTCCCACAGGCACGACTATCGTGATAAAGGAGCTTTTCTACAACACTCCCGCACGACTTAAATTCCTCAAAAAAGACATATCCGAGGGCAATTTCATAGCGGCAACGGTAGACAGACTTGCCCTTTCCCACCCCGATATTTCCTTCAGATTCATAAGAGATAACAAAAGCGTCAGAATGACATCGGGCGACGGCTCGCTCTTATCTGCGGCAAAGGCGGTATTTGGCAGACAGTTTGCCGACAGCCTTATTCCCGTTGACTTTTCGCTTAACGGCATAGATGTAAGCGGTTATGTTTCATCGCCGCTTTTCTGCCGTAACAGCAGAAGTATGCAGACGTTTTTCGTGAACACAAGATATATAAAAAGCACCACCTGTATGGCGGCGCTTGAGGAGGCATACCGTAACAGTATGATGGTCGGAAAATTCCCTGCCTGCATACTGAACATATCGCTTTCTCCCGAAACTGTCGATGTAAACGTACACCCGGCAAAGACCGAGATACGCTTCGCTTATGAAAAGCCTGTGTTCGATGCGGTGTATTTTGCGGTAAAGAACGCACTGGTGAATGCCGCAGACGATAAACGGCAGATAGAGCTTGAAAAGCCGAAGAAATACGATAACGCAGACGATTATTTCAGGCACAACCCCGAAATAATAAAGCGTGAACAGCAGACACTCGCACATATCCCAGTAACGCTTCCGCTTTTGTCTGAGGAGCGTCCGGTCGTTGATATAAAGCCCGAAGAACCGTCCGAAACGGTAAAGGCTGAAAAAATATACGGCGACAGCACAATAAAGCCCGTTTCACTGCACAGCACACGCTCGGACTACAGCACAAAGCCCGAAGAAAACACAGGTGAAGCTATTGACGAAATACCTTTGCCAAAAGAGCCGCACATCCCGTCATATAAGGCGGTAAGCAGCAGTGTTGTTGTCACCGTTGACGATGATACGGACGATATTCCCGTAACAGCACCGCAAACTGACGAAGGCTTCAGATTTATAAACGCAAAGCCGGTAACGGTTGAAAGAATAGACGAGCCGAAGCCCGAAAAAACAAGTGTGCGTGTTATCGGAGAATTTTTAAAGACCTATATACTGTGCGAGGCGGGCGAGGAGCTTATAATAATCGACAAGCACGCCGCCCACGAGCGTATCAGGTTTGAGAAGCTGAAAGAGGAGTTTGTGACCACCTCACAGCTTCTTATCGACAAAACCGAGCTTAAGCTGTCGCCCGAAGAATACGAGGCACTGCACGAGTATTACGAATATGTGGAGCAAAGCGGTATAGAGCTTGTTTTCTGCGATGACAGCACAGTGCAGATAACCGCAATGCCGTCCGTAGTGAAATGCTCGCCGCAGGAAATCGTATCCGATGTCGCACAAAGGCTTATGAATACTGCCACCGACCAGAAAGGTGCTCTCTTTGACGATATGCTTCATACGATGGCTTGCAAGTCGGCGATAAAGGCACACGATGATACGGATATTCTCGAATTGCAGGCGCTTGCCGACAGAGTGATGAATGACAGGACAATACGCTTCTGCCCGCACGGCAGGCCGGTTATGACCTCTCTTTCAAAATACAGGATAGAACGCTTCTTCAACAGGAGTTGAGTTATGGATAAACAGTTTATCGTAGTAGTTTGCGGACCTACAGCATCCGGCAAGACCGCTCTTTCGGTCGAGCTTGCAAAAAGGCTTTCGGGCGAGATAATCTCAGCCGATTCAATGCAGATATACAGAGGTATGAACATAGCCACCGCAAAGCCCACAGAGGAGGAAAAGCAGGGCATACCGCATTACCTTATGGATTTTCTCGACCCTCACGATAGCTTTTCGGTAGCCGACTATGTTAAGGCGGCACACGGTATTATCGCAGATATAGCGGCACGAGGAAAGCTCCCGATAATAACCGGCGGCACAGGACTTTATATAAGCTCTCTTATCGACAATCTGAGCTTTGAGGAAACCGAGTGCGACTACGCATACCGTGACGAACTGCGTAAGCTGGCGCAGGAAAAGGGCAACGGCTTTCTGCTCGGAATGCTCCGTGAAATTGATCCCGAAACGGCGGAAAAGCTTCACGAGAACAATCTCAACAGGATAATAAGAGCGCTCGAGGTCTACAAGACTACGGGAAAGACAATGAGCGAGCAACAGCGCCTTTCAAGGCTTGCCCCTTCGCCGTATGAGCCGTGTATGATACAGCTTGACTATGACAGGGAAACGCTGTACGACCGCATAAACAGGCGTGTTGACATAATGCTTGCAGAAGGACTTGTTGAGGAGACAAGGCAGTTTATTGATATTGACGATTATCCTACGGCGGCGCAGGCGATAGGCTATAAGGAGCTTATGCCGTATCTTAAAGGCGAAAGTGAGCTTACACCCTGCGTAGAGCGGCTGAAGCAGGAAACCAGAAAATACGCAAAGCGTCAGCTTACATGGTTCCGCCGTGATAACAGAATCCATTATATCAAGGCTGACGGAGAAAAGAACTTTTCGCAGATTGTTGACGAGGCAATAGATTATATCGGCAGTGTAAGAAACAAAAGCAAGTAAAATTCTCACTTGTCGAAAAAATCTCCCCAAACTGTCATAAAGCTATGGAATTTTCAATCAATATGTGTTACAATATAAGTTAAGCTATCTGTAGCTGTGATTTATCACAAAAACAGTTATGATTTTATTTTATTTTATGTTCCGCAAAAAGCGGAGAAAAGAAAGGACGTAATCAAAATGGCAAAGGAACTCAATTTACAGGACGTATTTTTAAATCAGGCGAGAAAAGAGAAGATACCTGTAACTATCTACATCACAAACGGCTTTCAGTTCAAGGGACTTGTAAGAGGCTTTGACAATTACACTGTCATCCTTGATACAGACGGAAAGCAGAATCTGATATACAAGCACGCTATCTCGACAATAACACCTCTCAGAGCTGTATCTATCCTTGACGCATTCGACAGGACCGACAGCGAAGACGTAAAAGAATAAGGATATATGGACAGGACGATAACAACCAAGCTCGTAACTGCGGTTCTTGCCGTATTCCTGCTCCTGACCATTGCAGGCCAGCTTTTTGCGGGAAGCGAGCACTCTTATAAAACAGAGGTGGCGCTGAAGTACGATTCTCAGGATACTATCGAGTTTTACGGCGTGTTTGCACGAAACGAGCATACCGTCAGCCGTAAGATAAACGGCACGATACAGTATGAGCACGAGGACGGCTCAAAGGTCGGCAAGAACAGCGTTATAGCCAATGCTTACGGCTCGGCGGCCGATATATCGCTTACTGCGGATATAAATAAGCTGAAAACGAGGATTGATACGCTGACGGACGCACAGAGCCTTGTCGGTACCGATAATTCTCAGATAGAGGCTTTCGACAAGCTGATAACCGAAAAGCACAGCAAGCTGATAACAGCTATAAACAGCGGTGATTATACCGCCGTTTCACAGCTTAAATATGAAATGCTCAACCTGCAGAGCAAGCGTGATATGGTCAAGGGCAAGGTGAATGATTATTCATCGGTGATTTCGGCGCTCAACTCAAAGATAAAGACGCTTGAGGGCAGGATTTCGGCTTCGCCCGTTCAGGTCACGGCTGATGAAACAGGCTATTTCGTAAGCAGCATCGACGGGTACGAGAGCAAGATAACATACGATAACATCGACAGTATAACGCCTGCGGAAATTTCCGAAACGGTAAAGACGCCCGAGCTTACAACAGCTTCCGGCGACATAATCGGAAAGATGATAGACGATTATAAGTGGAAGCTGGCGGCGACCTTTACAGAAGGTCAGGCGGCTGTCCTTACGGAAAATACAAAGGTACGGCTGATTCTCGGCACAGACCAGACGGAGATAACCGCAAAGGTCGAAAATGTCGAAAAGTACGACAACGATTATGTTGCGATATTCTCTGCAGATGATCTGAATTCCGTTATCGCCTCGTCAAGAGTCGGCAGGTTCAAGCTGCTTGTAGACAGCTATAACGGCATACGCATAGCTTCGTCCGCTATCCATTTTGACAAGGAAAACAACATCGGAGTCTATGTGAAAAAAGGCTCTCAGGCTTACTTCGTACAGGTAGACCGCATATATTCAAGCGAGGATTATGTCATTGTCCGTGATACTTCGGGACAGTCGGGCTATCTGTCGCTTTACGATGATGTTATAGTTGAAGGGAAGGATCTTTATGACGGAAAGAATCTCTAAATCCGCCGAAGAAACAACGCTTGAGGATATAAAGCTCAATTATACGGCTATAAAACAGAATATAGCCGAAGCTATGGATAAAGCAGGACGCTGTGATACGGTTCGTATTATGGCTGTCACAAAAACAGTACCCTGCGAAAAGATAAACTATGCCGAAAGTCTTGGCATAGACCTGCTGGGTGAAAACAGAGTACAGGAATTTCTCGGAAAATACGAAAATTATTCGGAAAAATCCGAAATTCACTTCATCGGGGGCTTGCAAAAAAACAAAGTAAAGTATATAATTGATAAGGTGAGTATGATACATTCGGTCGACAGTGTCGAGCTTGCGGCTGAGATAGACCGCAGAGCAGGAAGTCACGGACTTGTAAAGGACATACTCCTTGAGATCAATATAGGCGGCGAGGAGTCAAAGGGCGGTATTGCACCGTCTGAGCTTATCGAAACGGCAAAAGCTGTATCCGGGCTTGAAAACGTCAGGATAAGAGGGCTTATGACCATCCCGCCGGTGAATTGCGACGAAAAGTATTTTGCGTCAATGCAGGAGCTTTTTGAAAATTCAAAGCAGAAATATTCTTTCCTGTCCGGCATGGATACGCTGTCAATGGGTATGTCGGGCGATTATGCAACAGCCGTAAAGTACGGCTCAACGTTAGTCAGGATAGGCAGCGGTCTTTTCGGCTACAGAAATTATTCGAAAATATAAAAAACGGAGGAACAAACAATGAGCGCATTAGAAGGACTTAAAAATTCAATCAGAAGATGGGGCGGATCGGATGACGATGAGAGCTACTCAAACGAGCTTGAATCTGCAAAGGAAGAACCTGTGCAGGAGGTTCCTTCACGCAGCTCGTCACAGGCTTCAAACGCAAATAAGATATACACTTATAATGCAAGCACAACTCTGCACCTTGTTGTAAACAGACCCAAGAAGCTGTCCGATACAGCCGAGATAGCAGAGCTTTACAAGAACAAGACAACGGTTATCCTTATGCTCAACAACACAAATAAGGATATAGCTACCCGTATCATCGACTTCTTAGGCGGTGTAAGCTACATAACGGGCGGCGAGATAAAGAGAATCGCAGATACAACATACGTTCTCGCACCTTACAACGTTGATATTTCAGGCGAATTCATAGACGAAATCAGCAGCATTTCGGGCGAGGATATTTTCGACGATCTGGACTGATATGGCAGACCGTGAACTTGTCAAAGATATACAAAATGCGGCGAGGGACTGCCTTGACAGATCCCGCCCGTATTTTACCCGTTTCCTGTCCGAAAGCGAGCTTGCACAGATAAGAGCTGTCGGTATCCCGAAAGGGCTTACGGCATTGCTTTGCGCAGGCGCAGGAAATGCTGATCCGCTCAGATGCTGTCTTGGGCTTTTCCCGTCGTATTATTTTGACGGCAGTGCAATTTCCGACGCATCCTATGCCGTTGTGTCCGATGAAAACACGGCTGAACAGTTCCCGATAAAAGCGGTGACGTTCACCTTCAGAAAAGAGGACAGTGTGACCCACAGAGATGTGCTGGGTTCGCTTATGGCGCTCGGTATTGAGCGTGACACTGTGGGGGATATTTTCGTTACCGACCGGAAGGCGGCAGTGTTTGTCTATGAAAAGGTAGCGCCGCTTATTTCTGACAGTATAACGAAAATAGGCAGGGTCGGAGTGCAGGTGCAGACGGGCATTGCGGCAGGCTTTACTTTGCCCGCAAGAAAATATGAGGAGCTGCGGTTTTCGGTAGCGTCAATGCGCCTTGACAATATTGTCAGATGCGTCGCCTGTACGTCAAGAACAGGCGCTGTGGAAAAGTATATTACGCCACAGCTTGTGACGCTGAACGGCACGGTATGTACCGATGTGTCAAAGCAGCTAAGCGAGGGCGATGTGTTTTCCGTCAGAGGAAAAGGCAAGTTCGTATTGCAGTGTATCGGTGAAACAGGCAGAAAAGGTAATATACATATTACTGTTAAAAAATATATTTAGAGTACATTTAGGAGGACTTTCCAGTGAATGCTAAAGATATAGTATCCAAAGAATTTGAGACGGTTAAGCGTGGCGGTTACGATGCCGCCGAGGTAGATACTTTCTTAAAGGACGTATCTATTGAATACAAGAAGCTACAGAATGAAAACGAGGAGCTCGAAAAGAAGCTGGAGGTTCTTGCGGAGAAGATAAGAGAGTACCGTAAGGATGAGGATGCTCTGAGAGATGCTCTGCTCATTGCGAAAAAGCAGGGTATAGCTGTAGTAAACGAGGCTAAGGAAGATGCCGAAAAGATAAGAAAAGACGCTCAGGAAAAGGCTGAAAAGACTATCAAGGATGCGGACGCTCTTGCGGCAAAGAAGAAGGAGCTCGGTGAGAAGAATCTTGCCGAAGCAAACGCAAAAGCAAAGCAGACCGTTGACGATGCCAACGCAAAGGCTGCCGAGATTCACACAATTATGATGCAGCAGACCGAGAGAGAACAGATAGTTCTTCAGAGAACAAGAAAAGAAGTGCAGGACTATACAAACAAGATTCTTGCCGCATACAGCGCACATATTGAGAATATTAAGGCTATGCCGAAGGCTTGCGAGAATGAGTTCGTGATAAATACCGTTAAGGAAGTTGAGGCAAGAAAGCCTGAGGACAGCGCCTTCGCCAAGAAGCCCGCTCCCGAAGCAAAGCCTGCACCCGCTCCCGAAAAGAAGTCGGAAGAAAAGGTAACAGGCGATTCTGTCCTGTTCAGCCTTAAAAACGAAAAGGAAGAAAAGAACGTTCCCACATCCGAGCTTGAGTTCGGAAAGAACAAGTAATTATAATAACTGAAATAACGTCAGAAAAATACCGGACAACGAAAGGAATCGGAATTAATGCTATATATCGCTCTTGCGGCAATCGCAGGACTTATCGGGCTTGACCAGCTGACAAAGATACTGATTGACAGTAATATGGAGCTTCACCAGTCGATACCGATAATATCATTCGGAGATACAAATGTACTGAATATCACCTACGAGAGAAATCCGGGTGCCGCTTTCAGTATCCTTGAGGGAAAACAGCTGTTTCTCATACTGTTTACGGCTGTGGTTATCGTTGTTATGCTGTATCTGATGCTTTCAAAAAGAGTGAAGAAGCCGACGTATATATGGTCCATGTCGCTTATAGTGGCAGGCGGTATCGGCAACCTTATCGACAGAGTGATAAGAGGTGAGGTAGTTGATTTTATCGATGTAAGGATAATCAACTTCGCCGTGTTCAATATTGCGGATATATGCGCCGTTCTCGGAGCGCTTGGATTACTGCTTTTTGTTGTAGCAGACGAGATAAAAGAGCAGAAGAACAAACGCTCGGCAAAGAAAAATACAGCAGCCGGGGAAATAGAGAAATCAACAAACGAAGATAAATAACACCGCTATGGAGGGTAATGTTGCATTACGAATTTACCTGTAAAACAGGCGGCGAAAGAACAGACAAGTTTCTTGCATTGCAGGATACGGGAATAACCAGATCAGCAGCCGCCGCTCTTATTGAGCAGGGCTGCTGTCTTGTAAACGGGAAAATTGCCGCCAAGAATCAGAAACTCAAAACGGGAGATACAGTGACGCTTGATGTGCCGGAGGCTCAGCCTGCGGATATTCTGCCCGAAAATATACCTCTTGATATAGTCTATGAGGACAGCGATCTTCTGGTAGTGAACAAGCCTAAGGGAATGGTGGTGCATCCTGCCGCAGGAAATTATGACGGTACTCTTGTAAATGCTTTGCTTTATCATTGCGGTGACAGCCTTTCGGGAATTAACGGCGTACTTCGTCCCGGCATTGTTCACCGCATCGACAAGGATACAAGCGGTCTTTTGATTGTTGCAAAAAATGATTTTGCTCACCGTTCTCTTGCAGAACAAATTAAGGAGCATTCTTTTACAAGGGAGTATGAGTCAATTGTATTTGGTAATCTGAAAAATGATGAAGGAACAGTTGACGCTCCAATCGGAAGAAATCCTAAAGACAGAAAGAAAATGTGTGTTATCGAAAAGAACAGCAAAAATGCGGTTACTCATTATTCGGTAATAACAAGGTATAAAGGTTACACACATATAAAATGCAAGCTTGAAACAGGTCGTACTCATCAAATCAGAGTTCATATGGCTTATATAGGTCATCCTGTGTCGGGTGATAAGGTGTATGGCGTAAAGAATGAAAAAGTTGATTTTGAAGGACAGTGCCTTCATGCAAGAAAAATCGGTTTTATTCATCCAAAAACCAATGAATATATTGAATTCACTTCCGAATTGCCTGATTATTTCAAAAAATATCTTAAAAAGCTTGAGAATATATCATCGCATTAATCGGAGCTTGACGGGATATATTCCGATTTTTTAAACTAAATTGAAAAAACACTTGCATTATTATTCCGTATGTGGTATTATATTAAAGCATTTGAAACCGTCGTAACTCTCGACGAGGTTCAAATAACGGTTT
>OKTE01000928.1_pt1 | contig 9657 bp, 8 predicted proteins | sample 1606151 | NCBI WGS metagenome assembly OKTE01 (sample SAMEA3879527, study PRJEB24766) | human gut metagenome | biome: human-associated habitat; feature: feces | place: USA | collected 1985/1987 | reverse complement strand
GGCACCTCCCAGTCGGGATAGTTGGCAAGGGTCTCATCCTTGTGGAACATCATGCCGTGGCTTTCGATGTTGGCTTCGTCTACCATGTAGAGGCCGAACTCCGTGCAAAGCTCATACCAGGCATAGTTGTTCGGGTAGTGGCAGTTGCGCACCCCGTTCAGGTTGAACTGCTTCATCAGTTGGATGTCGTGTATCATGGAAGCTACGCTGATGGTACGTCCCTTGTGCGGGTCGTGCTCGTGACGGTTCACCCCCTTGAAGAGGACGGCCTGGCCGTTAATCATCTGCATGCCGTTCATCATTTCCACGGTACGGAAGCCAAAAAGGTGCGTAAAGGATTCCTGCGGTTTCCCTTGTGCATCAAAGGTGCTGACTACCAGCGTGTAGGTGTTCGGTGTTTCGGCATTCCAGGCTCGTGCATTCGGGAACACTTGCTGCTGGGTAAACAAAGTGTCTGTGGCAGAGGTTATGGACTTTTTCCGGTCATAGATAACCTTGTCCTTGTCCATTACCTTGACTTCCACCGTTTCTCCGGCTTTAGGCCGATGGAGGAATACGTCCAGCTTTAGTTCGCCATCCTTGTAGTTGTTTATCAGTTCCGCTGTCATCCGGAAGTCCTTGACGCGGCTCTGGGGGCGGGCGTAGAGATAAACACTCCGTTCGATGCCGCTGTATTTCCAGTAGTCCTGGCCTTCCAGGTAGGAACCGTCGCTATAACGGAATACTTTTACAGCCAGTTTATTGTTGCCCTTCTTCAGCAGGTGGGTGATGTTGAAGTGCGACGGTAGGCGGCTGTCTTCTGCATATCCTGCCAATTCGCCGTTTACCCATACATAGTAGGCAGACTCCACCCCTTCGAAATTAAGGAAGATGTCCATGCCTTCCCAGCTAGCCGGGACGGTGAACTCGCGGATATAAGCACCTACGGGATTGTAGTCGGTAGGCACGTAGGGCGGATTGGGGGGGAACGGATAACGGGTATCTGTATAGATAGGTGCATCGAAGCCTTGCAGTTCCCAGCTTCCCGGAACTTCAATTTTACTCCACTTGCGGGTACTGAATCCGGGCTTGTGAAAGTCTTTGGGGCAGAGGTCATTGTTCTTTGAAAAAAGAAATTTCCAGGTGCCGTCCAGAGTGATACGGCGTTCCGTTGCAGAATTAACGTCGAACCGTACGTCGGCGGGCAAGGCACGTTGTTTCAATGCGTTGGCTTCATTCGTAAACGGAGTGAAGTGGGCGTGCATCGGTTCTCTGTTCATTTCGTTGATTTGTGGGTTTTGCCACGGCTCGTTGTCGGCCAGGGCACCGGTGCAAAGCAGCGAAGAAAGGAGAAAGGTATAAAGTTTGGTTTTCATTATTAATAGGATTTAGTGATATAAAAATGGCTCTTGTCAGAGACCGGTGTCTGTCAAAAGAGGGTAAAAGCCCTATATCGAGCAGAACAATGTCACCAGGAACGGAACGCTGAAATCGACAACAAAGCCATGGAAGATGGAAATGATTACAAATTCCTTTCCCGAATATCGGGTAATGATAGGAAGAGTGGTATCCATCGTTGTGGCTCCACCAACAGAAATAGGAGCTAGCTTTCCAAAATATTTCACTAATAAGGGTGCACACAGCAAAGCGATAATTTCACGCATAATATTGGAAAGTAATGCGATAGTTCCCAATTCGGGACCTTTATATTCGGTGATAAATATGCTGGAGAGCGAGTAATAACCAAATCCGGCTCCAACTGCCATACAGTCTAAAGGACTTCGCTGGCTCATAAAAGCTCCCGCTATGGCGCAGCCTGCTAATGTGCCGAGTATCGTCATGATAGGAAGGAATACAAGCCGGGGATTCAGGGACCGAAAACTCTTCAGGGTGTTCGGATCGTTACCGATGCTGATACCTACGCAGAACATGAGTCCGCAGAGGGCATAGTAACTAAGTTTACTGTCGGTGAAGTCGTATGGGATAAGATGGTAAACTCCACAAAGAGTGCCGATAATGAAAAAAGAGACAATAATCAAACTACCTTTCATGCTTTTGTCTCCTTTCCTTTACTATATAATAGGTACCACAAGCCCCATGCACATAAAGTACTTCCTATGACCGCAGCTCCCGTGATGACAACAGCTTCCAGTCCAAGAGTGTGTAATCCTTTGATGATAGATTCATTACCCCCTACATCTATTCCGAGAAGAAAGAGAAGAATCCATATAAGGAGAGTGATTATCTTGTGTATCCATGATAGTCTTTTACTGCGTAACAAGTAGCCAAGAAGCATGCCTGTCAGCATAATTCCAATAATGATAAACATAGTTAGTGCCTGCTTTTTGGCTGCAAAGATAGTATTAAATGTAAATCTTGGCTAATCTCTTCCACGATTTCTTTCATGGCTATTGACAGACATTCGACCATATCATCCACGCAAGCGGCATTGACAGACGGTGAATCTTCAAAACTACGGTTTATCGCAGTCTGCTATCCATAATTTATGATTTGTTTTCATCGTTGTGGTTTTTCTATATGAATGATCTTACTTGTCTCCGTACTGATTCCAATCATCCCAATTCCTCCATGTACATTGCTGGGGTACTTGATTGGTTCATTTATTGTTTCATCGTAAGCGTCGGAATCTACCAGGTTAAGTGCTTTCAGATAGTAATATTCTGTTTCCGTGATGCTTAAAAGACGTACAATAATATCCATCTTTACATTGGTGCCGTATTCAGGAAATCCGTCAATATCTGTCTGGTTGTAAACCGTCATTGTGTAAGATGTATTTTTGAATCGTGAGTCGTCGAATACACCATATATATTCTTTACGGTGTCGAACATGCCGTTGTCTTCGTCATCGCTGTTGGTGGGCTGTCCGTCTGTCAGCACAATATCCTCGCGGGATATAAAATGATAGCGATGTATTGTCCGGCTGACAAATTCCCCTGTTTCTTCATTATAGTCTTTCACTGTCATTTGCTTATCCATGATAAGCCGGTAGTAATTATCTTCGTTGGATCGATCTTTGATATTGATTTTGTATCGGAGAAAATTCTGCGTATAATAATACTTTGTCATTGGAATGGTGACCGTATCGATATCAGCTATTTCATGTGGACGCTGTGGTACGGTCACTTCAGCCCATGCGTGATATTGTCCGTCGTCTGTGAGGGCGTCGATACGAACTACATCTTCGGGAGTAAATTTGCTGGAAATATGGAAACGGCATTGCATATCTCCTTCCGTTTGGGGTGGGAGCGGACGTAAACTTTCTGATAACTGTCCGTTAACGCGTACTTCCACGGTGGCTTTTTCTGCATGAGTGGCGTATCCTCTTCCCGTGAAATTGAGGTAAAGAACATTGGTCAGACTATCTGCGTTGATTAGTGCGTTCATCACTAGTTTGGGGGGATTGTCCTTTACACTAAACGGGAGTTCGTTTTCGCAAGATACTGTTGTCAGTAATGCTATTAACAGGATAAATGGATAATATATACGAGTTCTCATAATGGGTTTAGAATTTATAAGTGTAAGTGAATGATGGAATTAATGGAAGTATAGTATACTTCTTGATAATCGGTTTGTAGGGATCGTTTTTGCTGGTGCTGCGATATACGAAGGTAGGATTCATCGCATTATATGCATTATACAGACTGATATTCCAGGTACGCATACCATGTTTGGTCTTTTTGTTGAAATTGACTCCCACATTCAACCGGTGACTGGCTGGTAACCGGTAATTATTACGATGCTCCACATACGAAGCTTCTCCGATGGTGGGTGAAGTTATGCCTGAATCAAAATAATCTCCATATCCATATCCTCCTCCAAATCCGTTGTTTGTGCCATCGCTAGGACGGATGACAGCGGTTTTCTCTTCAGGGATTGTACTTGTTCCACCTGTATAAAACACCCAGGAAGCACCGATGTCGATACGGTCGCTGAACTTATGGTTGATTGTCAGGTTGATATTGTGTCTTCGGTCATATTTATATGGGAACCGTTCACCGTTGTTGATACCGCCTTTGGCAAACTGACGATCACTTTTGGATAAAGTGTAGGACAACCATCCCGTTGTTCTTCCAAGGGTTTTCTGTGCCATAAACTCAATGCCGGCCGAACGTCCTTTGCCCATTTCCACTTTGTTTTCCCAACCGGAGGAAGAACCGAAGAAACTGACGCCTTCCTTATATTCCAGCACATTATACATATCCTTATAATACCCTTCTACCGAGAATTCCCATCCTTTGATTCCCGTATAGTATCCGCCCAATGAATATTGGTGGGAGCGCATTGGCTTGATCTTTTTAGTGACCGGAACCCATAAATCCGTAGGCATGGCAATGGGCATTGACGATAGTAAATGTACATATTGGCTCATTTGGGTATAAGATGCTTTCAGGGTTACATCTTTTCCCAATTGATAGCGTGCGGAAACACGTGGTTGCAAGGAAAAGTAACTTTGTTTTTGCACATGAAACAATGAGAAATGCAGTCCGAGATTCAGGCGCAGACGATCATTCATCTTGATGTTGTCTTCCAGGTAAGCGGATAACTCATGTCCGTAAATCCGGTTGTTGGCTATGCTGTGGTAGGTTGTGTCCAGGTCTATTTTATCTCCTGTCTTATTGGAGATTTTAGAGGTCATAACTTCCGGGCGGAAACGATGATAGATATATCCTGTTCCAAATTTGAGGTGGTGTTTGGGAGATGGATTATAATCGAAGTCGATCTGGTAATTCCAATCATTGATTCCCGAACGGTAATCGGCTGAATACCGGTTGGTAAATGATGTACCGCTACTGCCGAGATATTGATTGTTGGTATATGAGTTGATGTCGAATAAATAGTTGCTGTAGGAGACTGTCGTATTGCAGAATAAACGGTTGTTGAATACATAGTTCCATCTGGCAGAAAGAATCGTGTTTCCCCAATTCATTTTGCTTCCGTCTTTGAAATCTGTATTTCCATCATAATTGGCAGCAAAATGATCCTTTCCATTGTAGGCAGATAGATAGACGCGGCTCCGGTCGGAGAATTTATGATTGATTTTGGCATTGATGTCATAAAAATAATAACTGTATTCCTCGTCATCCGGCATGAATGGTTTAGCGATGAGGTCGAGATACGAACGTCTGGCGGAAATATTGAAAGACGTTTTCTCTTTCACAATCGGACCCTCCAGGTTGATTTTGCTAGTTAGTAGTCCGATACTAAGTGTACCGTGGTATTTCTGCATATCTCCGTCATTGGTACGGACGTCGATGACAGAAGAAAGCCGTCCGCCGAAACGTGCCGGAAAAGAACCTTTGAATAGTGTTACTTTTTTGACGGCTTCCGGAGTAAAAACCGAAAAGAATCCGAACATATGGTCTACGTTATATACAGGAATCCCGTCAAGTAAGATTAGATTTTGATCCGGGCTTCCACCACGTATATACAGTCCGGCAGATCCATCTACTCCAGCCTGTACGCCGGGCATCAGTTGGATGGCTTTCATTACATCTGCCTCTCCCAGTATGCTCGGAGTATTTTTTATTTGCGTCATTGGAATCTCGATAGATCCCATCTGGGTGGCTATAGTTCCTGTCTCGGTTTTGTCGGAAACGATGACTACTTCCTGCAATTGCGTGTTACCCTGCATGCGGATATTTAGTAATGTGTCTTGTGAGAGCGTAAAATGATGCGCTTCTGTGGCATAGCCCAGATAGGAGAAACGCAGTTCGGTTTCTCCTTCGGGCAGGGTGATGCTGTAAAAACCGTAAGGATTGGTGGTTGTTCCTTGATTTTGATGACTCTCAATGATGTTGGTTCCAATCAACGTCTCGGAAGACGTCCCATCAGTGACATATCCGCTGATAGTGAACTTGCGGCTTACAGTTTTTGATTCTTTTTTCTTTTGCAGGAGGATATGCCGGCCGGTGAACTGATAACTGATCTGCTCATTTTTGAACGCGAGGTCAAGTATCTCACGCAAAGGCTTATCTTTTACCTGCAAATTGATTTTATGTTTTATGGTAATTTCCTCACTGTAGATAAAAGAATATCCGGTTGAATTCTCAATCCGTTTGACGAATTCTTTCAATGTGGCGTTTCGTAGTGTCAGCGAAAGCCGGGCGTTTGCGTTTTGTGCGTGTACGTGGGCAGTGATAAAGAACACCATACCTATCAGAACAAAGGTTCTGACAGGCAGGTGGCCTTGGTGAATAGTTTTCATTTTAAGTCTGGTTTAGCAGTGATAATAATCTGTTTATTGTTTTGTGAGTAGTCGAAATAACCGGCATTATGTAATACAGATAAAATAGTTGTCAGGTCTTCTCCATTGCGGAAGCGTGCTGTGATTCGGTAATTTTGCAAAGCCGTGTCGGCTATGTGAATCGTTGCTCCGAATGAATTGGATAGTTCGCGGGCAATCTCCTGCAAAGGTAGGTCGTCGAATATAAACTCTCCCTGCCGCCAGGAAATTTCATCTTCTACGTTTTCTAAAACCTTGCGGGTGAGCTTTTCTTCCACCTTATTATATATAGCCACCTCATTCGGTTTCAGCACCATGCGTACTGAGTTGTTTTTATTGCTGACTGCAACCGACCCTGTTAATAAAGTCGTCTTTACATCCGGATTGTCAGGATAGGCATCGACATTAAAATGAGTACCCAATACTTGTACGTCAATCGTTTCAGTCTGCACGATAAACGGATGTTTTTTGTTCTTGTTTACTTCAAAATAAGCCTCCCCATTTAGTTTCACTTCCCGCTTGTCCGATTTGAACTTTTCAGGATAAGAAAGTGAAGAATAATGGTTGAGAGTGACGGTGCTGCCATCAGGAAGACAGACTGTGCGTGTCTCTGCCAAGGTGGAAACCGTTTGTATCGTGACCGGTTGCATATATAAATAGGCTGTCCATACCGATAGGCAAAGTAGAGCTACTGCCGCCGCTGCCGAGAAAGTACGTATCAGTGTCAGACGCCGGGTATGTGACTTCAGTCTTTTCTCTAGTTCCGGGTAACTGGCTGCTGCTGAAAACCGTCCTCGCGGTGAACGTGTGGAAGCGACGAGCTTGTTCAGTATTTCTTCTAATTCCGTATCGGTGTATTTCATCTTTTTTCTGTATTGCTCTTGATCTATTATTTTCGTTTCAACAGAATGGTCAGTTTGCTGATTCCTCCTTCTTTCCACTGGGGAGTGCAGGATAAAGTGACATTCTGCTTCTTCAATATCATCTGTTTAGGATAGATTTTTATGACAGTTGTTGCTGACTTCTTACCCGCTTTGATGATTACTTTCTTTTCTGTTAGCTGTACCACTGCTGCTTGTCCTACTACCGGAGGGGGTGTGGCAAGTACTACAGTCCGGTCTTCTTTTGTTTTTTCTGTTGCAACAATTTTAATTTTCAACTCACATTCGGATTTGTCGCTTTCACATTCTACTGTTTCCTTCGAATGTTCAAATCCTGCATAGTCCTTTGGTAGGTTGTCGTTGTCATTGTTGCATGAAAACAGGCACAGACAAACTGAAAGAAGGACAAAGATCCCCATGTTTGCGTCATTTAGTTTTTTCATTTTCTGTCTTTTTTAGTGATTGATTGACTTATTTGTTGATAAAGACCGGAGGGTGACAGAAACTCCCTACGCTCTTTGTCTAAAAGAATGTTAATCTATTTCGGCCCGGCTAATCATCTCTTTTAAACGTGTGATTGCTTTCTGAAGTTGTGCGTCCACTGTATTCATGCTGATGCCTAATTCTTCTGCTACTTGTGCGTAACTCTGTTTTTCTTCACGGATGCGGATGAACACTTCCCTGCAACGTTCCGGAAGCCGGTCGAGTGCTTTCACATAGATTGCAAACAGTTCTTCACTGATTAATGACTCTTCCGGAGAATAGCTTTGTTCCTGTGGTTCCGGCAAAGAATCGGAATGAATGGTGGTGTACTTTGATTCTTTTTCCAGATAATTGAGCGAAGCATTTTTGACGAGAATGAAACAATAATCTTCAATGTTTCTCACATCAAGCAAATTGCTGCGTTGCTTCCATAGTTTCAGGAATACATCGAGAACGATTTCCTGCGACCATTCTTCCTGCTTCACATAGTAGTAGGCTATGCGGAAGAGACGGTCATAAGTCATGTTGTAAAAGTCCCGGAAAGCAGTTTGCGAATCCAGTTCTTTCATTTGCCGCAATAACTTTCTTACTTCTGATTCGGTCATCGGCTTCTTGTTTGTTTGGTTAGTCTACCCAAAGTAAATCACTCATTATACTGTCGGAAATGAAAATACCTTCACGCGTCAGGCGCAAAGCTCCGTTGTATTCTTCCAGTTTACCATTTTTCAGATAAGGTGCAGCCATTTTTTGACAATACTCCCACATTTCATTGCCGAACATCTGTTTCAGTTTCTCTATAGGTGTTCCCCATACGGTACGTATGGTAGTGATAATAAATTCGTTGTAGCGGGTGGTTGGGTCCAGATACTCTGTCTCGAAAGCACGGCAGTCTTCTTCTATACCTTTTATATAGGTGTCGATTGAAGACACATTCCATTCCCGTGTCATTCCGTCAAAAGAATGTGCCGATGGTCCGCATCCCAGATAAGCTATTCCTTTCCAATAGGAAGTGTTGTGGCGGGAATATTTTCCGGGGCGGCAGAAATTGGAAATCTCATAGTGTTCAAATCCTGCTTTCTGCAAATGCTCTATCAGTAATGTGAAAAATTCTAAACTGGAGTCTTCGTCTACCTCGGATATCTGGTGCTGTTTTAACATATTATATATAGGTGTATCTTCCTCATAAATCAAGTGATAGGCGGAGATATGTTCTACATTCAGACTGATAGCTTGACGGAGATCGTTTTCCCATCGTTCTTTTGTTTCTCCGGGCAATCCGTAAATTAGGTCGATACTGATGTTCTGGAAATCGGCTTTCCGGCATCTGTCAATTGCTTCGATGGCTGTACGGGCATTGTGGCGGCGTTTCAATAGTTTGAGCGTAGCGTCATCAAAAGTCTGTATTCCCATGCTGAGGCGGTTGAAAGGAAGTGAGGAAAGCATTTCCAGATATTCCTGCGATAAATCATCCGGATTAGCTTCCAGAGTGATTTCCTGACAATGATTCAATCCGTAGTGCTCGCGGATGGTATCAAATATCTGTTCAAAATCCTCTTTTTCCAGTTGAGACGGGGTTCCGCCACCGAAATAAATAGTTTCTATATCTTCTCCTTTCAGGTATTCTTTACGCATCGTCAACTCCCGGCAGAGAGCCTGTACATAACGGGTTTTGAGTTCGCTGCGAGTGGTTGAGTAGAAGTCGCAGTAGATGCAGCGCGTTTTGCAAAAAGGAATATGAAGATAGATACCTGCCATAGTTATGCTGTTTGGGTTTGTGGGTGTAAAAGTAAGACTATTATTAGATATATCAAAAAAGCAGTTGACGGAAATTATTTATAGTGGGGTAGGAATACGCTAAATAGATAATTCCCCATCGATTAGTAGAGGATAATTTCCTGCAATGCTGAATTTAAGATCTTTTCTTTTATAAATAAGATTCGAACTTGTAGCCGGGTTTTCGTTTGACTTAAGTCAAACGATAGAATGACTTAAGTTAAACTATCGCTTGACTTAAGTCAAACGAAAACTGATTAGGCAACGGGGAAACTATTGTATGAAAGGAAAACAACT
>OKTE01000914.1_pt1 | contig 9768 bp, 18 predicted proteins | sample 1606151 | NCBI WGS metagenome assembly OKTE01 (sample SAMEA3879527, study PRJEB24766) | human gut metagenome | biome: human-associated habitat; feature: feces | place: USA | collected 1985/1987 | reverse complement strand
GTACTGGCGCATCATCATCTGGGATTCCAGTGCACGGACAGTCTCAAGTGCAACACCGACAACGATGATGACCGACGTACCGCCGATGGCGAGGCTGGGATTGCCCAGCAGCTTGCCGGCGATCAGCGGGCAGATCGCAACGATGCCGAGATAGATGGCACCAAACAGGGTGACCTTGTTGAGAACCTTGGCAATGAAGTCGGACGTAGGCTTGCCCGGACGGAAGCCGGGGATAAAGCCGCCGTTGCGCTTGAGATTGTTGGAGATCTCAACGGGGTTGAACTGAATGGTAGCGTAGAAGTAGCTGAAGCCGATGATCATCAGGAAGTAGAGGATCAGATACAGCACAGACTTGGTGTCGATCGCGTTGTAGATGCTGCGGCCAACGGTGCCTTCCTCGGGAGTACCGACGAACGCCCAGATGGTAGCGGGCAGGGACGCGATGGACTGTGCAAAGATGATGGGCAGAACGCCGGACATGTTCACCTTCATGGGAAGGGTAGATGCCTGGCCGCCGTACATCTTGCGGCCGACCTGACGCTTGGCGTACTGGACGGGGATGCGGCGCTCTGCTTCGTTGACGTGAACGATCAGAACGACCATTGCAAGCATACCGATCAGCAGCAGAGCAATCCACAGATAACCGATGGAGCCCTTGGTGCCGATGTAGCTGCCCGCCATGGTGATCATGTTGGGCACGCGGGACAGAATGCCTGCAAACAGGATAATGGAGATACCGTTGCCGACACCGAATTCATTGACCTGCTCGCCCAGCCACATGACGAAGGAAGAACCTGCAACAAAGGAAACGATGATCACAAGCGCCGGCCAGATGCCCTGCTGCTCGAGAATGTTGTAGTTCTTGCAGATCATGTAGTAGCCAAAGCCCTGCAGGAGGGCGATCGCCACGGTTGCGTAGCGGGTGATGGAGGCGATTTTCTTCTTGCCGGCCTCGCCGCCGTCGCGTGCAAGGCGCTCGAGCGCGGGGATCGCAATGGTCAGCAGCTGAATGATGATCGAGCTGTTGATGTAGGGCTGAACGCCCAGCGCGAAGACCGTCGCTTCTGCGAACGCGCCGCCGGACATGACGTTGTAGAGGCCAAGCACGGTGCCGCTCATGCTATCGAGATAATTGCCAAGCAGCGTCGTGTTGATATAGGGGACGGGGATCGCGTTACCGAGGCGGAAGATCAGAAGGATCAACAGCGTGAACACGATCTTCTTGCGCAGTTCGGGAACTCCCCAGGCCTTACGAATCGTCTGAATCACTTAGACCACCTCTGCCTTTCCGCCAGCTGCTTCAATTGCTTCCTTAGCAGACTGGGAAAAAGCAGCAGCCTGAACGGTGACCTTCTTGGTGACGGAGCCGTTACCAAGAACCTTGTAACCATACGTGCATTTACTCAGGATACCCTTAGCAAGCAGAGTCTCTGCGGTAACGGTCTCGCCGTCCTCAAACTTGTTGAGCGCACTCAGGTTGATGATCTCATAGGGCTTTGCAAAAATGTTGTTGAAGCCGCGCTTCGGGGTACGGCGTGCCAGAGGCATCTGGCCGCCTTCGAAACCGACGCGCACACCGCCGCCGCTGCGAGCCTTCTGACCCTTATGACCGCGGCCGCCGGTCTTGCCGTTGCCGCTGCCGTGGCCGCGACCCTTGCGGAACGCTTCCTTGGTGGAACCAGCGGCGGGAGACAGATTATACAGTTCCATATCTGTTCCTCCTTATTTCTCTTCAGTGACCTGCAGCAGATAGCCGATCTGGGCGATCTTGCCGCGCGTCTGGTCGTTGTCGGGCTGCACGCTCATATCGCCGATCTTGCGCAGACCCATGGACTTGGCAGTAGCAATATGCTTAACATGTCTGCCGTTCAAGCTCTTGACGAGCTTAACTTTCAAATTCGCCATGATGCTCTGCCTCCTTAACCGATGATCTCTTCCACGCTCTTGCCGCGGATCTTGGCGACCTGCTCCGCGCTGCGCATGGACTTCAGGCCTTCGATCGCAGCACCAACAACGTTGTTGGGGTTGTTGGAGCGCAGGCACTTGGTACGGATATCCTTGATGCCGGCAGCCTCAACGACGGCACGGACAGCACCGCCGGCGATCACGCCGGTACCGGGGGCAGCGGGCTTCATCAGCACGCGGCCGGCGCCGAACTCGCCGATCGTCTCGTGAGGAATGGTGGTACCATCAAGGGTAACAGTGATCATGTTCTTCTTGGCGGCCTCGAGACCCTTGCGGATCGCCTCGGGGACTTCAGCGGCCTTGCCAAGGCCGTAACCGACCTTGCCCTTGCCGTCGCCAACGACCATCAGAGCAGAGAACTTGGCCACACGGCCGCCCTTCACGGTCTTGGAAACACGGTTGAGGAAAACGAGCTTTTCCATGTATTCGCTCTGTTCGCGTTCAAATCTAGGCATTGTATTTTCCTCCTCCCTTAGAATTCCAGGCCGCCCTCGCGGGCGCCTTCAGCCAGCTCGGCCACACGGCCGTGGTACAGGTAGCCGCCGCGATCGAACACGACGGTATCGATGCCCTTAGCCTTGCAACGCTCGGCAACCAGCTTGCCCACAGCGCGGGCCGCGGTCTTGTTGCCGCCGTTGCCCTCGATCTCTTTGTCCAGAGAGGAAGCAGAGACCAGGGTGTTGCCGGCCACATCGTCGATGACCTGGGCGTAGATGTTCTTCTCGCTGCGGAATACGTTCAGACGGGGACGCTCGGGAGTGCCGGACAGCTTGGCGCGGACTCTCTTATGGCGCTTCAGACGCTGCGCGTTGGTATCGGGTCTTTTAATCATATCGGCACACCTCCTTACTTCTTAGCGCCGGTCTTACCGACCTTGCGGCGGATGACTTCGTCAACATACTTGATGCCCTTGCCCTTATACGGCTCGGGAGGACGCTTCTCGCGGACTTCCGCCGCGAACTGGCCAACCTTCTGCTTGTCGGGACCGGAGATCACGACCTTGTTGGGGCCGGGCACTTCGATGGTGATACCGTCGATCTCCGCCATCTTCACGGGATGGGAGTAACCGAGGTTCATGACCAGCTCGTTACCCTCCTTGGCGGCACGATAGCCGACACCGTTGATCTCCAGCTCCTTCTTGAAGCCTTCGCTGACGCCGACGACCATGTTGTGCAGCAGCGCACGGGTCATACCGTGCAGCGCGCAGTGCAGCTTGTCGTCGGAGGGGCGCTTGACGTGGATGGTGTTGCCGTCCTGCTCCAGGATCATCTCCGGACGCAGGGCCTGGGTCAGGGTGCCCTTAGGGCCCTTGACGGTAACAACGTTGTTCTCCGCGATGGTGACTTCCACACCGGCGGGGACGGTAATGGGCATTCTACCAATTCTCGACATTGTTCAAATACCTCCTTACCATACGAACGCAAGGACTTCGCCGCCGACGTGCGCTGCGCGAGCAGCCTTGTCGGTCATGACGCCCTTGGAAGTGGATACGATCGCGATGCCGAGACCACGCAGCACGCGGGGCAGCTCGTCGGCGCCCACATAGACGCGCAGACCGGGCTTGGACACGCGGCGCAGGCCGGAGATGACCTTCTCCTTGCCGGCATTGTACTTCAGGGTGATGCGGATAACGCCCTGGGTACCGTCGTCGATGACCTGGAAGGACTTAATGTAGCCCTCATCCAGCAGGATCTGAGCGATGCTCTTCTTCATGTTGGAAGCAGGAACGTCGACGGTCTCGTGCTTGGCGTTGTTGGCGTTGCGGATACGGGTCAGCATATCGGCAACAGGATCAGTGATGTGCATAAATATTTCCTCCTAATTTAGAGTTACAGGGAAATCCCTGTTGAGGCAGCGAGGTATCACTGATAATTTAGTCCGTCGGCAGCGCACTGCCGGTGTTTAATTACCAGTGACCTTTCGCCATCCTGTATTACCGGAGCCTTGCGGCTCTTAGGTACATGGGTTCGGCGGAGAGCGACGCTCTCTGCCGGAGTTCTCCTGGTAGAGATTTTGTTCTCAGACGAGGCGGCGAGGCGATGGCGTACTTTGTGTACGCCGAGCCGCGCCAACGAAGTATGAGGACAAAAGATCACCAGGAAGCCTTGCGGACGCCGGGGATCTCGCCCTTGTACGCCAGCGTGCGGAAGCAGATACGGCACACACCGTAGTCACGCAGATAGGCGTGGGGACGGCCGCACAGCTTGCACCGGTTGTACTTGCGGGTGGAGAATTTCGCAGGCGCCTGCTGCTTCAGGATCATAGACTTCTTAGCCATTTCGTTCTCCTCCTAATCAGCGTTCAAAGGGAGCGCCGACCAGAGTCAGCAGCTCGCGAGCTTCTTCATCGGTCTGGGCGGTCGTGCAGATGACGATGTCCATGCCGCGGATCTTGTCGATCTTATCGTACTCGATCTCGGGGAAGATCAGCTGCTCCTTGATGCCCAGGGCATAGTTGCCGCGGCCGTCAAAGGCGTTGGCGCTGATGCCGCGGAAGTCACGCACACGGGGCAGAGCCACGTTGAACAGACGATCCAGGAACTCCCACATCTTGTCACCGCGCAGCGTGACCTTGGCGCCCACGGGCATACCCTCACGCAGCTTGAAGTTCGCGACGGACTTCTTGGCGATGGTGACAATGGCCTTCTGGCCGGTAATGGTGGCCAGGTCGCCGCACACGGCGTCCAGGACCTTAGCGTTCTCACGCGCCTCACCGCAGCCCACGTTCACGACGACCTTGTCGATCTTGGGGATCTGCATGGTGGACTTGTAGCCGAACTTCTTGAAGAGAGCAGGAGCTACTTCTTCGGTATACTTGACTTTCAGACGTGCCATTACTTACTCTCTCCTTTCTTTACAGGGCAGCGCCGCAGTGCTTGCACACGCGGACTTTCTTGCCGTCCTTGATCTCATAGGCCACGCGGGTGCCCTTGTCGCACTTGGGGCATACCACCTGGACCTTGCTGGCGTAGATAGCCGCCTCGCGCTTGACGATGCCGCCCTCTTCGCCCTGCTTGCGGGGCTTGATGTGGCAGGTCACCATGTTGATGCCCTCGACCACGACCTTGCGCTCACTGGGAACGGTGCCCAGCACCTTGCCGGTCTTGCCCTTGTCCTTGCCGGACAGAACGACCACCTTGTCGTTCTTCTTGATCTTCAGATTGTTCATGTGTCCGTCCCCTCCTTAAATAACTTCGGGAGCGAGGGACAGGATCTTCATGTAATCCTTGTCGCGCAGCTCACGAGCCACCGGCCCAAAGATACGGGTGCCTCTGGGGTTCTTGTCGTCCTTGATGAGGACGGCGGCGTTGTCGTCGAAACGGACATAGGTGCCGTCGGCACGACGCACGCCCTTGGCGCTGCGGACGATAACGGCCTTGACGACCTCGCCCTTCTTCACCTGACCGCCGGGAGTGCTCTTACGCACGGAGGCAACGATGACGTCGCCGATGTTGCCGTACTTGACCTTGGAGCCGCCCAGAACGCGGATGCACTTGATCTCTTTGGCGCCGGTATTGTCAGCGACCTTCAGATAAGATTCTTGCTGGATCATACTTACGGCACCTCCTTACTTAGCCTTCTCGACGATCTCGACCACGCGCCAGCGCTTGTCCTTGGACAGGGGGCGGGTCTCCATCACCTTCACGACATCGCCAACACCGCAAGCGTTCTGCTCGTCGTGAGCCTTCAGCTTATAGGTACGGCCGACGATCTTCTTATACAGAGGATGGGCGACGCGGTCCTCGATGGCGACGACCACGGTCTTGTCCATCTTATCGGAAACGACCTTGCCGACTCTGGTCTTGCGGGAGGAAATTCTCTTCTCTTCCATGTTACTTCTCCTCCTTTTCACGGATAACGGTCTTCACACGAGCGATGTCGCGCTTGGTCTCGGCGATCTTGAGAGGATTGTCCAGCTGATTGGTTGCGTGCTGCATACGCAGGAAGAACAGATCCTTCTTCAGGGAGTCCAGCTTCTCGTTCAGCTGCTCCACGGTCATTGCACGTACTTCAGTTGCCTTCATCTCATTCACCTACTTCCTGGGCTTCGAGATCCTCGCGCTTGACGATCTTCGTCTTGATGGGCAGCTTGTGGCTGGCCAGACGCAGGGCCTCGCGGGCGACCTCTTCAGAAACACCGGCGATCTCGAACATGACACGGCCGGGCTTGACTACTGCGACCCAATACTCGGGGGAACCCTTACCGGAACCCATACGGGTCTCGGCCGGCTTCTCGGTGATGGGCTTGTCGGGGAAGATCTTGATCCAGACCTGACCGCCACGCTTGGTGTAGCGGGTCATGGCGATACGAGCCGCCTCGATCTGGTTGCTGGTGATCCAGCTGGGCTCCAGAGCCACCAGGCCGTATTCGCCGTAGGTGACCTTGTTGCCGCGCATGGCCTTACCGGTGAGGCGGCCACGGTGTACTCTGCGGTACTTAACTCTCTTGGGCAGAAGCATTACTGAGCGCCTCCTTCTTTCTTTTCTGCGGGCTTGCGGAAGCCGCCCTGAGGACGACCGCCGTCCCGGCGATCACGGTTGAAGCCACCGTTCTGGCCATCGCGGCGGAAGCCACCGCGGCGGTCACCGTCACGACGGTTGCCGCGACGCTCACGACGCTCCTGATAGGGCTTGCTGGTATCCAGGGTGCGCGGGGTGGTGCGCAGTGCCTGGGACAGGATCTCGCCCTTGTAGATCCAAACCTTGACGCCGATGCGGCCGTAAGCGGTCTTTGCCTCGGTGAAACCGTACTCGATGTCTGCACGGATGGTCTGGAGGGGAGTTGAGCCTTCGTTGTAACCCTCGGTACGCGCGATTTCCGCGCCGCCGAGACGACCGCCGCACTTGATCTTGATGCCCTTTGCACCGGCCTTCATTGCACGGCCGAGGGACTGTTTCATTGCACGACGGAAGGAAGTCCTCTTTTCGAGTGCCGCTGCGATGTTTTCAGCAACAAGCTGAGCGTTTGCATCGGGGTTGCGCACTTCGATGATGTTGATGTTTACGGACCTGTTGACAAGTGCATTGAGCTCTGCCTTGATGGCGTCAACGCCGACGCCGCCTTTGCCGATGAGCATACCGGGGCGAGCGGTGTGGATGCTGACAGTGACCTTGTTTGCAGCGCGGGCGATATCGATCTTCGCAATGCCTGCCTCAAAGTACTTGTTCTTGAGGTAATCGCGGATTTTCTTATCCTCAACGAGGAAGTTTGCGAAATCCTTCTTGTTGGCGTACCAACGGGTGTTCCAATCTCTGATAACGCCTACTCGGAAGCCATTCGGATTAACTTTCTGTCCCATTGTATGTCCTCCTTATTTCTTCTCGTCCAGGATGATGGTGATATGGCTGGTACGCTTGCGGATGCGGGATGCGCTGCCGCGGGAGCGGGGCCTGTAGCGGCGAAGGGTGGGACCCTGGTTTGCAAAGCACTCTGCAACATAGAGGGTTTCCTTGTCCATATCGAGGTTGTTTACGGCGTTTGCAATCGCGCTCCTGAGAACCTTCAGGGTGGGCTCGGAAGCCGCCTTGGGGGTGTACATAAGGATTGCTTCTGCATCTTCAACGCTCTTGCCGCGGATAAGGTCGATAACTATCTTTACCTTGCGGGAAGAAATGCGGATATGTTTCGCGGTCGCATGGGGACGCCTGTCAGCGTTTTCCTTGCGATACTGTGATTTCATTTTGGATCTGGTTGCCATTTTTACGCCTCCTTATTTACCGCGTGTTGCCTTTTCGGAGCCGCGGTGACCGCGGAAGGTACGGGTGGGTGCGAATTCGCCGAGCTTGTGTCCGACCATATCTTCAGTGATGTATACGGGGACATGCTTCTTACCGTCGTGAACGGCAATGGTGTGACCGATCATGTCGGGGAAGATGGTGGATGCCCTTGACCAAGTCTTGAGTACGGACTTCTTGCCGGATTCGTTCATCGCGATAACACGGTCAAGCAGCCTTTCGCTGACAAAGGGTCCTTTCTTAATTGACCTACTCATGTTTCAATTACTCCCTTCTAAAGATCACTTACCGTCCCTGCGGCGGACGATGTACTTGTCGTTGATGTTCTTGGTCTTCCTGGTCTTATAACCCAGAGCAGGCTTGCCCCATGGTGTGCACGGACCTGGACGGCCGATACCACACTTGCCTTCACCACCACCGTGTGGATGGTCGTTGGGGTTCATTACGGAACCGCGGACTGTAGGTCTGATACCCATGTTGCGCTTCCTACCAGCTTTACCAATGTTGATCAGGGAGTGTTCGCCATTGCCCACAACACCGATTGTTGCGCGGCAGATGATTGGAACCATTCTCATTTCGCCTGAAGGTAAACGTAAGGTTGCATACTTGCCTTCCTTAGCCATAAGCTGAGCCATGTTGCCGGCTGAACGAGCGAGCTGAGCGCCTCTGCCGGGATAAAGCTCTACATTGTGGATAAATGTACCAACAGGGATTGCTGTAAGCGGAAGTGCGTTACCGGGCTTAATATCAGCGTTTGCACCTGCTGTTACCTTGTCGCCTACCTTAAGTCCTTCCGGAGCAATAATGTAAGCCTTCTCGCCGTCTGTGTACTCTACAAGAGCAATGAATGCAGAACGGTTTGGATCGTACTCTAATGTTTTAACTGTACCTTCAACATCAAATTTCTGACGCTTGAAGTCAATAATACGGTACTTTTTGCGGTTGCCGCCGCCTCTGTGACGAACGGTGATTCTGCCGTAGCTGTTACGACCTGCCTTTTTATTTAAAGGAGCAAGCAAGCTTTTTTCCGGCTCAACCTTTGAAAGACCCGAATAATCTGTAACCGACATATTTCTTCTTGAGTTAATGGTCGGCTTATATACTTTAATGGCCATTTGGTTTCACTCTCCTCATGATGGCTTTGCGGGAATATGGCATTTCCCATACATTCTGCCTGAATAATGTTTTTCAGACTCAATACTGAACCTGAGTCAGTATTACATCATGCCTTCAAAAAATTCGATAGGCTTGCTGTCTTCGGTAAGTTTTACGATTGCTTTCTTCCAGCTCTTTGAGTAGCCGCCGTTGTTTCTGCCCTGACGACGGAATTTGCCTCTCATGCTTACTGTGTTTACCTTTGCAACCTTAACGCCGAAAACTTCTTCACAAGCTTTTGCAATTTCAATCTTGTTTGCTGACTTAGCAACTTCAAAGGTATAAATTTTGTTAACTGCGCCGAGCATACTCTTTTCGGTAATAACAGGGCGGATTACAATATCATGAGCTATCATGCATATACCTCCTCAATCTTGCTTACCGCATCCTTAACGATGATAAGCTTGTCAGCATTCAAAATGTCATATACATTAAGAGTGTTTACCTGAGCTGTTTTAACACCGGGGATGTTGTTAGCTGATTTAATAACCTTGCTGTCAACCTCAGGAAGAACAATGAGAGCCTTCTTTTCAGCTCCGATTGCGCTGAGCATTGCAACAATCTTCTTTGTCTTGTACTCGTCCATGCTGATTGAATCAACAACGATGAGCTCGTTCTCCATAACCTTTGAAGAGAAAGCTGACTTCATAGCAAGTCTTCTTACCTTCTTGTTTACGGAAAATCTGTAATCTCTTGGCTTCGGAGCGAATACAACGCCACCGTGTGTCCACTGCGGAGCTCTTGTTGAACCCTGTCTTGCATGACCGGTTCCTTTCTGTCTCCACGGCTTTCTGCCGCCGCCGGAAACCTCAGAACGTGTCTTTGCTTTCTGTGTTCCCTGACGTTTATTTGCAAGCTGTGCAACAACTGCAAGATGTACCAGATGCTCGTTAACTTCTACACCGAACACGGC
>OKTE01000910.1_pt1 | contig 9822 bp, 8 predicted proteins | sample 1606151 | NCBI WGS metagenome assembly OKTE01 (sample SAMEA3879527, study PRJEB24766) | human gut metagenome | biome: human-associated habitat; feature: feces | place: USA | collected 1985/1987 | reverse complement strand
ACGGTCGCAGCGCTCCTTCATTACGTTTTATGGTGCGCTTCGGAATATTCTGTTGCCGGCAGGATTTCCTGCCATGTTCCATATGATAGCACCAGAACAAACGTTTGTCAATGGCTCTTCGCGGAAATTTTTTCTCTTACTGCTGCCGTTTCAAATCGAATCGATTCTATCCGTAATTTGTTTATTATTTTTGCATTGGATTTTCCAGCGTTGGAAAATCCAATTTCGGAAAAAAATGAACTGCTGTATTCAGCCATCCTCCCATTCGTCCCATGCCTCATCCTCATCTTCAAACCAGTCCGGATTATCCTCATAGAGATCTTCTGGATTATCGTATTCGTCATGCAGACCGTTCGAGCCGTGGTTCGTGCCGCCGGTTTGGTTTTGAGATGGGGTGCTTGGTTTGTACTCCGGCTGATGATAAATTGTCCATTTCAATGCCATATCGTTCCAGTATTCCAGATTTCGCTGCTCCGTAGTCAGGACCTCCTCGTTTTCCGTGGTTGCCACAAATACCGGATAGAGATAGTCACCAGCGCGGATCTGCCATACAAACGTATACCCTTGCCGTGCAGCGCGTTCGTGAAGTAGTAGATGCACTTCCGGAGGAAGACGCGGCGCTGCTTCGTGCGTTATATCTGCAAACGCCGCCGCTGACCCTGCGTGCCTACAGCGAGAAACAGGAATCCCGGTGATGACGCTGCATTACAGAAAAGAAAAGCTGCTTCGGCTTTTGAAGCAGCAAATCTGAGTCAGATGCTCTGAGCCCCAGCCGCCAGCAGCATCCGCTCCAGCTCCCTCGCGGCGACGCTCAGGGGCTGCCCCTTCCGTTTCACGATGCACACGGCACGCAGCGGGAGGGGCTCTTGCAGTTCGATGCGGCGCACATTATCAGACGGACGAATGAACGCCTCCGGCACGATGCCGACGCCAAGACCCGCTTCTGCCATTGGGATGATCTGGTCAGCCGTGGCGGCTTCGATGGCGGGTTGAAAAGCAACGCCCTGCGCGGTGAAAACAGAGACGTAGAACGCATGGGAGGTCGTGCCCGCGCCGAGCGTGATGAGTGGATACGCTTCCAGCTCGGAAAGCGCGACGCTTCGTCCAAGCAAACCGGAAAAGGCCGGCGCGCAGATCGGAACCTCCCGAATTTCTTTGACGATCGTCTGCGTGAGAGACGGCGAGAGCGTAACCGGCGTTGTGATGACCGCAAAATCTGCCGTCGTCTCGTGCAGCGCCGCGACGGCCTGCGGCGTGGAGTGGTTGGAGATGCGCAGGCGGATGCCGGGATAGTCCGTGTGGAAGGCGCGCAGCTTTTCTGCAAGGTAGATTTTCCTGATACCTTTTAAGTACCGGCAGGAGTAAACACCGAAGCGCACCCTCGCTTGCTGCCAGAAACACGTTTCCGCGCTCGAGCGTCCGACTCTGCGTCACGGCGGCTTCGCCCGCTTCAATTTCCGTACAGGCGATCTTTATGTGCCGGTACAGCCCCTCGCCCTCCGGGGTCAAAATCATGCCCCGATTCGTGCGCGAAAAGAGTGGACAGCCGATCTCCGCCTCTAAGTTCCGAATCGCGCGTGTTAAGTTTGGCTGGCTGTTCTGCAGCGCCTCCGCCGCCTTCGTCAGATTGCCGCACCTGGCGACGTGATAGAAAATCCGGTAATACTCGTAGCTGATATACATGGCACCCTCCGTGCATTCGTTTCTCTTCTGCCATTCTATTTTGATATATCGGAAATGTCAAATATAGATTTTACATATTTCATTTTTCTGCTACGATAGGGGCGGTCAAGAGAAAAAATGTAAGACAGGAGCGAAAAAAGATGGAACGGACGATCATCTGCATCAGCCGCCAGTATGGCAGCGGCGGCCGGGAAATTGGCGAAGCAGTCGCAAAAAAGCTGGGGATTCCCTGCTACGATAAATGCCTCATTCAAAAAGCCGCGCAGGAAGCGGGGCTTTCCGAAACCGCCGTCGCGGAATACGACGAAAAGGGCGAGGATTTTGGCATTGCCGTCTCGGGCAATCCCTTTGCGGACACCGCCGCGCTGGGCGAGGCGTTTTACTCGGAAGAAGCGCGGGTCTTTGAAGCCGAGCGCCGCGCGATTTTAGAGCTTGCAGAAAAGGGTGACTGCGTCATCATTGGCCGGTGTGCCTCCGCCATTCTGCGGGCCGCAGGCTACCGTCCGCTTTCCGTTTTCATCTATGCGGATAGCGCCGACCGGGCAAAGCGCATTGCAGCGCGTAATAATCTGGATGAAAAACGCGCTCTTCATAAGGCGCAGAAGGTCGACCGGATGCGCAAGCACCACTTTGATTTTTACGCGGACACACTCTGGGGCGAACCGGAAAGCTACGATCTGATGCTCTCGTCGAGCGAATACGGCGTAAGCGGCGCGGCAAGCGTTATTGCATCCGCGAAGGAGGCGATGCAACATGAATAAGGATCTGACGACAGGCAAGCCCGAGAAGGTCCTCTGGCAGTTCTGCCTGCCGCTCTTTGGCAGCATCATTTTCCAGCAGCTCTATAACATCGCGGACAGCTTTGTGGCCGGCAAATTCATCAGCGACAACGCCCTCGCCGCCGTCGGCAACAGCTACGAAATTACGCTCATTTTCATCGCCTTTGCCTTCGGCTGCAACATCGCGTGTTCGGTTCTGGCGGCGCTGTTTTTCGGCGCGAAGCAGTATAATGACCTCAAGACGACGGTCTACACGGCGCTCATTTCCAGCTGCGTGATCTGCGCGGTGCTGATGCTCGTGGGCACGCTCTGCTGCGACAGCTTACTCCGGCTCATCAAAACGCCGGAAGAGGTCTTCGCGGACTCGAAATTATACCTCGACATTTACATTTACGGTCTGCCGTTCGTGTTCCTCTACAATGTCGCAACCGGCATTTTCTCAGCGCTGGGCGACTCCAAAACGCCGTTTATCTTTCTTGCCTGCTCGTCCACGTCTAATATCGCGGTCGATATTCTGTTTGTTACGGCGTTCAACATGGGCGTTGCCGGTGTTGCCTGGGCGACGTTTTTGTGCCAGGGAATCAGCTGCGTGCTGGCGCTTGTGGTCGTCTTCCGCCGCTTTGCGAAAATCCCGACGGAAGGAAAAGTAAAGATCTTCTCGTGGAACCATTTTGGACGGTTCGCGGTCATCGCCATTCCGAGCATCTTGCAGCAGAGCTTTATTTCCGTCGGCAACATCATCATCCAGAGCGTCATCAACAGCTTCGGCGCGGCCGTCATGGCAGGCTACTCTGCGGCGGTGAAGCTCAACAACATGGTTATCACGTCCCTTACCACGCTCGGCAACGGCATTTCCAACTATACGGCGCAGAACCTCGGGGCCAGCAAATATGATCGCATCAAGTCCGGCTTTCGGGCTGGTATCAAACTCGTCTGGGCGCTGTGCGTGCCGCTGGTGGCGCTCTACGTGTTCGCCGGGCAGCCACTTGTACACATCTTCCTTGAGAGCCCCACGGGGCAGGCAATGGATACAGGCATTGCGTTCCTGCGCATCATCGCGCCGTTCTACTTCATCGTGTCTGCCAAGCTCGTCTCCGACGGTGTGCTCCGCGGCGCGGGCCTTATGAAGAAGTTCATGATTGCGACGTTCACCGATCTGGTGCTCCGCGTGGCGCTGGCGGAGGTGCTTTCCCGCACCGCGCTCGGCACGACCGGCATCTGGATTTCCTGGCCCATCGGCTGGACGATCGCAGCGGCGCTCTCGATCGTGTTCTACGCGACTGTCCGCTGGGAAAAGGTCTATACAGCGGCATAAACCAACAAAACTGCCTGTGAGAGAAGCGTCTCACGGGCAGTTTTTTAAGTTCACTGCGCAGGAGATCAAGATCTCTGACGTAAAATTCGTGCTGCAGGAGATATTACAGCAGACTATTTCATTTTTTGGATGAAGTTATGCAAAATCCAATTTATCGCGCAGAAAAATGATATTAGTAATTGCGTATTTCTATGTTATAATGATAAAAAATGAATATCGGGTAGTTCGCGTAAGCCATGTGCTTGCAGGTGGAATGGGGTGAGAAGCCCCGCGAGTCGGTCACTGTGATGTCTGCTTGGTCAGAATAAGTCAGGTCTTCTGAGAGCTGCCCTGTGCCTTGCCATGACCGGAGCCGAAATATTCAGCACTTATCTAAGTAGATAGGGGCTTTATTTCCGTGCGGCCATATCAGGCGGCACGGTTTTTTGTTTGTAACCGCAGTCGTGTGGGAGCGGCCGCGCTTACATAATTCTGAACGGGAAGCCAAGCGTGATGCCCTGCAGGAAGAAATCGCTGTGACGGTAGAACTTATGCAGAATGCGGTAGCAGAGAACGCACGAGTGGCACAAGACCAGGATGATTACAATAAACGCTACAATGCCTTGGTGGAACGCTATGACAGACTGAAAGCGCAATACGATGAAGTCAGCACCGCAATTTCTGACAATGAAGCAAGGTATGAACAGATGGGCAGATTCATCACAGTCCAGAAAGACCAGGAAGGCGTTATCACAGAATTTGACGATGCCCTTTGGAGCAGTCTAGTGGAGAAAATTGTAGGAAAGAGCAAGGAAGATGTGACGGTGGTATTCAAAGACGGCACCGAAATGAAAGCAGAATAAGGTATGAAGCAGATACGACACTCAGGATTTATGTCCTGGGTGTTTTTGCTATGTGTACAAAGTGCAAATTTCGAGATGAGTAGATTGAAGTGAAAGCAAAGATGTGTTATAATATTATCCGATTAGTGTTATTTTACAAATTTCAGATGAGGTGATACGAATGCTGAAAAATAATATAGAAGTAGATGTAAAAATCAAGTGTATAGAAGCTGGAAAAACACAGGCAAAGCTGGGAGAGATGATTGGTTCAACAGGACAATATGTAAATCGTATCATCAAAAAGGGCGATGGCGTTATGAATAAAACTTTTGTAGAGATGCTGGATGCTCTCGGTTATGATATTCAGCTCACATATGTAAAAAAGGAGGAGGCATAATCAATGGGGGATTGACTCCCCCACTGATACAAGCTTGTTTCTCACCACCTATAGAGGTGGGAGTCATCTCCCAGCTGATATATATAGTTAATAAAGAGAGGTGCATATGCTATGCCAGGTATACTCGTGGTGGAAGATGATGAAAATTTAAATCGTGGAATTACATTTTCACTGAAAAAATCCGGATATGAGGTTTTTTCAGCAGAATCAGTGAAAAAAGCGAAAAGAATTGCAAGTGATAATAATGTGGATGTTACCATTTGTGATGTGAATCTTCCGGATGGGAATGGACTGGAATTTGTAAGGTGGATGAGATGCAATTATAATACATACATTATTTGTCTTACAGCACTAGATCAGGAGATGGATCAGGTCATGGGATATGAAGCAGGGGCAGATGATTATATTACAAAGCCGTTTAGTCTTTCGGTACTTCTTTTGAAAATAGAAGCACATTTCCGCCGCAGACAGGAGAAAACGGAAGCCGGAAAGATGATTTCGGGAGATATCGTATTTATCGCAGGAGAAATGAAAGTCCTGATAAAGAGTCGTGAAATCAGTCTGACAAAAACGGAGTTGAAAATGCTGACTTTTTTTCTTCAGAATCCGAAACAGATTCTTTCAAAAACACAAATATTGGAAAATGTGTTTGATCTGGAAGGGGATTTTGTGGATGAAAATACAATCGCTGTCAATATCAGAAGACTCCGTGAGAAAATCGAAGACAATCCGGCTGCACCGGTCTATATAAAGAATATCAGAGGTCTTGGGTATATATGGAATCAGGAGGTAAGGCAGTGACAAAGAGATATCGCAAGAAGATTACAGTAGTGCTCTCCTTGGTATTACCTGTCATATTATTGTTTGCAATATTAAATTGCTTTACCACGTATGTGTTTTATGAAGATTATAAATATAAAATGAATCTTATGACAGAGATTGCTGCAAAGGAAGAATTTTCCGGGCTGGATGCTGTTTCGGAATTGCTTAAGGATAAGGATATTGAAACTAACGAACAGGGAAGGCGATTATTGGAGCAATATGGATACTGGGGAAATAAAGGGAATGCATTTTATTCGCAATTCCGGCATCAGGTTATGGTGACCGGTGCTGTAAGCACTGTGATATGCGTGCTTCTTTTGACTTTTTTACTTTATTGGAAGAAAAAAGAAGATGCGTGTCATCAGAAAATTTTAGACCAGTTGGAAGAAATTCTGATCAGATTCCGTGAAAATAAATTTGATGATTTACTGAAAACGGAAAATCATGCAGAACTGGAAAAATTGAATGACCAGCTTGAAGCAATCGGACATCATATTCAGTTGATAAAGGAAGAAGCAAGGGCAGAAAAGGAGAACACGAAAGAAATGGTTTCTGATATTTCTCACCAGTTAAAGACACCGGTTGCAGCTTTGGATACATGTTTTAGTGTGCTGATGCAGAATGACTTAAGTGCCACAGAACAGGAGGAGTTTCGTATCCGTTGTCGGAGTGCTCTGGATGGACTGGAGACATTATTGCAGTCGCTTCTTGAAATATCCAAGATGGAAACTGGACTGATTCAGATTAATAAGAAAAAACTTCCGCTTATGGATACTGTCATATCTGCTGTGAACCGCACTTATCCTAAAGCGGATGAGAAAGAAATTGAATTCGTTTTTGACTATGAAAAAGAGCTGGAAACATGCACGATTATGCAGGATAAAAGGTGGCTTGGTGAAGCTGTGATCAACGTTCTGGATAATGCGGTCAAGTACAGTCCGTGTGGTTCAAAAATATTTATCCGGTTACAAAAAAGAAACGATCTTGTAAGAATGGAAATTGAGGATCAGGGAATTGGTATTCCGCAGAATGAGTATCACAAAATTTTTCAACGATTTTACAGAGGAAGTTCCAAGGAGGTCATGGAAAAGAGTGGTACAGGAATCGGACTTTTTCTATCGAGAGAAATTATCGAAAAACACGCAGGTACGATTACGGTAACCTCCGGCAAAAAGAAAAAAGGAAGCACGTTTGTGATTCAATTACCATATGTTGGTTAAATTTTAAGTGGGCAGAAATCTTACAATTCTGTAAGACTTCTGCTCGTTTTTTGAAAGTGAAATGAAAGATTGCCCTGATACAATTTGGATGTAGGATGAAAAGGAGGCAACACATGAGTGTGATATTAGAAACCAAGCAGCTTTGTAAGTTTTATGGCGCAGGTGAGAATCAGGTCAAAGCGGTCAATCAGGTGGACATTCAGATTGAGCAGGGAGAATTTGTCGCAATTGTTGGAAAGTCAGGTTCCGGTAAAAGTACATTACTTCATATGCTTGGAGGGCTAGACACCCCGACAAAAGGCAGTGTTACTTTAGCAGGGAAAGATTTATACAGGATGAAGGAAGATGCCCTTGCTGTTTTCCGCAGAAGAAAAATCGGATTTGTTTTTCAGGCATTTAATCTGGTTTCATCTGTTAATGTCTGGGAAAATATTGTACTGCCACTGGGGCTGGATGGAAGAAAAGTGGATGAAGCGTATGTAAATGATATTATTGCAACTCTGGGGATTGAAAACCGGATTTATAATCTGCCAAATCAGTTATCCGGAGGACAGCAGCAGAGAGTAGCAATTGCAAGAGCACTGGTGAATCGTCCGGAAATTATATTTGCAGATGAGCCGACAGGAAATCTTGATTCTAAGACCAGTGATGAGGTAATCGCTCTGCTTAAGATGACAGCAAAAAAATATGGACAGACAATTGTAATGATTACCCATGATGACGAAATTGCACAGGTCGCTGACCGTATTCTGGTGATTGAGGACGGACAGGTGGTGGATTTCAGATGAAGACAATAAGCAGGATTGCATATAGCAATGACAAAAGGAACAGGACAAGAAGTATACTGATCATGATGGCAATCTGTCTGACCACGATGCTGCTTGTTATCATCAGTACTGTGGGAAATGGAATGATACGTTTGCAGAAAAGTCAGGCGGCAGGCTCATATGGAAGCAATTATGGTCTGTTTGTTTCCGCAGACGGATCGCAGTTAAAAGAAGTAAACCGCCGTGCGGAAATAGATGCTACAGGCACTATGTGCACCGAAGGTATCATAAAAGGCAATGAAAAAGGCGGGTTTGTCTGCATGGATGAGACTGCAAGAAAAATGCTTCCCTATAATAAGGAATATGAGTTAAAGGAAGGAAAGTATCCGGAAAAAATGCAGGAAATTGCCGCCGGAAGAGCTTTTTTTCGTGCAATGGGATATGATGATGTAAAGGTCGGAGATACGGTTACACTGGATTACCGCGCAGGGATGCAGTCAGAATATAAGCCGGAAGAATTTGTTGTCAGCGGAATCCTATATGATCGGGATGAGTATACCATCGAGGCATCTTATGTTGCTTTCGGGTCACAGGAGTTTTATGATGAGCACGTCGCAGAGAATGACAGACAGTATAATATTTATTTTACTTTAAATGATTCTGCAAATGTATCTATGAATAATATTGATTCGGTTATAAAGCAGATTGCAGCAGCTTGTGGGATCGAAGAAAAAAACGTTATAGTCAATGATCTCTATTTGCAATGGGTCTTGCAGCCGAGTTATGAAACGATTGCGGTATGCGGGGTTTTGATTCTTGCAATTGTACTTTTCTCTGTTGTGGTCATTTATAATATTTTTCAGGTCGGTATTGCCAACAAGATACAGGAGTATGGAAAAATCAAGGCTCTGGGAGCGACAAAAAAGCAGATGAAACAACTGATCTTCAGAGAGGGCATTTTTTTGACAATTTTTTCAATACCGGTTGGATTGCTTCTTGGTTTTCTGATTGCAAAATGCGGTTTTAACTGGCTGGTAGAACAGGGGAACCTTGTATCAACCGGAACTGGCTCTATGGGAGTTCAAAATCAGCAGGTGCCTCTGTTTTCCCTGCCTGTTATGCTTCTCTGTATTTTCGTATCATTTCTTACCGTTGCTTTGGCACTGCGCAAACCAATGAAAATTGTTTCACGGATTTCACCTATCGAAGCAACACGGTATTTAGAAAATGCAGAAACACACAAAAAAGGAAAACGAAATGGCAGAAAAAATGTCACCGTGTTTTCTATGGCAATGGCAAATGTAACGGGTAATCCCAAAAGAACTATTGGTACTATCCTCACAATGGGTTTTTCTTGCGTATTGTTTGTGATTATCTCTAATTATGTGGGAAATATTGACACGGAGCATGAAGCACGTCTTTCCGTTAATCATGGACAATTTGAACTGCAGCTTGACTATTCTGCTGAGTACGATGAAAGATATCCGGAGAATAATCTGGATACGATTCTGACGGATAATCCATTGAATGATTCAATGATTGAAGAAATCAAAAGCATTCCAGGAGTGACAGATGTCATGACGAGAGAGATTGTCTCTGTAAATCTGAACGGAACAAGATTTCCGGCTGATATTGTGAGTAAAAAGGATTTTGATTTTATGCGCCAAGAAGGGGATATTGGCTCTATGGACTATGATCAGGCGGTAAAGAATGGTGAAATTTTCTTTGGCTGGTCGGCGTGGATGGAACAAGATGGATATGCTCCGGGTGAATCTATTGCATTTGACTTTGAGAATGGAAGTGGAACCTATACCTATCAGGGAAAGATTGCAGGATCTTTTGTAAGTGCGGACACTTATCTTGTCATTCCGGAAGGTGTATATCGTTCCATGAATCCGAGAGGAACAGCCTATGGCTATCTGTGGGTGGACTGTGATAAAAAAGATGTGGCATCTGTGGAACAGAGTCTGAATACTTTGATTTCTAATACTTCGCATATAAAAGTGAATACCTATCAT
>OKTE01000908.1_pt1 | contig 9825 bp, 7 predicted proteins | sample 1606151 | NCBI WGS metagenome assembly OKTE01 (sample SAMEA3879527, study PRJEB24766) | human gut metagenome | biome: human-associated habitat; feature: feces | place: USA | collected 1985/1987 | reverse complement strand
GTAATTGTATCAGCCATACATTCGTCAATGATTGAGTCTATTTCGGTCAGGCTCAGTGGCACACCCTCTGCTACAAGCGAAGACCTCAACGAAGCAGCGATTTTATTCAAATCAGCTTTTGCCATTTCAATAATTTGAGCATACGCAGCCTGATCATTATTTTTAGCTTTAACTGTTCTGGAGGAATTTCTGTAATAATCATTGCCCAGAGCATCCATCATGACATTTTCCTTGTCATATGTTGCGAGATTAGGGTCAATTTTGGCTTTATTTTTGGTCGCGCTGGTTTCATTGAATTTTGAGATAAATGTGTTGACGAGAGATTTTACGTTGTAAGAATAACGTCCTTTTTTAGTTCCGCTTCTGCGGTAGAAAGCAAAACCAATTTGGTCTTCTTTTGAATTATAGTTACCATGCCCGTTACTTCTTGTTACGTTTGCCGTAAAGAGGGCAATTGTGTCATTCATAGCGTCATTCATATACTTGGTTATGTCAGCTTCATTGTAAGCGTCACCCAACTCAGCTTTTAGCTGAGCTTTTAAAGCTTCTGCAGCTGCTTCCAAATCAGCTTTGGCCATTGCCTGAATTTCTTCAAGCCTGTCTTCATTCTGCTTTCCGCGGCTGGTTGTTCTGCTAACTCCGGCAGCGTAATCAGAGCCAATTGTACTGTTATAAATTGCCTTTTCCTTTGTTGAATCATCAATTTGTACAGGCAGAAGCGCGCTTATTCCCTTTGCAAGCGTCTTTCCATCATACGAATTCAACAATTCCGTTACAGCAGCTTGCAATTCCTCATATTTTTCATTAAGAATATCAGGGTCTGTTGCTGACTGCATTTCTGCGAAAATTGCCTGTATATTTTTGTATGCAGTCGAAGTTTTATATGATGAATTAAGCGAGGCAAGAAGAGAGTTATCTTCTACACCGTTTAAAAGCTGGCTTATGACGAATTTTGTCGCAGAAGAAACGAGCGAAGATTTTTCTGAATCCGATATATAACCATCGGTATTTGCAGATTTTGTTATAGCCTGCAGGGGCTCAAAAGCGACAGTACTGTCGCTTGCAAGCGCAGCTAGCTGCACTTGCGCCTGAACAAGTTGCTGCATTTTGGAACTTACATAAGCGCTGAACTCAGCACCTAAATCTTCGACATTAACACCGCTGATGTCCCCACCATTCTTTTCTGCAAGCTCGGCGATATATGTTGAAATGCAGTTATTTACAAATTTTGTGAGTTCATCTATATCTGCATCCGTCATCTGTGAGGGATCTATATTCATAGAGGCACGTGTGGCGTTTTCTTGTGTAATAGCCTGTTCAATATATTTATCTGCATACTGCTGGAGCCCTTCTGTGAGTACGCCCTCAGCTTTTGAGGCTCTTGCCTCGCCAATTGCATTCACGAGGTTATCTTTTCCAAAGGCTCTTACAAAGGTCGTTACTGCCGCTTCTGCATCAGAAAGAGCTTGTGCCATTTTTGCAGGGTCAGTCGTATTTTGCAAGGTTTTTACTGCCTCTAGAGCTTTTTTATAGTTTGTATTGCTTTGATATTTCGGATAAAGTGCGGAAAATAGCTCATCATCAGCATTTCCGTTCATAAGCTGCCCGAGAAGATATTTTACGCTGTCAGCCAGAATCTCTTTGTATTCTGCATTGGTCACGTAATCTTCAGCAGCTGTTTGAACCTTGCCCATGAGAGCATCCAGCCTGCCGTCAGTATTTTTCAAATCATTCATTTTAGAATTTGTCGTTTCAAGGAGCTCTTTTGACTCAGCAAAAGTACTCTCTATTTGCGCGGAAAACTCGTTTGTCAATGATTTTATATCATAAGGGCCTTTGGCGTTAGAGGTTGTCACTTTTTTGAGGAATTCAGTCATAGAGGACTGAACGAGGGAGATTATAGTAGCTTTTTCTTCGGAGGTTAGCCCGGGATTGCTTCTGAAATACTGTTCAAGATACTCATCTTGAACAATTTCCATATATTCGTTCAATTCAGTCTGGTTAGACGCAATATCTGCTGCACCTTTACTTTTTGCCCCGTTAAAAAGTTTCTGGGCACCTTCAGAAAGCTTTGTATTATCTTGAATGTCAGTTTCAGCGTCAGTATCCTTACTTTGGAGCCAGCTCAATCCGGCATTCAATTCTTCAGCTGAAATCGTACCGTTTTTGTCGGTATCAAGATAATTTATTTCATCAATTGTAAAATCTTTTCCTGTAAAAGGGTTAAAACTTACGCCATCAACCATTTCTTTTCTCCTTTTTATTAAAGTAACTAAAACTCTTTGTTATTTCTGCAATTTGGGGATTTCTTTGTTAAAATCCATCTGCAATCCGTCCAAATCGAGATAGCCTTCTTCGTCATTTCCGACATTCATTTCTATCGCAGGAGCCTCAGGCATTTCCATCTCTGGAAATCTCAAGCTTTTACGCCTATCCTGTATTTCTTCCAGTTTTTCAGTACCGCTTACCCCTAAAAATGGGTTAAAATTTACCGGATTTGACATAAATTACTCCTTTGCATTTCCCTATGTAGTTTTCTTATCGGCAATCTGATTTGAAAACTTTAATTTTCAAGCCGAAATGTTAATTTTTTGTTACAAAAGTCAAAAAAAAGGCACTATTTTCGCTTCAATTACGTTTATATAATTGCAAATTGCAAAAGTTAAAGGTGAAGTATGAATAACGTAGGTTATAATCCAAATATACAGCCCCAGCAGGTGAATAACGGCGTAACAATTCCGATTGACGCACAAAAAGCTGCTTCCTCAAACGGCGTTAATATTATAATTTACAATCCGTCGGTAAATCCCAACGGTGCAAACTTCAACAGCACAATAAATAACGGCTCCGGACAGCCCGGACAGGCTTATCCGTCGAATTATTACACAACAAAACCCGCAGAAAGCTATGCAAAAGCGATTGCAGCAGGCGGGTTGAAAGAAAATGAAAAAACAGAGGACAAAAAGCCCGAAGAAACAAAAGAAAAGCCGAAAAAAGACGTAGTTCAGCTCACTGATGAATATATTAAAACGCTCGAAAATTATTTAAGAAATCCAAATCCTGATATCAAATTAATGGGCGCAAAAGAGCTTATGAAACGATTCCGGGAAGATGAATCCAGAAAAAATGATGTAGCTTTAACAAATCTTTTGAATTTGACATTGCAAAGCAAATATTCGAATGTAAAAATGATTGGTATGGCGATTGTTTCCAACGGATGGGCGTCAGGTGATGATTTAACAAGACAGCTCCTTGCAAAAATCCAGCAATCCAGCGGTTCATACGGTTTAGACGCGCTCGACGCAGCAGAAGCAGCCCTCAAATCAGCAGGAAAAACCGTAAAAATCGTAGATAACAACCCTGATTTTTCAAAAGAAAAGAAAACAGAGAAAAAGGCTGAAAAATAATGAACATAGCAAATATTCTCACAAAAACAGCAGGAATAGCCGCAGCAGGCCTGGTTTTGTACGATTCTCACAAAACCGGAAAGATGATTTCCCAGCAAAACATAAAACTGGGTATTGCAGGCCGTCTTCCCGACCAGTACATACGCTCGAGGCGTCAGGAGGATATGAGCACGGTCACCAGCAATTTCAGTGACAAAATTTTCGCTGAAAGAGTAAATTTCGACCTCCCTGACAAAATAAACGGGATAACCGGCTACGTAAAAGGCGCTTTTGAGCAGCTTGCTTACAATATTGTCCCCGCGCTTCTTGCAACCGGTGCGCTGGTGAAAAACCGCTTCAGCAAGGCTTGCGGAATCGGACTAGGCGTTTACGGAATATATTATGCCCTGAGCAACATTCTTGATACAGGCAAAATCAGGCATTTTAAATAAGCTTTTTCCGTCTTTTTGCCAATAATTAAGAAATAATTAAAAAAACTTGAGGAAGTTTATTCATAAACTATAATATTAGAGTAACGAAAAGGCTGCACGATTTTTAAACACAGTGCGCCCGACCCGATTATTTAATTTATAAAGGAATTTATCATGGGGAATGCTGAGAACGAAAATATTGAAAATATGGATGATTTGAACGTGAAAAATAACCCTTTTGCAAAAAATGAGTCCGAAACCGAACAAGAAACTGACGAAACTGCCGCAGAAGAAACAGTTGCGTCAGAAATTGACTCTTTAAAAGAGCAGCTTGAAAAAGTAAACAATCAGTATATTCGTCTTGCAGCAGATTTTGATAATTACCGCAAAAGACAAATGCAAGAACGCGAATCACTTCTGAAATACGGCGCGGAAGATACCCTAAAAAAGATGATTGAGGCGCTTGATAACATTGACAGAGCAATCGCAGCCGCTGAAAAGTCCGAAGACGTAAATCAGGTAAAAGACAGCTACAAATTGGGCTTTAAACAGCTTTATGACGTGCTTCAAAAAATCGGTATGGAGGTTATTGACACAAAAGACACGCCTTTTGACCCGAATTTTCATGAAGCGGTTATGCAAACCCCCACTGACGAACATCCTGAACACACAATTATTGCCGAACTGCAAAAAGGCTACAAACTGGGCGACAGAGTTTTGCGGCCTGCGCTGGTTAATGTAGCTGTAAAACCCGAATAATAAATTGCCACAAGACCGGAAGATGAGAGATGACAAATTACTATGAGATTTTGGGCGTAAGCCAGAGTGCAACGCAAGATGAAATAAAACGCGCATTCAGAAAAAAGGCCAGAGAGCTTCACCCTGACGTGAACAAGGCTCCTGATGCAGAAGAAAAGTTTAAAGAGCTCGGAAAAGCATACGAAACCCTTATGGACGAAGAAAAACGCTCGCTTTACGACCGCTACGGCGAAGACGGGCTTCAAAATGCCGGCTACGGCGGGGGCGGGCCGTTTGAATACGGTTTTGGCAACCTTAATGATATTTTTGAAACATTTTTCTCGGGATTCGGCGGAGGATTTTCCCAGCGAAATGTTGACCCCAACGCGCCTGCACGCGGGCATGATTTAAGGTTGAATTTGGAGCTGGAATTTGAAGAAGCGGTTTTTGGCGTTGAAAAAGAGATAAAAATCGACCATCTTGAAACCTGTAAAGACTGTTACGGCACAGGCGCCCAACCCGGAACCAAGCCGGAAATCTGCCCGACCTGCCATGGACAGGGACGCGTTTCTCAGGTTACGCAAACGATTTTAGGCAGCTTTTCACAGGTTACAGTTTGCCCGAAATGCCACGGAACCGGCAAAGTCATCACTTCGCCGTGCAAAACCTGCAAAGGTGAGGGACGAATTGAAGCTGAAAAGACAATCAAAGTCAAAATTCCGGCAGGAATTGACAATAATGCAAAAATCCGCATTGCCACAGAGGGCGACGCGGGCATAAACGGCGGTGCAAACGGCGATTTATTCGTTGTGACTTATGTAAAACCCCACAAAAAGTTCAATCGCGAAGGTTTTGACATTTACACGGAAGAAACAATCAATTTTCCTCAGGCTGTTCTCGGTGACACAATTACAGTAGAAACGGTGCACGGGCCTATGGAACTTTCCGTTCCGGCAGGCATTGAATTCGGCAAAGAGCTGATTATCAAAAACGCAGGCGTTCCCTACCTCGGACACAAGGAAAAACGCGGTGATCATCACGTTTTTATCAGGATACAAACGCCAAAATCAATAAATGAAGAAGAAAGACGGCTTTACAACAAGCTTTTTGAGCTCACAATGAACAAAAAGAGCAATGAAAAGCTGCTCGACAAGCTAAAAAGCAAAATCCATTCATAATTTCCCGCAAAAATTATTTACCGCAGACAGATATTGGGATATACTGTTTGTAAAAGCATTGGAGAGGAAGAATATGAATTTTAAGAAAATATTATGTCTGGCAATAGCGTATCTGGCTTTAACCTCTTCGGCTTTTGCAACAAAACTTCCCGACAATGTGCTAAATACTATTAAAAAAGAAGTTCCCGATATTGGCGTGAGATTTGACGGGATGATAACATTTCCGGACAAGACCGTTTACCTGCCCGTACTGCCCTCCCAGGTGAATAAATCAGGAAAAGGCGAAGTCATAGCTACTTTCCCCGCAAACAAAAAAATCTCTGACAAGCCCGAAGTCATTGTTTTTGACACAAATCTGGCACTTTTAAAAGTTATCAAAAATAAACAGGGCAAACCGAGCTTTACCGACACAAAAAACATCCCGCTCGGCGTGAAAACGGGGCTTTTACCGCAGGACATGCTCGTTCCGCCGGGAATGGTTATTCCTGATGATATGAAAATAATTATGGGCGATTTGGTTATCCCGACGGTAAGTTCTTACGTAAATACAATGTTTACGCCCGAACCGGCAAAAGAAAAAGAGAAAAATCTCGTAAAAATCGAACCGGTAGAAGAATTAAAAGGCAAAACTTTCTTAATTACAACGCTCGATTCAAACCTTGTTAACGTTGTTCCCACAAATTCAACAATTCCCGACTACACGCTGCGCCTTGACAGCCTGCCGAGGTTTATTGAGCCGGTTGAAAACGACAATTACATACTTGTTGCTTCCAGAGGCAAGACTTACATTGATGTTGCGGACATAAAACATGAAGTTCTGGCTAAAAAAATCGACCTTTCGTTCCATCCGTCGGAAATAATCATCGACAACAACAGAGCGTTCGTTGCTGTATCAGATGACAGCTCAATTTTCGTCGTGGATTTAAAATCAATGACCGTAATCGAAAAAATCAAGCTAAAAGGCTACCCGAAACATATTGTCATGGACGCAAACAAAAATTATATCGCTTATGCGGACAAAACCTCGGGCGATATCTTCACGCTGGACATCGCAGGCAAATTTTATGACAACACTTTCACTGTCAACTGCCCGAATGTCTCAAAAATCTACGCAAAAGACAATCTAATTTACGCGCTTTGCAGAACCGAAAACAAATTAAAAGTTATTGACACAAAAATCAATGAAATAATTTACGAACAGGAATTAGGCGCAAAACCCGTTGATATGATTGAACATAACGGCAAACTTTACATTGTTTCCGGAAATAACGAGCTTTGCGTGTTCAATCTTGAGGATTATCAGGTCGAAATTACCAAAAAGCTTGAAACAAAAGGCTTTACGAACAAAATAATTCCCGTTCCGGACAGCAGCTATGCAGTTATCACAAATGCTTCCGATAAAAAGTATTTTGTTTACGATTTGGACAAAAACGAAGTCGTACAAACTGTTCCCACGGCAATCAACATATATAATATAAAATTAATAAACAAAGTAATGAAATAATGGACGAAACTACCCGAAAAATACTCACAGAGCTCGAAAAAACGCAAAAAGAATTCTGGAATATTGCGCCGGAAACCGCTAATTTTATCAGCCTCTTTATAAAAAAAACAATGCCCGAAAAAGTGCTGGAAATAGGGACTTCTAACGGATATTCGGCAATGTGGATTGCGGACGCATTAAAATTCAACAAAAAAGGGCATTTAACTACCATCGAGTTCTTTGAAGAACGCCAGAGCGTCGCAAAAGAGTATTTTAAAAAGACAGGTCTGGAGGATTTGATTACTCCGTTGCAGGGCGCGGCGATTGAGGTGATTAAAAAGCTCGATTTTGTGCCTGATTTGGTTTTTATCGATGCAAACAAAGCCCAGTATATCGACTATTTCAACCTTTTGAAAGACAAAATGGCAAAAGGTTCGGTAATTCTTGCGGATAATGTGCTTTCGCACGAAAAAAAGGTTCAGCCTTTCGTAAATGCTATAAAATCAGCGCCAGACTGGCAAGCAGAGATTCTTCCGCTTCCTGCGGGGCTGCTAATCGGGGTTAAAATAGCTTAATATTTCTTAATAATTCCATTTAAAAGGCAATTTATTCGCCATGAATGTTTTTATTTAAATAAGAGGAATTATAAACACGGGAAAGGGATATTTTTATGTCAGGAATTGGTTCAATGATGATGACACCGTCGACAGCAGAAATGTACACAAAAATCCTTGCAAACATGGCAGAGATGAACAAACAGCATGCTGAAGTGATGAAAAAATATGCCGAATCCCAGACTGAAGCTAAAAAAGTTGAATATAAACAGCAGCTCGAAGCCCTTGAAAAGCAAGAAGCTGTTGAAAAAGAGCAGTTTGTTGCACAGGCAACGCAAAAACAGACAGTTCCGGTAACAGAAGACGGAAAAGACGACGGAAAAATCTCCTTCTGGAGCAAACTCAAAAATATGGGCAAAGGCGCCCTCAAAACCGTAAAAGGCATGTTCTGCGACGAAAACGGATTCAGCATAAAACGCACTTTAACAACAGTTGCCGTTGCAGCAGCAGGCGCAGCGTTAATTGCAGTTACAGGCGGCGCAGCAGCTCCCGTACTGGTTGCAGTCGGCGCAGGTTTGGGGGCACTCAACATAGGAAAAGGCGCAATTAAAGCAGCAGCCGCAAAAACCGACGCCGAAGCCGAAGCAGCATGGCAGGAAATCGGCGGAGGAACACTTGAAGTCGGTCTCGCAATGACAGGCGCCAAAGCAGCCTCAGGCAAAACCTTTACAGGCGGAAAAATCTCACAAACTTTAAAAGCAACAGGCGATTGCGTTAAAACAACAGGAAAATACGTTGTAAAAGGCGTGCGCCATCCCCAAAAATCCTACAGAGCAGCTTCCGAGTTCATGAAAACAGAAGGAAAAGCCAACTGGGAAGCAATTTTCAAATCAAAAAATGCAAAAGAAAACAAAATTGCGCAAATTGATAAAAGATATGCAAAAGAAATCGAAGGCTACCAAAAACAGCAGCAAAAACTCCTTGATGAGTTGACCGAACTCAGAAAAGACGCAACCAAAAATGCTGAAAAAATCACTAAAAAAGAAGCAGAAAACAACGCGCTCAACGAAAAAATCGAAAACACCGAAATCTTAAGAAAAACAAATAAAGCTGATTATTCAGGCGTAGTGGATGATTTCAAAGCTATAAACAAAGAAGTTTACAGACAGGCTATGGACGAATACGCTGATTTGAGCACAAGAGGCACTCTTACACCCAAAGAAACAGCCAGACTTAATGAAGTTGAAGCGCTCATAACGAAAGCAGTTAAAGAACAGGGCTACCTTGAGGGTTCAAACGGCAGCAGCTTAGCAAGAAATCTCACAGCAAAATATTTGAAAGAACAGATTTCAATGGCAAAAGAAAGAATTGCCGAGCTCAAAGGGAAAAAATCACTTACAGACGCAGAAAAAGCAGAACTCAAAGCGCTTAAGGAAGATATCAAAGCAACTGAAAAAACAGTAAAAGATATTGAAGCTGTATATGATATTGAGGTCAGAACCCAGCAAATCCAAAACGCAAACAACAGAATTGCGCAGCTCAAAACCAAAAAAGAGCAGCTTGCAAACGAAATCAAAGCAAAAGAAGCGCAAATCAAAGCAGAATCAGATTTGGCGAAGAAAACAGACCTCAACAAAGAGCTCAAAGAACTTCAGGCAAAAGATTCCAGAATCGACGGGCTCATCAGCGACAACGAAAGCATGATTGGAAGCGCAAAACGCGCACTTCACAAAGAAAACACGGCTGCATTCATCAAAACAACAGCAAAACCGCAGGGATTGCAACTCGCAAACGCAACAGCAGCAACAAACGGTTTCCTTTTCGGAACAAAAGTTACCCCCGAAATGCAGGAAGTAACAGTAAAAGCGGAAAACTACGATGAAATGGCTCAACAGCTTGAAGAAATGCAGGCAGCAAGAAGAAAACAGCTCGAAACATACTACAAACAGCAAACAACAACGAATCCGATAAACATCTTTTCCGGTATGAATATGGGCACAAACCCGCTGATGTACTTCAACACACAAGTTCCGGAAATAATCTAGACCACCCGTA
>OKTE01000907.1_pt1 | contig 9825 bp, 6 predicted proteins | sample 1606151 | NCBI WGS metagenome assembly OKTE01 (sample SAMEA3879527, study PRJEB24766) | human gut metagenome | biome: human-associated habitat; feature: feces | place: USA | collected 1985/1987 | reverse complement strand
TATGTTATACTTTTAATTATATCAATTATCTGTCATCTTTAAGCAGTGACGCAAAACATCTTGCGAAAAACGTGCCAAACATGAAAAAGGAGAAATTGACAGTTTTATTCTGCCAAATTGGCACAGCTATAACATATCTTTCACTAAAATGGTTTCCTCTTCCCCTGCCATTATCAGTTGCTTTTACGAAATTTATTATTTTTACCTACAAAGATTCATATATAAACCAGTCGGCTACATTCCACAGCGACAGAACGAATCTGAATATAAAAAGAGAAAAATGTGATTTTTCTTTTTTTAATATTTCCATAGGACACAAACTATCACTATCTTTGCAAAACCTAATAATTAACCCCTTTAACTATATGGCATTTACGAACAACATTATGATTGTCCGCCACAGATTGCTGACAGAACTTGTAAAATTGTGGAAAAACGGAGAACTGACAACAGACAAAATAGACCGTCTGCCATTAGAACTCAGCCCCCGACGTTCAAAACATGCAGGGCGTTGCTGCGTACACAAAGAACGCGCTGTATGGAAATACAAATCCCTTCCTCTACTGGGGTTGGATATGGATGATGAAACCGATGAGCTCACTCCACTATCCGAATATGCCGCACGTGCTATAGAACGTGCAAACAATGGAAAGCCCAAAGACAACATTATGTGTGTTATAGACGAAGCATGCTCGGCCTGCGTACAGATCAATTATGAAATCACCGACTTATGCCGGGGATGTACCGCCCGCAGTTGCCAGTACAATTGTCCCAAAGGAGCCGTACATGTACATGCCGACACCGGCAAGGCATGGATCGACCATGATACCTGCATCAGTTGCGGCATCTGCCACAAAAGCTGCCCTTATCACGCAATCGTCTATATTCCCGTTCCCTGCGAGGAATCTTGTCCTGTCAAAGCGATCAGCAAAGATGAACACGGTATAGAGCATATTGATGAGAATAAATGTATTTATTGCGGTAAATGCATGAATGCCTGTCCTTTCGGGGCCATTTTTGAAATATCCCAGACATTCGATGTGTTGCAACGCATCCGTAAAGGAGAACAAGTGGTAGCCATTGTCGCGCCATCTATTTTGGGACAATTCAGCACAACTATCGAACAAGTATATGGTGCATTCAGACAAATCGGTTTCACCGATATAATTGAAGTAGCACAAGGAGCCATGTCCACCGTAGAACATGAAGCGCATGAACTGATAGAAAAACTGGAAGAAGGACAGAAATTCATGACTACCTCATGCTGCCCGTCCTATATCGAGCTGGTGAACAAATACATCCCCGATATGAAAAAATACGTTTCCGGCACAGGCTCGCCTATGTATTATGCCGCACGTATAGCCAAAGAGAAGTATCCTGATGCAAAAATCGTATTTGTTGGACCATGTGTAGCCAAACGTAAAGAAGCTCAACGTGACGAGGCTGTGGATTTTGTGATGACATTCGAAGAGATTTCCTCTATTTTCGATGCTTTCGAGATTAACCTGGAGATTGTACAGCCATACGCTATGGAATTCTCTTCCGTTCGCGAAGCGCATGGATTCGCACAAGCCGGCGGCGTGATGGGAGCCGTAAAGGCATTCCTGAAAATGGAAGCGGACAAAATCAATGCCATACAGGTATCTGATTTAAACAAGAAGAATATCGGAACATTACGCGCCTACGCTAAATCGGGCAAAGCTCCCGGACAATTCATCGAAGTGATGGCCTGCGAGGGTGGTTGTATCACAGGACCCAGTACGCACAGCGGCAGCAACAATGGAAAACGCCAATTGGTACAGGAACTGGCAAAACAGAAAAAAACATATTAAAGGTATGCATGAAGCGACTGATTGACAAATTACGTCACTACCATAGCCTGACAGGTGAGGAATATGCCAACCTCCTCTCCTGTCAGGATACCGGCACTTTACTGTATTTACAGCAACAGGCCAGGGAAGTCACTTTGGCACATTTCGGGAATGGGATATTTATCCGCGGACTTATCGAGGTGAGCAACCGATGTCGTAACAACTGTCATTATTGCGGAATAAGAAAAGGAAATACCGCCATTACCCGTTACGCATTAAAGCGTGAAACCATTTTGGAATGTTGCCGTGAAGGATATGCACTCGGATTCCGCACCTTCGTGATGCAAGGCGGTGAAGACCCTGCCTTAACAGATGAATGGATAGAAAAAACCGTTGCCGCCATCCACTGTGAATTCCCCGATTGTGCCATCACCCTTTCATTAGGAGAAAAATCACGGGAAGCATACGAACGTTTCTTCCGTGCCGGAGCCAACCGTTATCTGTTACGTCACGAAACTCACAATGAGTCGCATTACCGGCAACTGCATCCGGCAGAAATGTCCGGCAAACAGCGCCTGCAATGTTTAGCGGATTTAAAAGACATCGGCTATCAGACAGGAACCGGAATTATGGTCGGCAGCCCAGGGCAAACAGTAGAACATATCATCGAGGATATCTTGTTCATTGAAAAGCTACAGCCGGAAATGATTGGCATCGGCCCTTTCCTACCCCATCATGATACGCCTTTTGCCCAATATCCCAGCGGAACGGTGGAACGGACGATTCTTCTATTATCGATCTTCCGTTTGATGCATCCATCCGCATTGATTCCGGCAACAACGGCTCTCGCCACTCTTATCCCTGATGGCAGAGAGCGGGGTATATTGGCTGGTGCAAATGTGGTTATGCCCAACCTGTCTCCCCGGGAGGAACGGAGAAAATATGAATTATACAATGACAAAGCTTCACTCGGAGCGGAATCCGCCGAAGGACTGGCTACCTTACAAAAGCAGTTGAATACCATCGGCTACGAGATTTCCACTGAAAGAGGCGACTTTAAGCGCACCACAGATTAGACGGATTCACACAGATTTATTTCGAATTAAATTTTAATCTGTGTGAATCCGTCTAATCTGTGGTGAAAAAACAAAGAATATTATGATATACCAAAAAGATTCATCCAAAGCAGAAGAGTTTATCCATCACGAAGAAATTTTGGATACGCTGGAATATGCACAGAACAATAAGGATAATCGTATCCTGATTGAACAACTGATTGAAAAGGCAGCGTTGTGCAAGGGACTGACGCACCGGGAAGCGGCTATTCTGCTGGAGTGTAACCAACCTGACCTGATAGAACGTATCTTTCATCTCGCCAAAGAAATCAAACAGAAGTTTTACGGCAACCGTATCGTCATGTTCGCACCGCTTTATTTATCTAATCATTGCGTAAACGGTTGCGTATATTGTCCGTATCATGCCAAAAACAAAACTATTGCACGCAAGAAACTGACACAGGAAGAAATCCGCCGGGAGGTAATTGCTTTGCAGGATATGGGACATAAGCGACTGGCTCTTGAAGCCGGTGAGCATCCGTCACTGAACCCGATAGAATATATTCTGGAATCTATTCAGACGATTTATAGTATCAAGCATAAAAATGGAGCTATCCGCCGGGTAAACGTAAATATCGCAGCCACTACGGTAGAAAATTATCGCCGATTGAAAGAAGCGGGTATCGGCACGTATATCTTATTCCAAGAGACTTATCACAAAGATAACTACGAAGCTCTCCATCCCACCGGACCTAAAAGCAATTACGCTTATCACACCGAAGCGATGGACCGCGCGATGGAAGGAGGAATCGATGATGTAGGCATTGGCGTCCTTTTCGGTTTGAATACTTATCGGTATGATTTTATCGGATTATTAATGCATGCCGAACATTTGGAAGCCAAATTCGGTGTAGGGCCGCATACAATCAGTGTGCCGCGCATCTGTTCGGCAGATGACATCGATGCGGGAGATTTCCCGAACGCTATTTCGGATGAGATATTCAGCAAGATTGTAGCTGTTATCCGAATTGCCGTTCCTTATACAGGAATGATTATTTCTACACGTGAATCGCAAGAATCACGCAAGAAAGTGCTCGAATTGGGTATTTCACAAATCAGTGGCGGTTCGCGTACCAGTGTAGGCGGATATGCTGAAACGGAATTACCCGATCATAATTCTGCCCAATTTGATGTGAGCGACACCCGGACATTAGACGAAGTGGTCAACTGGTTGCTCGAACTCGGATATATCCCCAGTTTCTGTACAGCCTGTTACCGGGAAGGACGGACGGGAGACCGTTTCATGTCATTAGTGAAATCCGGTCAGATAGCAAACTGTTGCGGACCGAATGCCCTGATGACTCTGAAAGAGTATCTGGAAGATTATGCTTCAGAAGATACGCGACAGAAAGGATTGGAACTGGTTCTAAAAGAAACGGAACGAATCCCCAATCCCAAAATCAGGGAAATAGCTATCCGGAATCTCAAAGCAATAGCTGCAGGACAAAGAGACTTTAGATTTTAAATAATACATTGATGTGCTAACATATCAATCTGCCAATTAGCTACGCACGAATTAACAAGTTGAAAAATTATCAATTATGAGCTTAACAGATACTCCAAATGCTAACAGACTTCATATCACCCTTTTCGGTAGACGGAACAGTGGTAAGTCTTCTCTTATCAATGCGTTGACAGGACAGGACATCGCGCTCGTTTCAAATACTCCCGGAACGACTACCGACCTTGTGTCTAAAGCAATGGAGATTCAAGGTATTGGTCCTTGTCTTTTTATAGATACTCCGGGATTCGATGACGAAGGAGAGCTTGGAGAACTGCGTATCAGCCGGACTTTAAAGGCTATTGAGAAAACGGATATTGCATTGTTATTATGTGAAGACACTACCTTTTTTCATGAAAAAGAGATACTGGCACTATTGAAAGAGAAGAATATCCCTGTCATTCCGGTATTGAATAAAATAGATATACGAGAGAATAGCGATCATTTAGCTACATATATCGAGGAACAATGTAAAATACACCCCTTGCTTATCAGTGCCAAAGAAAAGATAGGAATCGAACTGATCCGGCAAGCTATTCTTGAAAAATTACCTTCGGACTTCGGTCAACAAAATATTACCGGGAAACTTGTTACAGAAAATGACCTTGTACTTTTAGTAATGCCACAGGATATCCAAGCTCCCAAAGGTAGACTGATCTTACCGCAAGTGCAGACTATCCGTGAATTGCTGGATAAAAAATGCCTCGTAATGACTTGCACCACTGATAAGTTTTCTGCAACCCTACAAGCCCTTGCCCGTCCTCCGAAGTTAATCATCACCGATTCACAAGTTTTCAAAGCGATTTATGAACAGAAACCGGCGGAAAGTGAGCTGACTTCTTTCTCGGTGCTTTTCGCAGGATATAAAGGTGATATTCACTATTATGTAGAAAGTGCAGCTGTCATCGAAAGACTGACGGAATCGTCACGTGTACTGATAGCGGAAGCTTGTACGCACGCTCCCCTTTCAGAAGATATAGGAAGAGTGAAACTTCCTCGTTTGTTACGGAAACGGATTGGAGAGAATCTGCAAATTGATATGGTAGCAGGAACCGACTTTCCACAAGATCTGACTCCTTACTCTTTAGTTATCCATTGCGGAGCATGTATGTTTAACCGTAAATACGTACTTAGTCGCATCGAACGTGCGCGGGAGCAGCACATTCCTATGACGAACTATGGAGTAGCAATTGCTTTCCTCAATGGAATACTAGATCAAATAAAATATTAAAAAAAGAAATCTTCTCTTTTTTATTTTGAAGCGAACCCCAAAAAGTCCTTTATCTAACTTTTGGGGGGCACTTCATTTTTATGTTAAGACGAACTCTTTATATTAACTAATTATGATGACATACTTAGTTCTAATATCTCCGCTTATTTCTTCACAATAGCAATCAGTTCGTCTGCTGAAACAAGGTTCTGTTCTCCAGTCTCCATATTCTTCAACATCACTTTGCCTTCGTTCATTTCATTCTCACCGACAATAGCTACAAACGGAATATTCTTCGCATTGGCATAACTCATTTGTTTCTTCATCTTGGCTGCATCCGGGAAGATCTCGGCACGAATATTGGCAGCACGTACCTTAGCCAGAATTCCCATTGAGTATGCAGCTTCCTTTTCACCGAAGTTGATAAACAGAAGTTCTGTTCCGTTTACAGCTTCTTTCGGGTAAAGTTCGAGCTGGTTCAGGACATCGAAGATACGGTCTGCACCAAAAGAGATACCCACTCCGGACACTCCTGCCATACCGAATACTCCGGTCAGGTTATCATAACGGCCACCGCCAGTGATACTACCAATCTGTACATCCAGTGCTTTCACTTCAAAGATAGCTCCTGTATAATAGTTCAGTCCACGAGCTAAAGTAAGATCAAGCTCTATTTCATTCTTCAAGCCCATTGTTTCCAATGTATTCAGAATAAATTCACTCTCTTCTACCCCCTTTAGGCCTATTTCACTGGCTGATAACACATTCTTCAGTGTTGCCAATTTCTCTGCATTCGTACCACTAAGAAGAATGATCGGTTGCAACTTGGCAATAGCCTCATCACTGATTCCCTTCTCTTTCAGTTCGGCATTTACATTATCCAGACCAATTTTATCCAGTTTGTCAATTGCTACGGTAATATCTACAATCTTATCCGATTCGCCTATAATTTCAGCAATACCGGAAAGAATCTTGCGGTTGTTAATCTTAATACATACACGAATATTGAAACGACTAAAAACGGTATCGACAATCTGCATCAATTCCACTTCGTTCAATAACGAATCGCTTCCTACAACATCGGCATCACATTGATAAAATTCGCGATAACGTCCTTTCTGCGGGCGATCGGCACGCCATACCGGTTGAATCTGATAGCGTTTGAACGGAAAAGTGATCTCATCACGATGCATCACTACATAACGGGCAAAAGGCACTGTCAAGTCGTAACGCAAACCTTTCTCACAGAATTTGCTTGCCAGTTTGGCAGCATTACGGCTTAACAATTCTTCGTCAGTAATCCCGGAAAAATAATCTCCAGAGTTCTGAATCTTAAAGAGTAGTTTATCTCCCTCATCGCCGTACTTTCCCATCAATGTAGAAAGCATCTCCATCGAAGGAGTCTCTATCTGCTGGAATCCATACAAATGATATACGTCACGAATCGTATTGAATATATAATTACGCTTCGCCATTTCTACCGGCGAAAAGTCACGAGTTCCTTTAGGAATACTTGGTTTTGCTGCCATGATATAATTACTGTTTAGTATTTTAATTGCGCAAATTTACTGCAAATTTCCGAGCAATACTTACATATATTTGAAAAAATCACCCGTATTGTGTCCATCCCCTATCAATATCGTAAAGAAACACTCAAGTAAGACCCTAAACAATACAAAAAATCCTCCATAGTCTTCGGAAAGACTGCGGAGAATCTTTTTATATTCTATGGAGAGAAGTTAATAAACGTACTTTTCTCCCTTTTTCATTTCTTAGTCTCTTCTACCCATTGCAATCATAATATAATAAATCAATGTAGCCAACGAACCCAGTGCAGCTACTACATAGGTATATGCAGCAGAACGAAGAGCATCTTCAGCCTGTGCATGATTGTACGAATTAGTAATGCCGGATGAACTCAACCAGACCAACGCACGTTTACTTGCATTGATTTCCACCGGCAGCGTGATAAAGCTGAACAATGTAGTCATAGCAAACAGGATAATACCTGCCAGCAATAACTGCGGGAAAGAGTTTATCAACAAGATACCACCCAACAATACCCACGTCATAATGGAAGAGGCAAAGTTTACCACCGGAACCAGCGCACTACGCATTTTCAACGGAGCATACATGCGTGCATGTTGTACAGCGTGTCCACATTCATGGGCTGCTACGGCAGCTGCCATTATACTGTTACTTTCATACACCCCTTCACTCAAATTCACCGTTTTGTTAGTAGGATTGTAGTGGTCGGTCAACCGTCCCGGCGTATGTGTAACCTGTACGTCATAAATTCCATTGTCATGCAACATTTTTAAAGCAACGTCGCGTCCTGTCATTCCATTTCCTGTAGGAATCTTAGAGTACTTCTTGAATTTGTTTTGCAAATTCATCTGTACCAACCAACTTACAACAGCGATTCCTATAAATAATACCCAATAAGACATCATATACTTTTCAATTTTAATTATTACTCTATATCTTTATAAACAAATTGTTTGCCAAAAATAAGGGGAAACGTTCAATGTCAGAATAGTTTCCCCTTGCTTTTATGAAGAATTAGCTAAAAATTAGTCAATTGTAAGTTCTACAACGTAATCAATATCTTTTGGTATCTCTGCAAGCTCCAGCAACACGCCTTCTTTATTTTTATTGAAGCGGACAGGTGTGCCGTTCTTAAACAGTACTGCTTTCTTCACCTTCTTATCTGCCAAAGGCAGGAACAGGGCTTTATCCTGCAAATTCAGAATGTGCACATACAGCTTGTTTCCTTTCTGCGTCGTCACTCCCCAGTCATGCGGAGCAACCGCACCGCCACGGGTTCCATAAATCGTTTCACCATATTGATTCATCCACTCTCCCATTTCTTTCAACCGCTGTACGGCTACTTCCGGAAGCTCTCCGTCGGGCTGAGGGCCGATATTCATCAACAGGTTTGCATTCTTTCCGGCTGCCTTTACCAGATAATGAATCAGCGTCTTCGTTGATTTATAATTTTGATCCGTAATCTTATATCCCCACATACCATTCATCGTTTCGCAGGTTTCCAAAGGCAGGTGACTTACACTTTGTCCGGAAAGTCCTGCGGTATTTTCTCCGGGCAGGTCACGTTCGAATATCTGAATATCTTCACCGGCAAAAGGAGTCTGATGATGATTATTTCCTATCAGGCAGCCCGGCTGTAGTTTATGGATCATGGCATATTGTTCCGGCAACTCCCAGTTAAAGCCGGGATTTCCATCCTGATCCCACCATCCGTCGAACCAAATGGCTCCTACCGGACCATAATTAGTCAGCAGTTCCGTCAGCTGATTGTTCATGAACTGATAATAGCTTTTCCAGTCTCCTTTCGGATTCGGACGTCCTGTACCCCGTCCTGTACGACCCCAAGGATAATCTTCCCGCGTCCAGTCAAGATGAGAGTAGTAGAAATGGAGTTTGATTCCCTGTTTGCTGCAGGCTGCTGCCAGCTCCTTGATGATATCCCGCTTAAAGGGAGTTGCCTTCACGATATTGAAGTCCGAATATTGGGTATCGAACATGGAGAAGCCGTCATGATGGCGGGAAGTCAGGCAGATATATTTAGCTCCCGACGCTTTGATGGCAGCCACCCACTTATCCGCATCAAACTTGGAGGGATAGAAGCCGCCTGCCAGTTTGGCATACTCTTTATAATTCAGATTATTATTTGTCATAGTCCACTCACCGGTGGCAAGCATGGCATACAGTCCCCAATGAAGGAAAATACCGAATTTATTATCCTGAAATTCTTCACGGGCTTTGAGGTTTTCTTCACCAGGCTGGTAAGAAGACTGTGCGTGGAGCCGGGAGGAGATTCCCAGACTCATACCTATTAAAAATAGGAAAGTAATGAAATGTGTTTTCATAATGCGTTATAGTTAATATTGGGGGTAAAGAAAAAACAAAAAGGCGGAGTAATTTCCATTTCTCCGCCTCTCATTAAGTTATAGAACAAAGGAGACCAAAAGCAATAGTATCATCAATTCCCCTCCTTCCAGGAGGAGACTTAAGATACTACCGGACTTTTTAGTCAGCCCCATTTCTTATTCTTCAGTATACCGTTCGATAGTCTGCGCTCTGTCCGGTCCAACAGATACAATCTTGATTTCCACACCAAGTTGTTCTTCAAGGAAAGTCAGATAAGCGTTGAATTCCTCGGGGAAT
>OKTE01000896.1_pt1 | contig 9884 bp, 5 predicted proteins | sample 1606151 | NCBI WGS metagenome assembly OKTE01 (sample SAMEA3879527, study PRJEB24766) | human gut metagenome | biome: human-associated habitat; feature: feces | place: USA | collected 1985/1987 | reverse complement strand
GAGCCGTTGGCAATCCTGTCAAGGAAGGCGGCACAGGAGGAGGCAGACAAGGAATATGTATCAAAGCTGACTCCCGGTGATATTATAGGGGCGAGGGTAACGCATCTTGAACAGTTCGGCTGTTTTGTGGACATAGGCTGCGGCATTGCGTCAATGATACCGATTGACGCTATCTCGGTATCAAGAATAGTTCATCCTGCAAACAGATTTTCGGTAGGCGACGATATTTTTGCGGTGGTGAAAGGTCGGGATCAGGGACATATCTGCCTTACACACAAGGAACTGCTCGGAACGTGGCAACAGAACGCAGAACGTTTTGCGGTAGGTGAAACCGTTCCCGGCATTGTAAGGTCTATAGAGGACTACGGAATTTTTATAGAGCTTGCACCGAATCTCGCAGGGCTGGCGGAGCTTAAAAGCGGAATAAAGGTGGGAGATTGCGCCTGCGTGTATATCAAGGCGATTATACCCGAAAAAATGAAAATCAAGCTGATAATAGTAAACTGCTGTGATGACGGCTGTGTTCCGCTTGAAGCACCGTATTTCATTACAGAGGGGCATATTGACCGGTGGGTGTATTCAACTCCCGGTGCGCCGAAGTACATAGTTACGGATTTCAGCGAATAGCGTGGCGGCAATGTGCCGCCTCAAATTCCGCCTGCGGCAATGTGCCGCCTCAAACTCCGCCTTTGGAATTGTCTGAGCTATCCGCAGGATAGCAAAACGGCGGGCGGCAATGTTGCGCTTCAAATTTGCTTATCTGAATGGCGGAGAATTGCGTAACCTCCGATGACGGCGGTAAAATATGTTGGAATTTTGCAAAAAATAAAGCCGTTGCGGTGTTCCGTAACGGCTTTAGTGCTATATGCTGATTACTTTATATCAAGTGCTGATTTAAGCTCGTCAACCTTGTTTGTCTTTTCCCAAGCAACGTCAAGGTCTGTACGTCCCATGTGACCGTAAGCGGCAAGAGGTCTGTACTTTGTATTTCTTAAATTCAGTGAGCTGATTATCGCACTGGGGCGAAGGTCGAACACCTTGCTTACAGCGGCTGAAATTTCGCTGTCGGGTTTTACGCCTGTGCCGAATGTATCAACAAAGACAGATACGGGCTGTGCAACGCCGATAGCATACGCAAGCTCAACCTCGCAACGCTTTGCTATGCCTGCGGCTACAATGTTCTTTGCAACGTGTCTTGCGGCGTAAGCGGCTGAACGGTCAACCTTTGTGGGATCTTTTCCTGAGAATGCGCCGCCGCCGTGTCTGCCGACACCGCCGTATGTATCTACTATTATCTTTCTGCCCGTAAGACCGCTGTCGCCCTGAGGACCGCCTACTACAAAGCGTCCTGTGGGATTTATCAGCATCTTTGTGTTCTCGTCAAGCAGTGAAGCGGGAACGGTAGTCTTTATAACCTTTTCGATAATATCGGCTCTGAGCTGTTCCTGCGTAACATCAGCCTTGTGCTGTGAGGAAACAACGACAGTGTCAATTCTTGAGGGAGTGCCGTCCTCGTTATATTCTACTGTTACCTGCGTCTTTCCATCGGGGAGAAGATAGGGTATCTCGCCCGACTTTCTTACCGCTGTGAGCTTCTTTGAAAGTGCGTGAGCAAGGGAAATCGTAAGGGGCATAAGCTCCTTGGTTTCATCACACGCATAGCCGAACATCATACCCTGATCGCCTGCGCCTGTGTCAAATTCATTGTTATCTCTGCCCTCAAGAGCGTTGTCAACGCCCATAGCTATATCGGGGCTCTGCTTGTCAAGGGTCGTGAGGATAGCGCAGGTCTTGTAGTCAAAGCCGTAGTCGCTGTTATCGTAGCCTGTTTCCTTTATGACATCTCTTGCTATTGCAGGAATGTCAACGTTTGCCGTTGTCGTGATCTCGCCCATTATCAGAACCATACCTGTTGTGGCGCAGGTTTCGCAGGCTACACGGGCGTTCTTGTCCTGTGCTAATATCGCATCAAGCACACCGTCTGAGATCCTGTCGCAGATCTTGTCGGGGTGACCCTCTGTTACGCTTTCGGAAGTGAATAAGTATTTTGCCATTGATTTTTCCTTTCATATAGCGGTTTTAAACCGTATCCCATACGCATATACCTGCGTAAAACTGCATTAAAAAAAGCCCCATTCGGAGCTTGCTGACTGCCTGCTCCTCATCTTTCGGTCACAGCCCTTGCCGTGCCGTAGGAATTAGCACCATTTTTCGCAAAGAAAGCTCAAGCGAAACGGTTGCTGGGTTTACGGAGCCTGACTCCCAATCTGCATTTTAATGCAGAAAATGTAAACCGCTCTTGATAAGGGATTTTTCCGATTGATATTGTAGCATAAGCAAATGCGTTTGTCAAGTAAAATGAGAATAATTTTTATTTTAACGGCATTGAAATTTAAAGGGAGTTAAAAATGTCGGGATACACTATAAATAAATATAAAATAAATATAGAACGGCTGTTGAATTGTACCGTGAAAAATGGTATAATTTAATAGAGTAACGATTTCAGGAAACAACGGACGAAAGGGTGCAAGGAATTACAATGAGTTTTGTTACGCTGAGCGATATTACAAAGCAGTACCGTATGGGCGATATAATAATCAACGCAAACGATAAGGTCAGCTTTGACATTGAAAAGGGCGAATTTGCAATAATCGTAGGACCGAGCGGTTCGGGCAAGACTACGGTGCTTAATATACTGGGCGGTATGGATACCGCTACATCGGGAAGCTTTTATGTAGACGGAAGTAAGATAAGCGGTTACAGCAGAAAAGAGCTTATCGACTACAGAAGATACGATATAGGTTTTATATTCCAGTTCTATAATCTCATCCCGAACCTTACGGCAAAGGAGAATATTGAGCTGTCTACTCAGACGGTGGAGGACTATATCCCTGCTGTAGAGATACTGGAAAAGGTCGGACTTACCGACAGAATAAACAACTTCCCGGCTCAGCTTTCGGGCGGTGAACAGCAGAGAGTGGCTATAGCCAGAGCGCTTGCGAAAAAGCCCAAGCTGTTGCTGTGCGACGAACCTACGGGTGCGCTCGATTACAACACCGGCAAGATGATACTGAAATTACTTCAGGACACCTGCCGCAGTGAAAATATGACTGTAATACTCGTAACGCATAATACGGCGATATGCCCTATGGCTGACAGGGTTATACACATGAAAAGCAGTAAGGTGAGCGAAATAGTAGTAAACGAGCATCCGACACCCGTTGAAGAAATAGAGTGGTAAGCGGGGAAAGGGAACGGATATGAAAAATGCAATGCTGAAAAATGCGTTTGCCGAGATGAAGAAAACAAAAAGCCGTTTTCTTTCGATATTCGGTATAATCGCTATCGGCACAGGATTTTTTGCGGGACTTCTGCAGAGCGCTCCTGCGATGAAGGTATCGTCGGATCATTATTACGACAGGACTTCCCTGTCTGATATCAGGCTGGTATCTACATACGGATTTGACGATAACGATATAGACGCTTTGAAAAAAGGGCTTCCGGATGTTGATATTTATCCCGGATATTTCACGGACGCATATGTCAACACGGATGCGGGCGAAAAGAAGGTCGCAAGGGTATATTCTCTTGACAAAACGGGCGAAAACAATCCGTACAGTTCTTTACAGATAGTTGACGGCAGACTTCCCGAAGAAGAAAACGAGTGCGTTATCGACAGCGGTAAACTGCTTGCTCATTATAAAGTCGGGGACAAGCTGACACTGTGCGGCGATGAAGACACGGATATAGACGGGACTTTGTCGGTCAAGGAATTTACTATAGTCGGAAAATTCGCATCGCCTATGTATATATCCGACGTGGAGCGTGGAAACACGACCATAGGAAGCGGTTCAGTCTATATGATCTGTTATATACCGGAAAGCTGTTTCAAGACAGAGGTATATACTCAGGTTATGATAAACTCGGACGAGCTAAAGCAGTACAGCTGTTACAGCGATGAATATGAGGACGCCCGTGACGCTCTTGAAAAGAAGATACAGAAAATAGCGGATGTAAGAGAAGAAGAGCGTTTTGACGAAATAGCAGGCGATGCAAAGAAGAAGCTTGACGACGGGCAGAAGGAGCTTGATAAAAAGAAGAGCGAAGCATACGCAGAAATAGAGAAAAACGAAAAGAAGCTGTCAGACGCAAAAAAACAGCTTGACGAAGCAAAGCCTCAGCTTGAAAGCGGCAAGAAAACGCTTGAGGAATCGAAAAAGCAGCTTGATGAGGCTAAAAAGGAGCTTGACACTAACGGGGCTACTCTGACGGCGACAAAAGATGTGCTTGACAGCACAAAGAAAAAGCTGGACGAAACGAAGCTGCAGCTTGAAGACGGAAAGAAAACGCTTGATGAAAGCTATATACAGCTTGTTACAGCTAAAATACAGCTTGAAAACGCAGACTCACAGTTGAAGTCGAGCAAGGCTCAGCTTGACGATGCAAACACAAAGATAACAAGTCAGCAGGCGATTATAAATACGAGCCGTGAAACGCTGGAGGATTCATACAAGAAGGGTAATATCACCAAAGAGGCTTATGATTCCGGAGTTAAGCTGCTCGACAGCTCGCAGGCGGAGCTTGACAAGCAGAAGAAACAGTATGAAAGCGGACTTGAGCAGTATAATGACGGGCTTAAGCAATATAATGACGGAAAGCTGCAGTACGAAATCGGTTATGCCAAATATGAGGACGGAAAAAAGCAGTACGAGGACGGATATTCTCAGTACACAAGCGGACTGGCACAGTACGAAAGCGCAAAGGCACAGTATGACGCAGGAAAGGCACAGTATGACGCAGGTTATGCTCAGTACGCTTCAGGCAAGGCAAAGTATGACAGCGGTAAAGCGGAATATGACAAGAATTATGCCGATTATGAAAAGGGTCTGAAGGAGTATAATGAGGGCAAGACAGCACTTGAAACGGCAAAAACCGATGCAGACAAGCAGTTTGCCGATGCTCAGAAGAAGATAGACGACGGCAGGGAAAAGCTCGAAAAGACGAGTAAACCGGAGTGGTATCTGTTTACCCGTGATGATAATCCGGGTTACAGTGAATACGGTCAGAATGCCGAAAGAATAGGCAATATAGCTATGGTGTTCCCCCTGTTCTTTGTAATGGTGGCGGCGCTTGTATGTCTTACCACGATGACACGAATGGTAGAGGAACAGCGTACCCAGATAGGAACGCTCAAGGCGCTTGGCTATAAAAACGGCGCTATTATATTCAAATATCTGCTTTATGCGCTGACAGCGGCGACGGCGGGCGCTTTATCGGGTATGCTTGTGGGAATGAAGATATTCCCGGCAATCATTATTACCGCATACGGAATGATGTACGTTATCCCCGATATTCTTTTGCCGTATGATTATATACTTATGATATGTACCGCAGGGGTATCTGTACTGCTTACTGCTGTTACAGTTTATTTCTCGTGCGGCGGCATACTTCACGACTGTCCTGCGGCGCTTATGCGGCCGAAAACGCCAAAGAGCGGTAAGAAGATACTGCTTGAACGCATAGGCTTTATATGGAACAGGCTTTCGTTCAGCTATAAGGTAACGATGCGTAATATATTCCGTTACAAGAGAAGAATGCTTATGACGATAGTGGGCATTGCAGGCTGTACGGCGCTTGTGCTGACGGGATTCGGCGTGTACGACAGCGTAAACGATATTCTGCAAAAGCAGTTCGGTGAGATAAGCAATTATACCGGTATTACCGCTTATGACAATACAGTGACCGATGAACAGACAGCTAAGATAGAAAAGATGCTTGAGCGTTATGACTGCGAGGGCAACAGGATATATCAAAAGCAGATAACGGTATATAACGGCAAGAAAAGCACAGAAGCGTATATATTCGGCGGAGCGGACAACGAAACCATCGCACAGTTTGTGACGGTAAAGGACAGACGGACAGGCGAACAGTACACGGTAACCGACGACGGCGTTATAATAAACGAGAAGCTGGCATCTTTGCTCGGCGGTATAAAGAAGGGCGATACAATAACGCTTGCACTTGCCGACACAAAAAGAGTTACGTCAACGGTAACGGAGATATGCGAAAACTACGCCCATCACTATGTGTATATCACGGAAAAGCTGTACAAGGAGCTTAGCGGCGAGGAAGGACTGCCGTATAACTGCTTCTTCTTCAACTCTGAGGACGGCGACGATATGACCGAAAGTGACAGGGACGAGCTTGCACAGGAGCTAATGAAGATAGACGGAGTTATGGGAGTGAGCTTCAAGACAAGCGTTGCGGGAACATTCAGTTCTATGCTCAAATCACTGCTTTTTGTAATAGTGGTTCTTATAGTGAGTGCAGGTGCACTTGCGTTTATAGTGCTTTATAATCTTACGAACATCAATATAAATGAGCGTATAAGGGAGATCGCATCGCTCAAGGTGCTTGGCTTCTATGATAAGGAAGTATCAATGTATGTGTTCAGGGAAACGGTGATACTTACCCTTATAGGAACGGCGGCAGGTATGGTATTCGGAAGATTCCTTGTTGACTTTGTTGTAAAGACGGCTGAAATTGATATGGTTATGTTTGGCAGAACGGTGCATCCGATGAGCTTTGTATTCTCAGGTCTTATAACGATATGCTTTGCCGTGATAGTAATGCTGTTTATGCACAGACGGCTTATGAAGGTCAATATGGTCGAGGCACTCAAGAGTGTTGAATAATATTTCGGCATTAGCCGGGAGGTTGATAATATATGAAGATAAGTAAGGCGATTGTTGCCGCTGTAGGTGCGGCGGCTGCCGTAGGTGCGGCTGTATACGCCAAGAAAAAGCTGGAGGAAACGCAGACTCCGCTCAGAAAGAAAAGCCTGACCGTATGGAAAAACGGCGAGGTAACTCATAAGGAGATAATCAGAAAGCCTATAAGTGAGGAAGAACAGACCGATGCGATAAACAGCCGCATTGATGAGGCTGTACGCCGGTATAAGCCTATGTCCGAAAGGGATAACGGCAAAACCGAAACCGAGCCTGAGATAGCGCCTGTCAATTTTACATTTACTCAGAGTGAAGATGACAGCAATACCGGTGTCAGCTTTGAGCGTGTATTCAACCATTTCAACAGGCTTGAATCGTCCGTCGGTAATGAAGGCGAGGACGCAGGCGAAAGCGACAAAAAAGCTGAGGATACAGCCGAAGAAGCCTTATCCGCAGTAACGGCAGTTGAGGAGAATTTTGACGAGCAAGCCGAAATGCCGAAGCAGATGCTGCTTGAAAAGGGGATAATGACATCCGCTCCGATAGCAAATGCGGTTCAGGAGCTTGCAGAAATGCCGTCTGTTATACAGGATAATGAAGAAATTGAAGACGTAAATATGCCTGTTGATGAGAGCATTTTCGATCTTTACGCAAGCGAGCCTGTTGAGGATGCGGTAAAGGCTTTTGAAGAAATAGCCGAGCAGGAAGAAACCGCCGACAGCGAAGCTGAAATTGAAGATGAACAAAATGACACTGCTACCGAAGAAGCCGTGAGCGAGCCTGTCGAGGACGCAGTAAAGGCTTTTGAAGAAATAGCCGAGCAGGACGAAACCGCCGACAGCAAAATTGACGATGAACAAAATGACACTGCTACCGAAGAAGCTGTAAGCGAGCCTGTCGAGGACGCAGTAAAGGCTTTTGAGGAAATCGCCGAGCAGGAAGAAACCGCCGACAGTGAAGAAGAGTCGCTCGAAGAACAGTTCCACACTATAATGGCGGAGGAAACCGCAAGCGAGCCTGTTTCTTCCCTTCGTACAGCTGAGTCTGTAGAGGACGCATTGAAAGAATTCGGCGACTTTATAGGAATATCCGAAACCGCTGACAGCACCGGTAGCACCGGAAGCACCGGAAGCATCAAAGATATTTCGGACGACGATCTTGAACAGACAAGCGGTATTTTTGAGGAAAGTACATTATCCGATGAGCTGTCCGAAACTCCGGACGAGCCGATTGACGCTGACGAAAAGCCGAGAACTATGGATTTCTTCGATCTGCCGGACGAAGCATATACGCCTGCACAGGTTACCGAAGAAAAGCACGATGAGAATGTTGCCGAGGTAGAGGATTTGTTCGGAAATCTGCTTATGGATGATGAGCCTGAGGTAAAGAAAACATTTAACGATCCCTCAGAGGTATTTTCACTGTTTGATACGGCTGACGGCGGACAGGACGATTTCGACAAGTACAGCGATGAAAAGATCGAGGAAGAAAGCGAGAAAAAGAAGACCAGCGATACAAGAAAGTACATAGCGCAGGATATTGCGGATAATATCGCATCGTTTGCACAGCTGCTTGAACCGCTCAATGCCATCAAGGAGAACAAGATACGCAGTAAGAGCGGTATACTGTTCGACTGGGAAATGAGGATACAGGCGCTTATAGGCGATCTGCCGATAAAGACGTACTGGAGAAACAACTTCCGCAATTATGAGATATGGAGCGATGAAAAGTGCATGGAAAAGGCAGGCGAGCTGCTCTCTATGCTTGAGCTTGTCGGAATAGTGCGTGATAAGGCAAAAGAGGTTGTGATAGACAAGGATACGCTTGATTTCTATTCGGCACAGAGCGAGCATCTCAACAATGATTTCCATATAGGTGAAACGGTCGTTGTTACACGGCCGTGCTGGAAAATAAACGGACACCCTGCAAGAAAGGGCGAAATTGCTAAGAAAGCTCCGTTTGCGGAATTCAGCCGTAAGAAAGTATCACCGCTTGAAACTATGCTGAGAGAAAACAGCTGTTCTGACGGGGATGTTAATATTCCCGTTACGGAGGACAATTTCTGTACATACGACCGTGAGATACCTTATGTAAAAAGGGCAATCGCCGAAGGCTTCTGCAAGTGCGCAGTAAGACGTATGGAGGACGGAGGCGCTCTGGCATTCTTCTATGAGGTTATTGCGGAGGGCGAAAATGTTCACTATTCGCCGTGCACTCTGAGATTTGAGGTCAACATTGATAAGAATGCAAATGTTGTCGGAAGATTCAGAAGCGAAAAAGTGTAAAAAGGAAAAGTGATATGTATACAAAAAGGCACCGCCAAAGCGGTGCTTTTTTCGTTCACTTTACAATTGACTATGGGTGCGGAATATGTTAAAATCTATAACGTAAAAAGAATATTGGTCTAATTGGAAACGCACATCCCCCGGATGATAACGAACAACACAATAAAGTGCAAATTGTTATTATCAGGAGGAATTTTTTATGCCCAAAAACTTATTTCAGGAAATCGTGTTTACCGTTATGATGGTGTTTGTTATGGTGTACGCCATGATATGCTATAATATAGCACTTAATATCGGCGGTATGACAAACGAGGTCTTTTTACTTGCTTTCAAGGAGCTTGTGATAATGGGACCTATCGCTTTTGTGCTTGATATTTTTTTAGTCGGCATGATAGCAAAGTACAAGACTTTTAAAATAATTAATCCTGAACGTGATAATCCGTTTTTCATAGTTCTCGGTATCTCGGTTATTTCAGTTATCTTTATGTGTCCGCTTATGAGCCTTGCCGCAACTCTTCTGTTCAAAAATGCGGGAAGCGAAGTTATTGCGGTGTGGATTCAGACAACGATAACCAATTTTCCTATGGCTCTGTGCTGGCAATTATTCTTTGCGGGTCCTGTTGTAAGAGCTGTTTTCTCACTTATATTCAGAGAGAAGAAAGCTTTACAGAAGAATGAAATGGAAGAAATGCCTGAGATAGAGGTACAGTAATATTAAAGCCACGATTTTTTATCATCGTGGCTTTAGCTTGTAGAAAAAGTTTATTTTTTAGAAATATAGCAAACTCTCTAACCCTAACCCCAAACCCCTTCCCCTCGGTGAAGGGCTGTGTATGCTTTGTTGGCTCTGCATCGTGCAGAGCCTTTGGGC
>OKTE01000892.1_pt1 | contig 9933 bp, 8 predicted proteins | sample 1606151 | NCBI WGS metagenome assembly OKTE01 (sample SAMEA3879527, study PRJEB24766) | human gut metagenome | biome: human-associated habitat; feature: feces | place: USA | collected 1985/1987 | reverse complement strand
CGTCCATCTTGCAACTGAACTGTTTAATCTCGCCGTCCACCGTGATACGGCACATTAAAGGCAGGTTGCCGTTCGGCTTCTCGCTGCCTTTCTTCACGTAAAATAATACCTTGAATGTACTACGCATAACTCACTCCTTTTTTTGATTACAAAATTAGTTATTAGTGAGTTACCGACAGCTATGTAAATCTACGCAAAACGCAGAAACAGAACTGTTTAGCAAGAAATCTGCACCCGTTACGGGAGTAACGAGGTGGTAACTGGACTTCTGCACCGTTTGGCTTCGAGGTGGTATTTCGTTGGCTCTGTCCCATAGAAAAACAAAGCGTAACGAACGCTCTATCAGCTAATTCGCTACGCTTTGCCCAAATTTACTTTTTCGCTATGTGTTTATTTTATAATGAAACGCAGACAAGTTATTCTTTATCCTTGTCTGCCGGAAGCCTTTCTATCCGAACTCTGCCTGCCTTGCCCTTGTCTGCTTTGAGCCTGTTTCTTCCTGCGCCAATAATCACCATTGCTTTTGCTGCCCCGGTACACCTTATTGGCTTTTGCTTTTTCTTTCAGTTCTTCGGTCTTGCCGGCCTGCGCTTTTTCCCCTTCCACGGTCACCCAAGGATGGTCTTTCACAACAGGAATCTGTAGTCCTATCAGTTTTTGGATATCCTTTAAATAAGGCAATTCTTCCGATTCACAAAAAGAGATGGCTATTCCGTCGTGTCCGGCACGCCCGGTACGACCGATGCGGTGCACATAAGTTTCCGATATATTGGGCAGCTCATAGTTGATAACGTGAGAAAGCTGGTTCACATCAATGCCTCTGGCTGCAATATCTGTGGCTATCAGCACTCTTGTGGTATGATCCTTGAAGTTTGTCAACGCCCTTTGGCGTGCGTTCTGCGATTTGTTTCCATGAATAGCTTCCGCCCCGATCTCACTCTTGTTCAAAATCCTCGCCAATTTATCCGCACCATGCTTGGTACGGGTAAAAATCAACACTGACTCTATCTCAGGATTCTTCAGCAAATGCAGCAACAAGTCCTTCTTTTCCTTCTTCTCTACAAAATAAACACTCTGCCGGATAGTATCAACAGTAGATGAAACTGGAGTCACCTCTATCTTCTCCGGATTAGTCAACATGGAATCTGCCAGCTTCTCTATTTCAGAAGGCATGGTAGCCGAGAAAAACAAAGTCTGTCGCCGGGCAGGAATCAGTTTCAATACTTTCTTGATATCGTGTATGAAGCCCATATCAAGCATACGGTCTGCCTCATCCAATACAAAATACTCCAACCCCTTCAATGAAATACAGCCTTGCGACTGCAAATCAAGCAAACGTCCGGGAGTGGCAATCAATACCTGCACACCTCGTTTCAAAGCATCAACTTGCGCCTTTTGGGGCACTCCACCGAAAATGACGGCATGCTTCACTCCGGTATATCCGGCATATTGGTCAAAGTTCTCGCCTATCTGTATAGCAAGCTCACGCGTCGGGGTGAGTATCAATGCTTTGATACCTTTTTTATGGTCTGATTGATAAAGTCGTTGTATAAGGGGGATAGCAAACGCTGCTGTTTTTCCTGTTCCTGTCTGGGCGCATCCCAGCAAATCTTTACCTTTTAATAATACAGGAATTGCTTGTTCCTGAATGGGGGTCGGCGTTGTATAGCCGGTTTGTTGTAAAGCCTTCAAAATAGGCTCTATAAGATCTAATTCTTTAAATGTCATGTGAAATAATTAAATTGGGCCTCACGGCCTGTATCTATTTTATGGGAACAAAGGTACAGTAATGATTCTGCCCGGAAGTATTTCCGGGCAGACTTTATGGTTATTTAACTACACCGAATGATATTCTTTACAACTACCTGAATGATACCTATAGATGCGATTATCAAGTTCTGTTTATCTATGATTTCCTCTTTAAGCGTAAATTCCATTCTGCTCTATTCTTTTAAGAAGTAAATCACGAAGATTGTCACGCAAATGAAACACATCAATCTTACACTCACAACTCTTCTCCAAAATTTCCCGAATATCAAACATGATAAACAGGTCTGCTTCTTCCAGTTCGACAAAGACATCCAGGTGTCACTGCCAAAGGTAGCAATCGCAAGATTTGGAATCGGAAATGTTAACGAATACATAAGATTTTCTTATTGCTTCAACCGCGACTTTACTTCCTCCACTATCTTTTCGGCATGCCGACAACTCATTACATATTTTTCCCTATTATTTATTTTAATCAAAAAGGCTTGACTATAATCTCCTACATATGCTGTATAAAACCCTATTTTACTATTATAGAATTTTCCTATATACCCACCTAATCCACCTATGCCGAAAATACGAATTTCTGCTACATTTTCCCTATGGTATAAGGAAATATCAGTTATATCGGAATAAGAGATATACACCTGCCCCAATATACGTTCCATAATTATATGCGTTTCTGACAAGATAAGTTTCCGTGGTTGATAGGCAACAGTAAAAATCAAAGTAAAAAAGATAAGACATAAAACGGAGGCACCAATAACCTTTGACATCATATCCTGATTTACCCAAAGTATTAGGACAGGAAATACTATTCCGGCCATAAGAATAATAAAAGAAACTATCCAAGTTATCAACTTGACATATTGACTACGTTCTACTCTTTCTTCTATAATCATACTATTTTAATCGAATCTTCTACTTACAGAACAAATAAACATTTCCACCAAAGTCCGAAACCACCAATGCATTACCCGACAGGGCTACCGACCCGAACATAGGAGCTCCTGTAGCATGTTTCCATACCACCTTGCCATCCTCTTTATTAATTCCGTATACCGTACCGTCCGAAGCGGCTACATAAACAATATCTCCCGCCCATACCGCACTGGTTTCAATCGTAGCGGAAGGCTGACGGCTATAAGGACAGGTATAAACCAAAGCATCCCCCACAGGACAAGTCCATTTTTCTTCCAATGTCTCACTATCCAAGGCTATCAGCCCTTTCTGTGCAGAACCAAAGATAATCTCCTTGTCAGTGAGTAAAGGAGTAGAAGTAACGTCCACATTATAAGGTAATGGTTTACGGACTATCACTTTTCCGGTAGCAGCCTCTAATATAAAGAAAGACTTATCTGAGATCAGATACAACAAGGCACCATGCATGGCAGGAGATGCTCCCCGATTACGCAAACCGTTATCGCTGACCGCCCAAAGTTTCTCACCTGTTTTGGCATCATTGCCGTAAAGGGCATTCCATTGTACACCGGCAACCAGCAGGTTGTTACCCAAAGTCAGCGTGCTCGTAGTCCCTTCTCCTTGTCCCCAGCCTTCATTTTTCCAAAGTTGTTTGCCCGTTCGGGCTTCAAAAGCACAAAGCCCCTTTCCGGTTCCCGCATAGACCACTCCTTCACCGGCCACCAGTCCGTCAATAAGGGCCGGCAAGCCATTTACGGGCAATTGCTTTTCCCAACACAATTTGCCGGTTTCGGTATCAATGGCATACAAAAAGCCTTGGGCATCCTGGGCAAACACAATGCCACTATCAACTGCAATGGAGTTTTTAATAGAATTACGAACAGGACAACTCCAAAGAATTGTACCGTCCTTCCCATTCAAAGCATACACATGGCCTGCACCTTTCAGATCCTCATCCACAGAGGCAACAATTACTTTTCCCTTGTGTATCAGTGGAGAAGTCATATAAAGATTAGCTCCGACATTGTTAGTCCATGCCAGCTGCAAAGGCAAATTCAATGGAGCGGAAACGGGGGCGGAATGTTTCGCATTGCCTGACAGATTATCCCAGTCAGCAGAAAACAAAGGAACGGCCTTTTCAGTCCGGCAGATAAAATTACTTTCTGCTTCAGCTATCTCTCCGTTATTAAAACGGGCTGTTACCCGCAAAGTAAGTTCCTTACCCACATATTTATGAGACAAGGGAAGCTCCCCGTTCCATGACCAGTCAGTACTTTGCAGCAATCGCTTGTTTTTCAGCACAGGTTTCCCGTCGGCCAGACAAGTATAGAGCACTTCTCTCACCGGCGACACGGAAGAATACACATTGACAGCCACCGGAAGGACACCCGAAGCCATTACTCCGGCAGGCGAAGCGATACAGATATTCTTGTCCAAATAGGTATAACGGAGCTCGGAAGTGAAATCTCCTTTACTATCTACGTGCATCACACGAAAAGCAGTAGTGGAATGATCTATGCCTCCTTTATCCAATGAAGAGGTACAAACACTGTAAACATCTCCCTGTTTCTTCATATAGTTAATATGCCAATGACCATATACCCATGCTTTCAAGTTGTACTCATTCAGATTAATGCTTCCGGCATTCTTGCTCTTAAAAATAAAGGTATCTTCGTATGTCAGCAAATCATGATTGAAAACAACAACAGGAGTTCCGGGGCGGATATGAGCCAGGTCGTTCTTCAACCAACGACAGACGTCATCGGAAGTATAGCCTGGAGCATGGTCTCCTCCGGGCATCGGCGTAACAACATAGTGCACATTACCTGCATCAAAAGAATAATATACCGGCCCATAAATGCTTTCAAAAAGTTCTTCGCCATACTTACCCTTTACCAAATCATGATTTCCGATACAATAAAAGACAGGACAGTCCATATTTTCCGTATTCATCAGTTTGATATGAGCCTTCAAGCCTTTTTCATAGCAGATATCCCCGGTATGAATGATAAAAGCCGCCTGTTCATTCCTGGCATAGTCACGCACATTATTCACCCAGTCTGCATGGTTTTCCGTATTAAATATCTCTGTATCAGTAATATGAATATACCTGTGGGAGCCGTCTTTACGAATCCGTCCACTGTAAGGGATCAAACCGAAATCATAACCGGACTGTTTCTTTTCTATTTTATGATAATGACGGTTAAATGTTTTATACCCCGAAGGAGTGGTAATGAAAATAAAACGTTCACGCTCATGACCGGGTAAAGTAAAACTACCGTCGGCAGCCGTTTCAACCACATTCAAGCCATCGGATACTTTGATGCCCGCCAGCGGTTTTTCACTTTGGTCAAATACGCCATTCTTGTTTTTATCTACATATACATGGCCCGTGTAAGCAGCCATCACCGGCATTGCGGCCAACATCAGGCACGATAATAAAAAGGTCTTTTTCATGAATATCTATTTTTATCAACTCTTATTTTAATCAAGTTCGAATTTCGAAAGGACAAAACCATGATCTGAAGGATAGAAAAAATCTTCTCCTTTAAAAGTAAAAGTTTTACCCAAACTATTGTCATAACACTCAGATGCTATCGCCTGAATGGTTTTTCCCTGATAATAAATAAAATCAATGCGGTCCATACGACACTCGGTTTCCAACGAATCCGCATCTGTCAGCCACGTTACTCCCAGATTGGCCACCGGATTGGGGTTCATCTCACGGAAACTATCTTTAAATCCCGCCTCTTCCATAGCAATGGAAACAGGCCAATCCACCACTGCACCACCATGAAGATACAGGTTACGGGTAGCTTCCGTCCAATCCAGATGAGAATGCACGTTAAAATCACCGCCCATTATAATTGGAATACTGTCGGCCTCTGCCAACAAGGGTTGAAGAACAGACAAAATCTTATGTATTTCCTCATCACGTGTTCCCTCCATCTCCCAAGCCAATATTTCTTCCTTGGATTTATCCGTCGGGACCAAACGCATATCAGGAAGATAATGCAACCAAGTATTAAAAACACGGACGGGTTTCCCATCCACATCTATCATCACTCCGCCAAAATTAAAGGTACTTATGCTGTCGGCAAAAGCATATTTCCGAATAATGGGATAACGGCTATAAATAGAAAGATTATCAGAAATGAGATTGTACGAATATCCCAATGAGTCGGCTACCATCGGGGCAGCTCCATAAGTTTCAATCATCAAGACCACATCAGCCTCACTTTTTTTCAGAATATCAATAGTTCCCTCACACCCTTTTCCGGAATAAGTTTTTGAATGACCGCCATGCCATACATTCCATGAAAGGACAGTCAGCGTCTTTTTCGACTCTTTTGAAGATGTGCAAGCTGCCAATGCACACAAGCAAAGGGCTAGTACCCCAATAAAATTTCTTGTTATCATCATAGATTAGACTTGTTAATTCCGGACAAAGATAGTGAATTATTCAGGAGACAACACTATAAAATATACCCTAAATAGGGTATTTCCGCCATGAACATCTTCCCCTATCTTTGCATTATAAAATCAGAACCCACTAAATGAAAAGATTATGGCAAGAATAAAAAAAGAATTGACCGAACTCATCGGAGGAACTCCCTTGTTGGAACTGTCACGCCTTAGTAAAAAACACGATGCGAAAGCGCAAATAATTGCCAAACTGGAATACTTCAATCCCGGAGGAAGTGTAAAAGACCGTATAGCCCTGGCAATGATAGAGGATGCAGAAGCCAAAGGAATCTTGAAACCCGGAGCGGTTATCATTGAACCAACCAGCGGCAACACGGGCATTGGCCTGGCGGCTATTGCCGCTTCCCGGGGATACCGCATCATTCTTACCATGCCGGAAAGCATGAGCGTTGAACGACGAAATATTCTAAAAGCCTACGGAGCCGATATTGTCCTGACAGAAGACAGCCAAGGGATGAAAGGAGCCATCGCCAAAGCCCAGGATCTGGCGGCCGCCACTCCGGGCTCCTTCATTCCCAGTCAATTCACCAACCCGACCAATCCCAGAGCCCATTATGAAACAACAGGTGTTGAAATATGGGAAGATACGGACGGAGAAGTAGATATCGTCGTAGCCGGAGTAGGCACCGGGGGAACAATAACCGGCATAGGCAGACTGCTCAAGGAACGCAAACCCGGAGGAATCACCGTCATTGCCGTGGAACCGGCAGATTCCCCCGTATTATCCGCCGGCCAGGCCGGAAGCCATCAAATTCAGGGAATAGGAGCCGGCTTTATCCCAGAAACCCTGGATACGGATATCTATGATGAAGTCATCACAGTTTCCAACGAAGATGCCTTTTCCACAGCTAAAGAATTGGGTGTCAGAGAAGGCATTCTGACTGGGATTTCCAGCGGAGCTGCCCTATGGGCGGCCGTCCAGGTTGCTAAAAGAAAAGAGAACACAGGGAAAAATGTAGTAGTGATCCTCCCCGATTCAGCGGATCGGTACTACTCAACTCCTCTGTTCATTTGACATCCCGTTCTTTTCTACCGGATACGGCTATCCACCTCCAACCAGCTCCAACATTCATGAACGCTCATTCCCCAACCGCTACAGACACGTTGCGACAAGCCGCAGCGCAATACGAAGGAAACCTTGTTTTTGCTACATCATTCGGGGCAGAAGACCAAGTGCTCACCCATATGATCTCCCATCTTGGTCTGAATATTCCTCTGGCGACTCTGGACACGGGGCGCTTGTTTCCGGAAACCTATGAACTCTGGGCAAGAACGGAGGAAATATACGGCATTCGCATTATTCCTTATTTTCCGGTAGCGGAAGAAGTGGAAAACATGATTCTGGACAAAGGCGTCAATCTGTTCCGCAACAGTATGGAATACCGTCACGAATGCTGCAATATCCGTAAACTGCGCCCTCTGGAAAGACTACTTGCCGGGAAAAAAGCGTGGATCTGCGGCTTACGCTCCACTCAGTCCATCACCCGGAAAGGGCTTCATATCACAGAAAACGATGAGGCGAACGGCATCATCAAAATCAACCCACTGGCCAACTGGTCAGAAGAAGATGTCTGGAACTATATCCGCGCCTACGGCGTTCCCTACAATCCTCTTCACGATGCAGGATTCCCCAGTATCGGGTGCGCCTGCTGCACAAGATCTGTCAAGAGGACGGAAGATGTACGCGACGGACGATGGTGGTGGGAAAAAAAAGAACACAGGGAGTGCGGTTTACATCGCAAACCAAGACATTGATAACCAAAAACATATAAAATGAACAGCATTTACAGACTCAGCCAGCTAAAGCAGTTGGAGGCAGAAAGCATTCACATTTTCCGGGATGCCATCAGCCAGTTTGAAAATCCCGTACTTCTTTATTCCATCGGGAAAGATTCCTCTGTACTGGTCCACTTAGCCAAAAAGGCATTCTATCCGGGCAGACTCCCATTCAAGCTTCTTCATATAGACTCCACATTCAAATTTCGCGAGATGATAGAATTCCGGGACAGATTCGTTCAGGAAAATGATCTGGATCTGATTGTCCACAGTAACCAGGAGGGCATTGCCGCCGGCGTTAATCCTTTTACTTACGGCAGCCGCAAATACACGGATATTATGAAAACACAGGCATTGATTCAGGCGTTGACCGCAGGAAAATATGATGCCGTATTCGGAGGCGCCCGCCGCGACGAAGAAAAATCACGGGCCAAGGAACGAATCTTCTCTTTCCGGGATAAATTCAACCAATGGGACCCAAAAAATCAACGGCCGGAATTATGGAACATTTATAACGGTCGTATCAATCCGGGAGAAAGCGTCCGTATCTTTCCTCTGTCCAACTGGACGGAACTGGATATCTGGCAATACATCCGCCTGGAAAAAATACAGGTTGTAGACCTGTATTTTTCCAAACCCCGTCCCATTGTGGAACGTGACGGATCCCTGATTATGGCGGACGACAACCGCCTGCCTTTGAAGCCGGGGGAAACACCGCAAATGAGAACCGTCCGTTTCCGCACACTGGGCTGTTACCCTTTAACCGGAGCCATAGAATCTACAGCCCGCACAGTAGAAGAGATTGTGGCGGAAATGCTGGAAACCAGGCTGAGCGAGCGTTCTTCCCGTATCATTGACCACGACGGAGATGCCTCCATGGAACAGAAAAAACGAGAAGGATATTTTTAACCCCTATTATGAACCATTCTGACGACACCTCTTATTTTTACCATTATGGACATCGACTCATACCTGAACGAACACGAAAATAAAAGCCTGCTGCGCGTACTTACCTGCGGTTCCGTGGACGACGGGAAATCTACACTCATCGGACGCCTCCTTTATGACAGCAAACTGATTTTTGACGACCAGCTGGCAGAGCTGCGCAAAGCCAGTGAAAAAAATGGAACCGCTGGGGCAGGTAAAATTGATTACGCCCTGTTGCTGGACGGCCTTAAAGCGGAACGGGAACAGGGAATAACCATTGATGTAGCCTATCGGTACTTCACCACCCCCCGCCGCAAATTCATCATTGCCGACTGCCCCGGACATGAACAATACACCCGAAACATGGCCACCGGAGCTTCCACGGCGGACGCGGCCATCATTCTGATTGATGCTCGCCACGGAGTACTCACACAGACGAAACGGCATGCGTTCATCGCCTCCCTTCTGAAAATACGGCACCTCATCGTAGCCGTCAACAAGATGGATCTTTTGGATTACTCTGAAGAAAAATTCCGGAAGATTGAAGAAGAATTCGGAAGCTTCACGCAACAGTTGAATATCCCGGATGTTCGTTTCGTTCCCATTTCCGCCATTGAAGGGGAAAATGTGACGCAAACAACAGGAAAAACGCCCTGGTACCAAGGCGATCATCTGCTTTCCATCCTGGAAACGCTCCATATCGACAGCGATAATAACTTTAGTGATTTCCGCTTTCCGGTACAGACAGTCATACGCCCCAATCTCGATTTCCGGGGGTTCGCCGGCTCCATTACTTCCGGCTCCATCCGCCGGGGGGACCCTATCGTGACGCTGCCTTCGTTTCAAAACAGCCGGATCAGAAGGATTGTTACTCCGGACGGAGACCTGGAAGAAGCATTCTCTCCCCAGTCCGTCGTATTGGAACTTGAGGATGAAATAGATATCAGCAGCGGTGACATGATCGTCAAAAAAGGGAATCTCCCCCATATCGAGGATCGGCTGGAAGCCCGTGTCATCTGGATGTCTGAAAAACCCCTTCTTCCCGGAGGCAAATAC
>OKTE01000891.1_pt1 | contig 9936 bp, 15 predicted proteins | sample 1606151 | NCBI WGS metagenome assembly OKTE01 (sample SAMEA3879527, study PRJEB24766) | human gut metagenome | biome: human-associated habitat; feature: feces | place: USA | collected 1985/1987 | reverse complement strand
CAAGCCCTTGACAGACATTCAGACCGCCGCCATATTCTTGTCTTCGTTCCCTCTGTTGAGGACGCTATAACGCTTTCAAAGAAATATCCAAACTCAGCCGTGATTTACGGGGAAATGGATAAGACGGAACGTTCTCAGGTCATCACACGTTTCAGGGCGGGCGAAATACGGGTCATATTTAACGTCAGAGTGCTTTCGACAGGCTTTGACTATACAGGTATCGACTGCATCGTTTTAGGCGTTTCTACGGCTTCTATCGCCTTGTATTATCAGATTATCGGACGTGCGACACGTATTGACCCCGAGAAAACGGACGCTTTGATTGTTGACCTCGGCGGCAATGTTGAACGTTTCGGGCGTGTTGAAGACATCACGTTTGAGCAGGGTAAAATGTGGCGAATGTTCGGAACGGGCGGGCGGCTTCTGTCAGGCATACCCATTTCGGACATCGGTCATTACACCCGTGAAGACACACGGGCGATAGACGCTCGGGCAGAAGCCCCGATTGAAATCATGCCTTTCGGCAAATATAAGGGGAACAGAATAGCGGACATTCCCCTTGATTACCGTCAATGGATGATACGCTCCTTTGAATGGAACGCAAGGAACGAGAAACTCCGCAAATCAATTCTTACAACCCTATAAATCCATCAGGCTATGGCAAGACCGAAAAAACAAACCGTTGATTATTTCCCGCACTTCGTCAAGGGCGGGCGCACGATTTTCATCCTTGAAAATAAGTTCGGGAATGACGGATATGCGTTTTGGTTCAAACTCCTTGAAATTCTCGGGGAAAGTGAGGGGCATTTCTATGATTGTTCAAACGCTTCAAATTGGGAGTATCTTCTTGCCAAAACACGTGTCACAGAGGAAAAGGCGAAAGACATTATCAACGTCTTGATAAATCTAAACAAAATTGACATTGAGCTATGGAACGAACATCGTGTTTTATGGATTGCGAATTTTGTCAGAAACCTTTCAGATGTTTACAGAACCCGTAACACCAACCTCCCGTCAAAACCCAGTTTTGAAGACAAGAAACAGCCTGAACAGAAAGTTTCTTCCGAGAAAACACAGGATGAAGAACGGTTTTCTGCGCAAGAAACCCCTAAAGGAGAGGAAAGCAAAGAAAAGGAGAGCAAAGAAAAATATCCTTATCAGGATATATGCGCCTTGTGGAACTCAATCTGTGTATCTCTGCCGAAAGTTCAAAAACTCAATGACAACAGGCGAGCAAAAATAAAATGCCGCTGTGACGAATGGGGCAAAAGCCGTGAGACTTGGCTACAGACCGCAGAAGACATCTTCAAGCGTGTTCAAGCATCCGACTTCCTGACCGGGCGGCAATCCAACAAAAGGGCGTGGACGGCGACATTCGATTGGATTTTTGAGAACGGTTCAAACTGGATAAAGGTTCAAGAGGGCAACTACGACAACGATAAAGGCAGCGGCGTTCAGAACGGTTCAAAAGTCACAAAGGTTCAACTCGGTGTCGGCGAGTTCTATGACAACTCAGGGCGAAGGACATACGGTTCAGGTAAGGCAATAATACCTCCTACAGCCCCACCCCGTCCGTCTGACAGACACGCTTGGGATTCATCATCAAACACTTGGATTTTATTATGAGCATAAATTGGGAAAGATACGGGATAAAAGCCCCCTACGGGCGTTCAGGAAACAGAAAGGTTTTCTGCCCACAGTGCCATGACCAGCGTCACGACAAACGTGACAAAAGTCTTTCTATCAACCTTGAAACAGGCGAGTTCAACTGTCATTACTGCGGCTTCTCGGGCTGTGCAGCGGAAAAAGAGCCTTGGGAAAAAGAAGACCGCCCGTGGCGCAACGCCGCCCCCATACGCCGCGAGAAACCCGTTTACAAGAAACCCGCCCCACGTCAGGACTGTTCTTCAATCTCAGGGAAAGCCCTTGAATGGTTCAAGGGACGGGGTATCAGCGAAAAGACCCTGACGGCGATGAAAGTAACCGAGGGGCTTGAATGGATGCCACAGAAGAACGGCAAAGCGAATACGGTTCAGTTCAACTACTACCATAACGGGGAACTTGTCAACACGAAATTCAGAACGGGAGACAAATGTTTCAAACTCTGTTCAGGCGCAGAACTTCTCCCATACGGGATTGACAACATCAAAGGTACGAAAGAATGTATCATCACAGAGGGCGAAATGGACGCTCTGTCATTCTTTGAATGCGGACGGACAGATGTTGTGAGCGTTCCGAACGGGGCTAACTCAAACCTTGACTACCTCGATGATTATCTCGAAGAATACTTTGATGACAAAGAGACAATATACATCGCATCCGACACGGACACGAAAGGCGTTGTTCTGAAAGAAGAACTGATAAGGCGTTTCGGGGCTGAACGCTGCCGGATCATTGAATACGGGGACGGATGCAAGGACGCTAACGAACACCTGCAGAAGTACGGGCGTGAAAGTCTTCTGAAATGTATCGCTGACGCTCCCGAAATAAAGATTGAAGGCGTTTTCACGCTGTCAGACTTTGAACAATCCCTTGACGCTCTGTTTGAGCATGGCTTGCAGAAAGGGGTAACAATCGGGCATGACAACTTCGACCGATTGTGCTCTTTTGAAACGAAGCGTCTGTGTATCATCACGGGCGTTCCGAGTTCGGGTAAGTCTGAATTTATTGACGAAATTGCAGAACGATTGAATATCCGCTACGGCTGGCGTTTCGCTTATTTCAGCCCGGAGAACGCCCCGCTGGAATATCACGCCTCAAAACTGATTGAGAAGTTCACGGGCAAACAGTTTGACAAAGAACACCTGACATACGGGGAGTACAAACAAGTGAAACAACACCTTGAAACAAATTTCTTCTTCATATCCCCGAAAAGCGATTTCAGGGTTGACGCTATTCTCGAAAGGGCGAAATTCCTTGTCAGACGCAAGGGGATTAAAGTTCTCGTTATTGACCCATATAACAGGCTTGAAGATGAAAGCGAGGGCAAGAACGAGACTAAATACATATCAAGGCTGCTTGACAAACTGACAAACTTCGCACAGCAGCACGATGTGTTGGTTATCCTTATGGCGCACCCAACAAAGATGCAGAAGAACAAAGACGGCGAGCCTGAGATACCGACACTTTATGACATCAGCGGCTCGGCTAACTTCTACAACAAAGCTGATTTCGGTATTGTCGTTCACAGAAACCGACTTGAAAACACGGTTGAAATCTACGTGAAGAAAGTGAAGTTCAGACACCTCGGAGAGTGCGGAATGGCTCTGTTCAAATATAACCTGAACAACGGGCGTTACAGCCCCTTTGTCAACGGCACAGAACCCGTTTGGGACAACAGCAACCATTTACAGGAAGAAATCAAGCGGCGTGAACAGGAAGCCTTTGAAGCCTCTCAATTCAACTGGGATGACTTTCAGCCATCCGATGAAGAATGCCCGTTTTAACCATTTAACAGCAAAATAAATTTACAGACAATGGAAAAGATTAAAACTTATGTTCTTACACTATCGAAGTTCTTCCCCTCCACACACATACGCAAGGGAGAACCGACATCATTTCGTGACGCTTTCAATGCGGGACAGGTTTTCAACAGAGGTTCAGCGTGTTTATACAGACACCCAAAGAAGCACACGATACGGTCAAACTATCCGCTATGGCTGAAACGCATCACAGAGGTTCAAGCCGGGAAGGCGGTTCTCTCTGTCAGACAATGGACGGGAAAACCATACAGAAGCCCGCAAGAAGAAATTGCCGTGCTGACAAGTGAAGACGGAATAGGCATACAAAAGTTGTATTTCAATGGTTCATGCTATACAAAAGACGGGTGTATACCAATTCCAATGGTAAACAAATCCGTAATAAGCTACAGAAAGTTAGCAAAGAATGACGGTTTATCAGCAAAGGATTGGTTAGAGTGGTTCAAAGACTACGATACTGAACAAATGGCGATTATTCACTTCACAAAATTCAGGTATTGACATGAAGCCGAAAGAATTTTTTGACACTGTTGCCCGAATGAGAGAAAAGCAGCGGGAATACTTCAAGACCAAGACAAGTTCAGCCCTGACAGAGAGCAAACGACTTGAACGGGTCATTGATGACGAAATAGAGAGAGTTCAAAGAATTATTCACGAAAAGCAGAACCCGAAGTTATGGCAAGATTAGACATTGAAAGGCAAAAACGGCTTGAACCGACACGCATTGAATATGCTGTCAGCCGCATTCAGGAACTCGGCTTTGAGATTGTTCAGCGTAACAACACTCAGATACAGTTCATTCACAAAGGGCAAACAGTGACGTTCTTCCCGTACAGCGGATGGGCGACAGGAAAAAGCATAAAGGACGGGCGGGGTCTTGAAAGACTTCTTAAACAGTTGAGACCATGAGACCGAAAGGAAACGGATTGATACCGCTTCACGATGAGAAGCAAGAAGAACGGGGCTTTTTCTGTATGAAGCTGGTTCAGTTTCTGAACACAGAAGCCGAAATGGGAACAGATGAATACAAGCAGCTTTGGGAAGAACGGTTTACAGCCGCAAAAAACGGTTGTTGCTCTTACAAAGACCGCTGCCCGATATATGAAAGAACGGTCAAAGACAGACCCGTACAACTGAGTTTATTCACTTAAAATATACAAACATGAAATTGAGAAATCAGAAAAAACAAATTCCCGTAGATTTTCGCAAACAGATGTACGAAAGCTACAAAATGAACATGAGTTTGTTCGGGAAACCCATTCTCCCGTACAAACAATGGCTCAAAGACGTGTTTAACACTAAAATACCAACAAAATGAAAAAGATTATCATTATTTCAATCGCACTATTAGCCCTGACAGCGTGCGAATCAAAACAAGTTGAAGAAGTCAAGGCGAGTTCTAACCAATCATACCCCGTTGAAAAACTGTTCACGGTTGACGACATCACGGTTTACCGTTTCAGGGACAATGACCGTTACGTTTACTTCACAAACAGAACGGGCGATGTTCAATACAGTTATCAGAAGCGGGTAGGAAAAGCAACGAAAACAGTCAGGGTTCAAACAATCTGTAACGATGAACAGGCAAGCGAACATCAATGAGGTACGGCATTTTCTCGCTGTTGCTTCAAAGCAGTTTGAGCGTGAAAATATCTTTCTCCACAATGTCCGTTTCAAGCGTGACGAAAAGACGGGAGAAGTGATTGACATCATTATGAGTTATGAACAAAAGGACAATGAAAAGGAGGACAGCCATGTATGACATTTATGATTGTGACATCTTTATCGAAGAATGTTTACCCGAACTCGTTGAGCGTGACCCGTACCCACCATACAGGGAACGGCTGCATCCCCGAAAATATTGGCAACGGAAACCCTATTGGCTCAGAACCCGGAGCAACCCGAAGAAAAAAGGCTATCATTAAGCCTGAGAGCCTGAACGCAAATGAAGTGAACTTATTACAGAAAACGGATATTTAATCGAATAAAAAACAAGAAATTATGGGTAATTTTTCAATCAAAGAAGACCTCCTGAAACTGAAAGGGGCGTTCATAACAAACTTCAAAGGGCGCACGGAAACAAAACGCTGCCTTGTCATCCCGGTTGATGACAGCGGGCTTTATGTCGGGGAAAAAGGCGTTTATCTGAACCTGACAGCCATAGAAATGGAGAACCCGCAGTTCAAAGAAACCCACTGTATCAAACAGTCACTTGACAAGGAGATATACGAAGCCTTATCAGAAGAACAGAGGCAAGCCCTCCCGATTATCGGCGGCATGAGACCGCTTGTGAAGAAAGCCGCCCCACAGATGAATGTCGGTTCAACCTTTGACGGGGCGCAAGCTGTGGAAAATACGGATGACCTGCCATTCTGATGAAATGAGAATTAAACACAGACAAAGGGGAGCAATCCCCTTTCTGTTTTCCTTGCCTTTAAACAAGCCCAAAAATCACGTTAAAACATGAAAGCTGATAAAAGTATCGCAAAAACAAAGAAAAGCCGACAGACAGCGGCAAAACCGCCCCTGCGTGACGTTTTCACGGTTATTTGTAAGACCGATTTAAAAGTAGAGTGCGTAAAAGAGTTTAAATTTCACCCCGTCAGGAAGTGGCGGTTTGATTACGCCGTGCCTGAACACAAAATCGCCCTTGAAGTTGAGGGCGGTGTATGGACGGGCGGGCGGCACACTTCCCCAAAAGGTTTTCTTGGAGACATTGAGAAGTATAATACGGCTACACTTATGGGCTGGCGTGTGTTCAGAACAACGCCTGATGACTTGTACAAGAAAAAGACCCTTGATTTGATGAAATCAGCCATTTTGAATGATTTTGCCCCTTAAAAAGCCCCTTTTTTGCCTAAAAGTGATTACTTTATACTCACTTTTTCATATTTTTGTGCGTACAATGTAATCACTAAGCAAAAAAGAGTATGAAAACAGAAACGATTCATCTTTCACAAATTCAGGTTAACGGGGCGAATCCCCGTACAATCAAGAATGACAAGTTTGAAAAGTTGATTAGGTCTATTCTAATTCTCCCGAAGATGCTTGAACTTCGCCCGATAGTCGTTGACAACACGTTCACGGTTCTTGGTGGGAATATGCGTCTTCGGGCTTTGTCTGCTATCGCTGAAATGTCTCCCGCTGAAATAAACACCCGGCTTGGGGAATGTTCAGGATACGCACAGAAGACAGAAGCAGAACGAGACCTTTTACGCAGTCATTGGGAAAAGTGGCTTGACAGACCAACAGCCCATGTTATCAAGGCTTCTGAACTGACAGACGCAGAACAGCGGGAGTTCATCATCAAAGACAACGTGGGTTATGGAGAGTGGGACATGGACGCTCTCGCCAATGAATGGGACACGGAAGAACTTGTTGATTGGGGCTTAGACCTGTGGGAAGACAAATCAGATAGCGAAAGCGGGAACAGTTCTTCTTCCCTGCCGAACAGCGCACCCGAATCATCATTGTTTGACCGCTTTGTCGTTCCCCCGTTCTCTATCCTTGACACCCGTAAAGGCTATTGGCAAGACCGCAAGAAGAAGTGGTACGACATCATCGGGGATATGGGAGAAAGCCGTAATGATACGCTTGTGACAAGCCTTGAAATCAAGTACAAAGACTTGTATCAAAGAACCCGTGAACACAGGAAAGAACTTGGCATTTCATTCAAAGAGTACATCGAAAAGTACGTTCCGAAAGAAGAGCTTGAACGGGAACAGTCGAAAATCGTTGCTCAAGGCGTTTCTATCCTTGACCCCGTTATGGCTGAAATCGTCTGCCGTTGGTTCGGGTTCAAGAACTGTCAGACGTTTGACTGTTTTGCGGGCGATAGCGTCTTCGGCTTTGTGTCAGCTTATCTTGGTAATGACTTCACGGGTATTGAACTCAGGGAACAGCAAGCGAGCTTGAACAACGAGCGTGTGGCTGATATGACAGCCCGCTATATTTGCGATGACGGTCAGAATGTGGCAAAGCACATCAACCCCGAGAGCCAAGACCTGCTGTTCAGTTGTCCCCCATATTTTGACCTTGAAAAGTATTCAGACCTCCCGAATGACGCAAGCAATCAGGACAGCTATGAAGACTTCATTCAGATATTGAAGAACGCTTTCACGGCGGCTGTCGGCTGTCTGAAAAATAACCGTTTCGCCGTTATCTGTGTGGGCGATGTCCGTGACCGGAAGACGGGCTTTTATTATGACTTCTGCGGCGACATCAAGCGGATATTCAAAGAAGCGGGCGTTCTTCTGTATAATGAAATCATCCTTGTTGAACAAACCGCTTCAACAGCCCTGAGAGCCGCCCGGTATATGGAGACAAGAAAGGTCGCAAAGACGCACCAGCACATTCTCGTGTTCTTCAAAGGCAACCCGAAAGACATAAAGAAAGAATACCCGAAAATTGAGTACACAGAAGAAGACATGGTTCAGTTTGAAGCCACTGAAACTTCTTCCGAGAGTGAAACAACTGAAAATGAATAAGACCATGCAAGCAAAAATCTGGAATCACGCCCAATGGGTCAAAGAGACCGACCCGAAAGCACTGCGGGGAATGTTTGACGAACTTCTCCGTAAAGCGGGTTTCAATGTTCTGAGTTGCACGGAACATCATTTCAGCCCACAAGGTTACACGGCTTTATGGCTGCTTTCCGAGAGCCACTTTGCCGTTCATACGTTTCCTGAGTTCGGGCGAACATACATCGAACTGTCAAGCTGCAACCTTGACTTTTATCTGAACTTTCTTTCAATGACAAAAGAACTATGAGCAAGGCACAGGAAAAGAAAAGAAACCAACTGAAACAAGCCCGTCTCGAAATCGTGGCGGGAATGTACAAGCGGGGTTACAGCCTCAGAAAAATTCAATCAGAAGTCGTGAAGCGGCTTGAACTGTCTTCTTATTCTCTCGCCACGGTTCACAAAGACGTGCAGACGCTTCTTGACGAATGGCGGGAAAACAGAATTGAAGATATGGACGCTGCTCTGACGCTTGAACTTGAACGCATTGACGAAACCTGCCGGGAACTATGGGAACAGTGGGAAAAGTCAAAGACAGATTACAACAAGACACAACGCAAGCAGAAAGGCTCTCCCGCCCGTGACAACGAGACGGGGCAGACTTCAATCAGGACGTATCAGACAGAAAGGACGGAAACAGAGGTTATCATGCTCGGAGACCCGTCATATATCGCCGAAATCAGGAAACAACTTGAAGAACGGCGTAAGCTGCTTGGTCTTTACGCTCCCGAAAAGAAAGACATCAACGGAAATGTATCTTTCGCCTCTCTGCTGATTGAAAGCGGCTTGTTGGATGAACCCGAAACGCAGGACGAAGCAGAATAACACCGATTGCGCCCGAATGTGGCTCTGAAATCATTCACTCGTATAAAGTTACCATTTGAAAACGAAAGCCCGGCACAGGGCGAATCAGCAAAAAATAACTCAATGAAGAAACAGAATAAAGATATTCTCCGCAAGAAAGGTCTTGAACTGATGAACCTATGGCGGGCAGACTGGAACAGGTTTGTCCGTGAAGCCCTCGGAGTGACCCTTGACAAAGAACAGCAAGAAATACTGTCAAGCGTTCAACACAACAGGCGAACATCGGTTGCATCGGGGACAGCCCGTGGAAAAGACTTCGTGGCGGCTTGTGCCGCTATCTGTTTCTTGTATCTCACACCTCGTTGGAGAAAGAACAGTTTGGGAGAAATTGAACTTGTTGAAAACACCAAGGTCGCTTTGACTGCTCCAACAGACCGTCAAGTAAAAAACATTATGATGCCTGAGATAAGCCGCCTTTTCAACAGAGCCAAAGCCCGTGGCGTTGAACTTATCGGAAAACTGAACGCCTATGACATAAGAACAAACAACGATGAATGGTTTCTGACGGGCTTCAAGGCTGATGAACACAACCATGAAGCGTGGTCAGGCTTTCATGCGGTTCACACGATGTTTGTCGTAACCGAGGCAACAGGTATCGGGGATGACACGTTTGCCGCCATAGAGGGAAACCTGCAGGGCGACAGCCGTATTCTTCTTGTCTTCAACCCAAACAAGACGGTAGGTTATGCCGCCAAGTCTCAGAAAGGCGACCGTTGGCACAAATACCGTCTGAACAGCCTGACAGCCCCGAATATCGCAAGCAAGAAGATTATTATCCCCGGTCAGGTTGACTACGATTGGGTGTTGGATAAACTTGAAAATTGGTGTGAGAAAATATCCCCCGATGAAATCATATCAGAAATGGATGACTTTGAGTTCGAGGGACAATGGTATCGCCCGGAAGACCTGTTCAGAAAGAAAGTCCTCGGTCTGTTCCCGAAAGTCGATGAAGACACGCTTATCCCCCGTCAATGGCTTGAAGAAGCGCATGAACGTTGGAAACAAGCCAAAGGGCGTGAACCGCTTCGGGCTGACCTCAATATTCTCGGTGTTGACGTGGCGGGCATGGGGCG
>OKTE01000866.1_pt1 | contig 10110 bp, 10 predicted proteins | sample 1606151 | NCBI WGS metagenome assembly OKTE01 (sample SAMEA3879527, study PRJEB24766) | human gut metagenome | biome: human-associated habitat; feature: feces | place: USA | collected 1985/1987 | reverse complement strand
TCCCAAATAGGCCGTTGCCTGATACACAACTTCTTTGATTGCGATGGGATCGATACCTGTATGTAACGCCGCGTGGAGCATATTCTGAAATTCGCCCATGCCTTGACACCCAAGCAGAGCGGATAAGATGCAAAGCATTTGCTCTCTTTCTGTGAGAATACTTGCGGTGATAGTTTCGCTTTGAGAAAAATTTGTAATTATCTCCGCAAACTCGGGATCAGTCTGGGGTAAAGAGGAATCTATCCCTGCAAATAGTTTTTGAGCTCTCTCTTCAGCCTTTTTATTCATAGAAGTCACCTTCGCTTTCATCTTGTGAAATTTGTGAGGACTTTTTCGTTTTCCGGATGTGGCAGGCCGTGTTTTTTTCCGAAGTCAATGCATTTGAGCAGCCACGCCATGTTTTTCCCAATGTTGTACATCGTCATGAGACCTTCTTTGTCTTCGGCCACCTCCTCCGGCTGCGCGCCCGGATGGATAGATGAATCCGTATTACTCAACTCAGTATTATTCTTATCAGTCTTATTACACTCGGTTTTTCCGAGGTCTTGACTTCTGATTTTCCGATGTCCAGACTTCGGTTTTTCAGAACTCTTGACTTCGGTTTTTCCGAAGTCTGGATTTCGGCAGCTCGGAGGCTCCGCTTTCGGTGTATCCTCGCCTGGTTCGTCCTCCATGCCCATGAAGCGGAGAACATAGATTTTCGCCGGTCTGCCAAGCCCCTGCTTGACCCGCCTAATGAGGCCAACGCCTTTGGCACTGTCCAGCTCCGCGAACAGCTTGACCGCCTTATCCGTCTTGCAGCAGAGCTGTTCGCACGCCTCCTCCAGCGTAAAGTAGATGTACACATGGCCGTCATCGTCCATCCAGCCGTTTCTCATGGACAGGCTCATGCGGTCCAGCATGAGGCCATACAGCAGCTTCGCGTCGGTGGAGAGCCGCCGAAAGTACGGCTCGGTGATCAGGAGCTTGGGGATGCGGAAAAAGGCGTATTGCTCGGCGTCCATGCCAAGATGGTACGCAAAGATCGCCTGCGGCATATCTGACACCTCCGTTCTGCCACAGATTTTATCTATCTCTCAACGGCGGTCTGTGGTATAGTAAAAGGGAGCATTGCCACGCAATGCTCCCTTACCGCAACCGGACCTGCCGGTGGATTCTTATTCAGTTTGACTTAACACATCACTGTCAGCCGTTTGTCAAATAATTGTGTTTCCCGCACGGGGTTTTCCCTTGATTTTGCCCTTATCAGCTCCCGCGGTCAAGGGTAACAGCGTATAAAGGAAGATAATTTGGGATGGTTTTGATTTCTCAATAAATCCAGTAATTTCAATGCTTTGCGCCGATTTTGACGGTTGTTTATAACCGCCAATAACGGGTGAAATATTTGGGCGGTGCGAATTCCCATTTGCTTACACCTCATTAAATGTTTTAAGGTCGCCATAAAGGGCGACCTTTTTGTAATCTCAGCTACTTTTTGATTGATGAAATGAGTGATGTTTGATATAATAATATAGATAAGTTTTTACATGAGGTGGCAGAATGCGGAACAAGAAACCTCCCTTTGAAATTACAAATGCGATGATCGACCATGTCGCAGAAATTGCGGAATTGGTTGGGCGGCTGACCTCTACCAATCAACTTTCTACCAATCCTACTTTGCGGCGCACCAATCGCATCCGAACAATTCATGGCTCACTAGCCATCGAGCAGAACACGCTGACTTTGGAGCAGGTCACCGCTGTTCTCAACGGCAAGCAGGTTCTGGCTCCGCCTAAAGATATTGCAGAGGTTAAGAATGCTTACGAGATCTATGAGCGCTTGGATGAGCTTGATCCCTACTCTGTGGATGACCTGATGACTGCTCACGGCATCATGACACGAGGATTGGTGGATGAGTCAGGGATGTTTCGTACCCGTCCTGTTGGCGTTGTAGATCAGGAAGGGCATGTCTTGCATTTTGGCACTCTGCCGCAGTATGTCCCCGATTTGGTCATGGAGCTGCTGGACTGGGTTAAGAGCAGCGATGTGCATATGCTGATCCGCAGTTGCGTGTTCCATTATGAGTTTGAGCTGATTCACCCATTTGCCGATGGGAATGGCCGTGTGGGCCGCCTGTGGCATACACTGCTGCTTTCCAAATGGAATCCCGCCTTTGCCTGGTTACCGGTGGAATCCATCATCCATGATCGTCAAGAGGAGTATTATGCAGCCATCAATGCTTCCAATGATGCCGGAGAGTCTACGGTGTTTATTGAGTTTATGCTGTCGGCGATCAAAGCATCGCTCATGGATGCCATCGATACGAGTGATGCAATGAGTGATGGGCAGATGGATAAGGCAGCAATGCGCTGGCGGCAGATTGAGAAGTTCCTGGAAACGCACGAGTTTATTATGAACGCGGATGTGAGAAACCTGTGTGGCGTGTCAGCTGCAACGGCAAATCGAATTCTTGCGGGGTTGGTTACAAAGAGTAAACTTGTCAAATATCACATAAGTGGTCATTGGAGATATAAATTAGCGCCCTAAAAACTCCCTATATAAAACAACCTTTAAAGCGAGGATAGTATTATGGCAGATAAAGTTGGTGGCTTTATTTCAAAACTTCAATTCAATAATGGAGAAACTGTTGATATCAGCAAAAATGATATTGTTGTCTTTGTTGGCCCTAATAATGCTGGCAAAAGTCAATCTCTAAAAGATATTTATGCTTTAGCCCAAGAACCTGTACAAGGGACGGTAATTACGAGCATTGAGATAACGAAAAATACGCCAGAACTTATACCGCTTCTTGATACATTAGATACACCTAAATCCGAAAGTGATTACAAAGAATATACTATCATGGGGAAGAGTATTAGGGTACGGAGTTACACCGAAAAAGGCTTTCACGCCAATGCTACTTATCAAAATCTTCGGGATATTTTTGTCGCAAATCTTGATACCGCTGCTCGTTTATCCATTTGTAAGCCAGCTGATAATATTGCTCGAAATGCAGCAAAGCAACATCCTATACATTATGCTGCCTTTACTGAAAAGTACGGGAAATGGTTATCTGATAATTACAAGAAAGCATTTGGTGAAAATATTATTGTTAACAATCTGTTCGGCGGAAAAATACCGCTTTGTATCGGTGAGACTGTCAAATTAAACGGAATTGAAGACTTACAAACAGCGATATATAAAGGGGCCGAAACCCTTGATTCATACAAGCAAGTTCAAAATCAAGGCGACGGAATCAAGAGTTTTACCGGCATATTGTTATACCTTATGCTCGATTATTATTGTACTTTCTTAATCGATGAACCTGAGTCATTTCTTCATCCACCACAGGCTAATATCATGGGACAGATTATTGGTGAAACTCTATCTCAGAACCAACAAGCTTTTATTTCTACCCATAGCGAAGATATTGTTAAAGGGCTACTCTCTGTTTGTCCTGACAGAATAAAGATTATTAGGATCACTCGAGAAAAGGATGTCAACAGTTTTGCAGTTTTAAGTAACGAAAACTTTAAAGCAGTTTGGAATGATCCTCTTTTAAAACATTCCAACATTATGAGTAGTCTTTTTCACAAGCAAGTCGTACTTTGCGAAAGTGATTCAGACTGCAAAATGTACTCAATTATTGAGTCCCACCTTAAACGCAAAGAAAATAAATACTCCGAAACGCTTTATATCCATTGCGGAGGAAAGCATCGAATGGCAAAAATTATTAAAGCGTTAAAGATGCTTAATGTCGACACAAAACTTATCCCGGATATTGATGTACTAAACGATGAAAAGGTGTTCCGCGATATTGTTGAAGCCGTTGGGCTCGAGTGGAGCACCATTTCAGCTAAATACAAAACAATAGTTTCCAATCTTCATAGTTCAAAAGAAAGTATAAAACGGAGTGATGCAGCAGTTATCATCGAGCAAATCCTCAATTCTTCACAGAATGCCCTGTTATCTGGAAAAGAAATTGACGCCATAAGGGATGCGCTGAAAACTGTTTCAAAATGGTCTGCACTTAAAGAGTACGGAATTCCTGCCATCCCACGCGGTGATGCAAGGACGGCATTTGATAGCATGAACAGCATGCTTAGGGAAAAAAGAATATTCATAGTTCCTGTTGGGGAGCTGGAATGCTTTATTAAGTCGGTTGGAGGTCATGGACCTGATTGGGTAAATACCGTACTTGAAAAGTACCCCGATTTAGATGATCCAGTATATGCCGAAATAAAGGAGTTTGTCAGTAGTATGGGGATATAAGATTGACCTGATGAATGGCCGCTTACGTTAATTTTCTGCCCCGCTTACAATAACCACAGCGCTACCCCTAACATGCCAGATGCCAGGAAACCCTTGATTTTCAAGGCTTTCCGGGCATCGCTTACATTAGTTCCGGCGGGATACGTAGCTGCGCGAGATCCCAAGCTTTTTTGCGACCTCGCGCTGCGTGCGGGGCATTTTCCCGCCGAGGCCATAGCGCGAGGTGATGACCTCTTCCTCCCGCTCCGTCAGGCATTCGTGTACAAGTTTTCGCACGCGCAGGCAGTCGTCCCGATCTTGGATATCGAGGTACATCGTGTCCTCCACGCCGACAACGTCCATGAGATAGAGCGACTCGCCGTCGGAATCGGAATCGAGTGAATCGTTGAGCGACACCTCGCCCTGCGCCTTCTTCCGGCTGCGAAAGTACATGAGGATCTCATTCGCTATCCTCTCCTGACGGACACATAAGCTGCCCTATGGGCGGCAAATTTAGCTCTCCATCCTCCGCAAAGAGGTATACATAGACGTTTTTGCCGTCCCAAACCACTTTTTTGACGATAGTACGCAGCAGGCGACGCCGTTCTTCAATAGTAGTCGAATCCACCGTGTCGGCGAATGACTCAATCATATCTCTATAGAAAAATAGATTTTGGCTCAGAGCATTACTCTGCCTAGCAAGCTTTTCCAATTCAGCAATTCTTGTCTGCTCCTGTTCGCTCTGCCGGTGCAGCTCATCGATCTGCTCCATGACGTATTTGGCCGAGGTCTCGCTGGCAACGGACAGAGATTCCACCAGTCGTTTGATGCGGGCTTCTGTTTCAGCATGGTTCTTCACTAATAAAGTCAACTCAGCTTCATAACTTGCTTTGTTGTCATTGATTACTTTCTTGGTTTTTGACAGTAACTGGCCAAAGTCTTTTTTGTCGGTGGCAACCTTACGTATTTCCTCAACAATCTTAGCATCTAGAGTGTTGCCGTTGCAGTTTTTCATACTACAGACAGTACCATGACTGCGCTCTTTGGTGGAGCACATATAGGTGTAAATCAACTCCCCATTAGCATTAGTGCGACCAGTCAGTTTCGGGCGCATATAGTCACCGCACTCGCCACAACGCAGAAGGCCGGACAAAAGCGCCACATTGCTGCGGGGCCTGCGGTAGCTCTTGGATTTGTTCACGTCCAGCATAGACTGTACTCGTACCCAGTTTGCACCGGAGATAATGCCGGGATGTTTCCCCACTGCCACAATCCAATCTTCCATCGGGCGAATCTGAGTAGCCTTGCCAGGGCGTTGGAGCGTGCGGTTGTAGGCCATAATACCGTGCTCACCGTCAAACTCCGATGGCTCAGCAAAAAGGTCTACGTTGTTCTCCTTGAGATACTGATACGCTGTATCGTCAGCAATCATATAAACCGGATTTGTCAGAATACCCCGGATGGCAAAGCGCGTGAACTGCTTGCCGCGCTTTGTGACACAGCGGTGCTCTAATAAGTACTGGTCAGTTTTACTGAGGGAGCCACTTTCCGTGAACACAGAAAAAATTGTCTTTACCAGCTGAATCTCCTCCGGAATAGGTTTGAGCTTACAAGCTTTTTTAACCTTGCCATCTACTGTTACGCTGGACAAGCTTTCCGAAGCGTAGCCAGTTGGTGTCGTCCCGCCCAGCCAGCGTCCGGTCTTGGACAGCTCATGCATGTTGTCGCGGATACGCTCGGCTATGGTTTCTCGCTCCAGCTGGGAGAACACTGACGCGATATACATCATTGCACGCCCCATTGGAGAGGACGTGTCGAACTGTTCCCGGATGGAAATGAAGTCAATGTGCCGGTCACCCAGATCCTCGATGAGCTTTGCAAAGTCACCAATATTGCGGCTGATACGGTCAAGGCGATAGACGACAATAGCAGCGAACTCAATCTTCTGGGAATCCTTCATCATCTGCTTGAACTGCGGACGCTCCAGATTGCCGCCGGAAAACCCCTCGTCCTCATATACAAGCGCATGCTCCGCCTCGTCTTCGCCAAAGTGCATTGCGATATATTGGCGGCACAGCTCAATCTGGTTCTCAATACTTTCGCCTTTCCCGGTAAATTTGGATTTGCGGGAATAGATGACGTATTGCTTCACCTGCGGCTGGTCTGTTGTTTTCATAGCAACACCTCGCATTACATTGTTAGATTGTTAGATATATTGTAACGGATTGGAACCCATTTGAAAAGGTGCAAATGAGATTTTTTGAAAAGTTCTCCAAAGAACGTTATACCCCTTTATACCCCTTTCAAAAGGGTATAAAGGGGTATAACGTATTCTCACTGCCAGTTTCGTTTCAGGACTTCACTTTTGAGATACAGCGTGCTCTTTTCCGATGTTTTGATCGGATGAAGCTTCCCGCGTTTTGTAAGGTCAATGATGTTCTGCCGGGAGCAACCTAATGTCTCCGCCGCTTCCGATGCGTTGATGATTCTGTGCGCGGCAAAGTTCCGGAAGTCTTCCATCGTCAGCGGAACACTTTTGCCAATTCGGTAGAGCATCGTGTCCGAAATGGTCATGTTCACATCCCAAGCAACACCGTATCCGCCGGTCTGCATCTGTACATACTGAAAATAGTCCGGCTTCTTGAGAAGAACTTGAAATGTCTTCGTCTTTTCAAAATGCTTCTGCAAATCGCACTTCTTCACTACGCCATCCCGGAAAAATACCAGCAGGCAATGGTTCTCCAGCGGCAGCACATCTTCAATTCTCTTTGAGAACCGCCGCGTAATTTCTTCCGGAAGCTCTTTCTCGTTAATGGGAACAAGGTAGTAATCATCCTGTGCGCATCGCCCCATTGCCAGCATCAGAAGCTCGTACTCATCATATTCCTTCAGATGATTGTCGCGCAGAATCTCACCGATGTTCTGGCGGTCGATCGGAACGATCCGCTGCTGAACCCAGATCTTGCTCCAATAGGAATTGACTGTGGTTTCCCCACGCTTCACAAAGGAGTCCAGCAACAGCGGCGTTTCCCATGCATCCGCATTTTCAGGCAGCTCAATATAGAACTGCTTTTCCTGCTTGTAATACAGGAGGTACGCCAGATCCTTCTGCTCCTGCACCGATTCATCTCGAATTGCATAAATCTTCATATGCGCACCACCTTTTCCAGATCATTTCCCATACGCCTTCAGAAAAGGCCCACCAGTTTCGATAGAATTACGGTGGACAGACCATGACAAATGGGGCAACTCCTGTTTTTCCTTCATAAGCTACATATGTACATTCTCCCCATTATCTTAATTCACTACTTGTCATACGTCAAGCTATATTGTGAAAAGCCGCCGCCCTGATTTCACTCAGGACGGCGGCTTAAACTTGTTTATAGCAAATCGGATAAACAAGTTGATACTATTGCTTAGAACGTAAATGTTCAACTACTGCATCGATAAGCTCCAACTTTTGTTCCGTGGAACAGGGCAACTTCTGCACTATCTTTAGTGCTTGTTCCGCATGGAACTTGGCCAGTTCCTTGCTGAGTTTTGCCTTTCCTTCCGGCGTGGTCGGCATAATCAAAAATACTTCCATATCTATTGTTCCTTTCAGCAAATTATGTGTGAGCTGTAGCAAATTGCTGTAGCTCTCGTTCGTTATCCTCAAATCTCCGAGTGTTTTACGGCTCTGGCTTTTCAACAACGAAAAGCGGGAATAGGTCATAGTTTCCATCCTTATCAGAACTCAAATTGAGCTCAGATAGAACCTGCTCCTGAACCTCAGGTTTAAGATCACAAATATATATTTCTACGCGCATGTGTCGTCCTCCATATAAGATTTTGCAAATTAATGGAGAGAGCTGCAGCAACTCGCTGCAGCTCTCAAATCATTTGTCTCGGAAAAGGTGCTTGTAAAGGTCATCCACGCCCTTTTGCTTTTGCGTCCAGGTAATCGGTGCCATTTCAAAACCAGCGGCCGCACCCATCTCAATATAACGATCACGCGCTTTCCGAACTTCCTCTTTGACCTGATAATCAGAATCAACCATTACGTTGATCCTCTTCACGCCAATGGAGTCTAGTTCTTCAAGGGCTCGTTCGTACTGAGAATAGCTCGGTATGCCTGTAAGGCCCACGAAACCACACTCATAAGGTGAACCCTGCGCAAAGCTGTAGGCAAGGTCGGATTTCATAACTCCCTCTGTAAGGCAAACCACTTCATCGCCTTCATGAACACCGACATAATGCGGGCAGCACTTCGACTGTGTTCCGTAGTACTGGTCAACACTCGTCAGGTTATAGAATTTCTGGTTGTAGACCTTATCAAGCCGAACCTGAATGGCTTCAATTTGGCCGAGCAGGTTTCGGTCGGGTAGCATGATTCCTGAGCCTCGGATATCCAATACCCATTGGCCAGAGTCCTTCTGGCAGTAAAATCCGGGAACCCCATCAAGAATGCAGCCGCGCTCCAACAGCTCTGTAACAATCCGTTTCAAACGTGTTGTGGGTGTCGTTCGATAGCATAGCAGCTCCATCTCCTCTGATTTTAGCCCGCGCTCTTTCAAAGCGGATTGATGTGTTGGGCATAGAGTCAATAATGAGAGAAGGTTGGAATACGTATTATCCCGTACCTCAGCCGAGGCAATAGGGAGTTCTACCGTTTCTATGGAGCGAGGCTTCCGCTTGCATTTGCGCACCGGTTCACCTCCATCTGGCCCGAATATTTTGCAGAGTTCTTCGTAAGCCGTATGGAGATTGACATCACAGTACTCCGCATAAAGATGGAGGATACCCCCACCTTTACCACAGCGGTTACACCGAAACACATTATCGCGGATCTTGACATTCATATGAGCTTTCCGATCTGCACAGAATGGACACCTGCAATGCAGTTGAGTCCCGGTATCTCGTATGACTTCGATGCCAAGAAGATCAACCACTTGCTCAATATCACATGGCAGATCAGGTATTCTGCCCATCTAAACCACCTCCCTTAGCTAGGGGAAGAATCAGCTGGCCATCTGGCCTACCGTTTCCAAAAGCTTTGTAGCCCCTGCTTTCAGTGCGAGATTATGGCCGGAATAGTTCTTCACATACCACGCGAGGTCACCTGGGCTCTTCATAGCGATTTCGCCAAGAGACCAGCCACTAAAGCGGCCAAAATCAACCTTGACGGCTTTCGCCTGTTCAATGGTCATGACACGCAAGTACTCATCCAGCGTTTTGGGGGGCTCCGGAGCAGGAGCATGAGACTGCTGCACAGGAGGCTGAACCTGCTGCTGAGCAGGCTGGGTAGATTTAGGCGCCGTCGCCGTCTGAGAGAAGACTGGAGGATCCGCTGTCGGTTGAGCGGTAAAACTCGCCACAACACTACCAGGGTGTCCCGCATCTTCATCGGGAGGCATCTTGATTGGTGCATCCGCGATGATACTTGCCAGAGCTTCACCATTCATACAGAACTGTGTACCATACCCCGCATCAGCCAAAGCACGGCCCTTTGCGACCGTTTCGGCAATCTCCAAGAAGCGATCGCCAAAGCGGTCTTCCGTTGAGAAACGCTGAGAATACGCCTTCCCAATGAACTGGTCAGCTGGGTCAGCCTTATCAGCATAGATCCTGCAGCATACGATCGCATTCTTCTCATCAACCCGGATAAGCTCCGGGTCGATCTTCCCATTCGGATGGTGCAGGCGGAACCAAAGAAGGCGATATTTGACATCAAGGTAGAGATCGTTTTCGCCTTCCTCACCCACGGTAGTACGCACGAAATCAGCGGGGTTAAAACCATCAACAGTATTGATGGCAGGGATCACATTAAAGTTCGATTCACTCATGGTAATGTCCTTTCACAATAAATGTAGAAATGAGGCAGCTTTTGACCACCCCATT
>OKTE01000864.1_pt1 | contig 10129 bp, 7 predicted proteins | sample 1606151 | NCBI WGS metagenome assembly OKTE01 (sample SAMEA3879527, study PRJEB24766) | human gut metagenome | biome: human-associated habitat; feature: feces | place: USA | collected 1985/1987 | reverse complement strand
TACGCTATATAATTAAGCCCTTTCAGGGCACCCCGCAAAATTTACCGTTTATAGGTTTGCCTTAACAGCATCAATCAATTCCTGATATTCTGCATCAGTCAGATAAACCTTTCCCGGGTTCATTTGGAATATACCTCCATAATCAGGTCCATCCACATATTTAGGTGCTAAATGAAAATGCAAATGAGACAATTTATCCGAGTAAGCACCATAATTAATCTTTTCCGGCTGGAAAGCTTTTTGCATGGCACGAGTGACACGCGCTACATCTGCCATAAAAGCATTACGATCTTCATCACTCAATTCATTCAAATCGTTCACATGGTCTTTATAAGAAACAAGACAACGTCCACGGTAGGTTTGTTCCTTAAACAAAAACACACGTGACACACTCAATTGCGCAATCTCAATCATCAGATTATGCAACGTTTCATTGTTCTGGCAATACAGACATTCTTTCGGATCACTCTTCATGATATTATTATTTTAAGTTTTTATCGTTGCAAAAATAAGTATTCCATTCTTATCCTGCTTGTACTTTTTCGTTTTTTTGATCGACTAATTGGTACACATCCTCTTTTTCGCCTACCACCCAAACAACATCGCCTTCTTCGAGTGGAGCATTTACATCAGGAACCATCAGTGTACCGTCTTCACTTTCAACACCGGCTATCATACAATGATATTTGTCGCGGATACCCGATTCACGAATCGTTTTACCCAGAAAAACAGAATCACTGTCAATGATAAACTGCTTCAAAGCCATCTCGCTCTTTTCATAGACCTCCCAGTCTATCTTCGCTCCGTTTTGCATCGCCTCATTAAACACACTTAATTGTTCATCTGTACCTATCACCTGTATCTTATCCATCGGAAACAGGCGGACAGAACCACCGGGGATATTAATCCTCCTCTTTCCACGAAGAATAGAAGCAACATGAACTCCAAACTTCTTCCCCAGATTCAGCTCCATCAATGTCTTTCCCGCCCAACTGGATTCACCCGGAATTTCCATATCAGCAAGATGTAAATCATGTGACAACAAACGCCCGGCATATTCCGGTTTTTTCTCTCCCAAATACTCTGCACGTACATCTCTGGAACGAAGATTCTGAAAAAAGCGACGTTCAATCAATATCGATTGCTTCTTCAGACGGCGAGACCATACCATCAGCAAAACGACAAGTACGGCCACGCCAATAATCAAGCCGATAGACGCCTTAAATAATCCGGAAATAATAAAGATGACAAAAAGCACTGCTATCATAATGCGAATCACGATTGTTGATAACAATGGTGCACGATTAGCACGATTATCATGCCATAAAGTCATAAACTCGACCGAATGATTTTTCTTCACCATGATAGCACGCAGGAAAGGCGAAATGCAAAGGATAATAAAGACAGCCCCCAATAACGACGCCCAGAAATGAGGCAGATTCTCTTTAAAGAATGGCACAACAAAACGAAAAGAGAGTGCAATAATCGATATGCTGACAATTGAATAAACGACCGTAATACGTACCATTGCCAAGATTAGCTTCTTCCACAAATTCTCATGATTGAGTGCTGTTTGCGAACCGGAGGAGTAACGCATCATCATTTTTTTCCATGATTCCGGAAGATGCGCATCTACAAAAGTGGAAGCCGGCTCGGCAAAACGAATCATGTAAGGAGTCAGGAAAGTAGTAATGACAGAGACTGCTACTACTATCGGATACAGAAAATCACTCGTTACATGCAAGGAGACTCCCAAAGAGGCAATAATAAATGCAAATTCACCGATCTGCGTTAAACTAAAGCCGCATTGCATAGCCGTCTTTAATGGTTTTCCGGAGAGTATGACACCGAAAGTACCAAAAACAGACTGCCCCAAAATAACAGCCAAAGTGATTACTATAATAGGAACAGCATATTCTACAATCATTGCCGGATCTACCATCATACCGACCGATACGAAAAAGATAGCTCCGAAAAGGTCCTTAACAGGCTTCACCAGCCGGTCTATGGATTCCGCTTCAATCGTTTCCGCCAAAATAGAGCCCATAATAAATGCACCAAATGCAGCAGAGAAACCTGTATGAGCTGCCATCACTACCATACCAAAGCAAAGCGCCAACGACACAATAAGCAAAGTCTCCTCTCCCATCAATTTCCGGCAGCGCTTTAAGAATTCAGGAATCAGATAAATGCCGACAACAAACCACAGGATAAGGAAAAACAATAATTTGCCGATACTCTCCAACATTTCGGTCCCTTCAAAATTATGGCTGACCGCCATCGTGGAAAGCATCACCATTAATACAATGGCTAAAATATCTTCCAAAATCAAGATGCTCAACACTAGTCCGGTAAACTGTTTCTTCCTTAATCCCAAATCGTCAAAAGCTTTATAAATAATAGTAGTAGACGACATCGCAATCATACCACCCAGAAACAGACTGTCCATCCGGTGCCAACCAAAGCCCATACCGACTCCTATACCCAACAAAATCATACAAAAGATGATGGTACAAGCAGCTATGATAGCAGAACCACCCACCTTGACAATCTTCTTAAAACTAAACTCCAAACCGAGAGCAAACAGTAAGAAAATGACACCAATATCTGCCCATGTCTTAATATTGGCAGTATCCATTACTGAAGGAGTATACGGCATATGCGGACTTGCCAGGAATCCGGCAACTACATATCCCAAGACCAGAGGTTGCTTCAACTTCTTAAACAACAAAGTCATAACACCGGCACAGATCAATATCAGTGCGAGGTCAGCTATAAGAGTAGGTAATTGAGACATTATTTCATCGTATTTGATGACAAAATTATATTATTTCTATGGGATAAACAACATATCTACGGATATGTTTTGCAATAACGTCCTAAAATAAGTTAGCCCCGGATAGAGTCGATACTTATCCGGGGCTATACACAACAACCAGCTTATTTCTTATTTTCTAAAAGGAGGTTTCACTACCACTGCTTTTAACTTCCGACCACGCATATCAATACAGATTTCCGTGCCCACTTTACTATATTCCGGCTTTACATATCCCATGCCGATACCAATCTTACGGGTAGGCGACATCGTACCGGAAGTAACCACTCCCACTTGCTCGCCTTCAGCATTTACCAGTTCATTACGAGTAACCCCTTCCGTTTTCTGTTTTTCCAGCAACGGACGGTTGATAAAATCCTTACCTTCCACAAACTTAGTAATCCAACCCAGTCCGGCTTCTATCGGAGAAGTAGTATCATCCAAGTCATTACCATACAGACAGAAGCCCATTTCCAACCGAAGTGTATCACGAGCTCCCAAACCGATAGGTTTAATGCCGTATTCCTCACCAGCTTCAAAAACGGCTTTCCATATACGATCAGCAGCAGACGGATAGAAATAAAGTTCGAACCCTCCCGCACCGGTATAACCCGTATTGGAGATTATCACATTCTCTTCGCCTGCAAACATTCCAACTTTAAATGTATAATATGGAATAGAAGCAAGATCAATGTCTGTCAACTTTTGCAGAGCCAAAACAGCCTTCGGACCCTGTATAGCGAGTTGAGCAATGTCGTCCGAAGAGTTTTCCAACTCGGCCCCCTCCGTATTGTGAGAAACACACCAGTCCCAGTCTTTTTCCATATTGGCAGCGTTGACTACCAACATGTATTTTTCCGGTTCGTACTGATACACCAGCAAATCATCTACAATACCTCCCTCTTCATTTGGAAAACAAGTATATTGTATTTTACCCGGAGCCAGTGCCGCCACATTATTGGAAGTTATTTTCTGCAGAAAGGCTAATGCTTGCGGACCTTTCACCCAAAATTCTCCCATGTGCGACACATCAAATACACCGACACTTTGACAAACAGTCAGATGTTCGTCAATGATACCGGAGTACTCAATAGGCATATTATAACCTGCAAACTCGTGCATCTTAGCACCGAGTATGATATGTTTCTCTGTAAACGGAGTGGTTTTCATTATTTTAAAGTATTAAGTATTAATCAAGTATTAAGTTTTAAGTATTAAGTATTACCTGTGTTTACCACCTTTTTTATTTGGAAGCTACCAGTTCAGCTATTTTCACGATCACTTTCATCGCTTTTTCCATATTCTGGATAGGTACGAATTCGTAACGTCCATGGAAATTCAGACCACCGGCAAAGATATTCGGACATGGCAGACCTTTGAAAGAAAGCTGCGCACCGTCCGTACCTCCACGAATTGGCTTCACATTCGGTTTCACGCCAACGGCTTCCATAGCTGCAAAAGCAGTATCGATGATGTGCATTACCGGTTCTATTTTCTCACGCATATTATAATACTGGTCGCGCAGTTCGAGTGTCGCAGCACCAGCTCCATATTCAGCGTTCATTTGAGCTACCAGACGTTCTATCTCTTTTTTACGGTTCTCAAATTTTGCACGGTCATGATCGCGGATGATATAAGACACAGTGCTTTGCTCCACATCCCCCTGAATACCGATCAAATGATAGAATCCTTCATAGCCGGTCGTATGTTCCGGTCTTTCCTGTGAGGGAAGCATCGTAATAAACTGATTGGCAAGATAGATAGAGTTAATCATCTTATCCTTGGCATATCCCGGATGCACATTACGTCCTTTAAAGGTTATTTTTGTGGCAGCGGCATTAAAGTTCTCAAACTCCAGCTCTCCTACTTCACCTCCATCCATCGTATATCCCCATTCGCAACCGAATTTCTCTACATCGAATTTATGAGCACCTTCACCGATTTCTTCGTCAGGATTGAAGCCGATACGGATTTTACCGTGTTTGATTTCAGGATGTTCCTTCAGATAAACCATCGCAGATACAATTTCCGCAATACCCGCTTTGTCGTCGGCACCGAGCAACGTTTTTCCGTTGGTTACAATCAAGTCTTCCCCCTTATGATCCAGCAATTCCGGGAATTGCGATGGAGAAAGAATCACATTCTCTTCAGCACAAAGCACAATATCCGAGCCATCATATTTTTCCACAATCCGCGGAGTGACATCTTTACCTGTCATATCAGGACTTGTATCCATGTGGGCAATAAATCCGATAGTGGGTACTTCTTTATCTATATTGGCAGGAAGTGTAGCAAAAAGATAGCCATGCTCATCCAAAGTAATATCTTCCAATCCCAAAGATTCCAACTCTTTTTTCAAGTATTCAGCAAAAATCATCTGCTTAGGAGTACTTGGAGTAAGCCCAGTCGATTCATCAGATTGTGTATCGAAACTTACATACTTTAAAAATCTGTCTACTAAAGTCATTTCTATTTACGATTTAACGATTTACAATTTACAATTTGATAGTTTATAGTGCCGTAAAGGTAAAAAAAGAGCCGTGAATTACAAAGCAATTCACGGCTCTTTTTTATTGTATACTTTCATCCGGATATTTAAATATCCTATTTTACTGCTTTAAAAGTGGCTGCTACCATCAAAGCAATGTGTACATACTTTGCATTTAGGTAAGCCGATAGCCTCAATCAACGTTTCCAGCGTGTTAAACTTCAATGAACTTAGTCCGAAACGCTCGGCAATAATGCTAACCATCTTTTCGTATTCCGGAGAACCGGTAGTGGCATATTTCTCCAGATTCTTATTTTCATCACCTTCCAGTTCCTTGATAATGCGGCGGGTTATCAACTCCAAAGCATTTTTGGAAGCCGAGAAACCGACAAACGGACAAGCGTAAATCAATGGCGGACAAGCGATACGCATGTGTACCTCTTTTGCTCCATAATCATACAGAATCTTCACGTTATCACGCAGTTGAGTTCCCCGTACAATCGAATCGTCACAGAACAACAAACGTTTATTTTGCAGCATCGCACGGTTTGGAATCAGCTTCATCTTGGCTACCAGCGAACGCATCTCCTGATTGCTGGGAGTAAAGCTGCGCGGCCACGTCGGTGTATATTTCGAGATAGCACGATGATAGGGAACTCCTTTTCCTTCGGCATATCCTAAAGCCATGCCCACTCCCGAATCAGGAATACCGCAAGCGCAGTCTACTTCCGATTCATCCGTCTGCCCCATTTTCAATCCGCTGGTGAAACGCACTTCTTCCACATTCTTTCCTTCATAGCAAGACGTCGGGAAACCATAGTACACCCACAGGAACGAGCAAATTTGCATATCCTCATTGGGTTTGCGAAGCTGGTCGATGTGATCGTCATACATACGGACAATCTCGCCGGGACCTAAATATCTCTCAATCTCATAATCCAGATTCGGGAAGCTGGACGATTCGCTCGTTGCAGCATAAGCACCGTCTTTCTTTCCAATCACTACCGGAGTACGTCCCCATCGGTCACGGGCAGCGATGATGCTACCATCTTCCGTCAGGAGCAGCATAGAGCAAGAACCTTTAATGTGATTAAACACATTTTCGATACCTTCAGCAAAGGTTCTACCTTGTATAATAAGTAATGCGATAAGTTCCGTCTGGTTGGTATTGCTCGAACTAAGTTCGGCGAAGTGCATGTTTTGATTGAGAAGTTCTTCTTCCAATTCCTGGATATTGGCTATTTTAGCGACTGTGACAATGGCGAAGCGCCCGAGGTGAGAATTGATGATGATAGGTTGTGCGTCTGTGTCGCTAATGATGCCGATGCCGGCGTTTCCTTTGAATTTGTCCAGTTCTCCTTCAAACTTGGTTCGGAAATAAGTACTTTCCAAATTGTGAATGGAGCGTATAAAACCTTTTTCCTCACTGTATGTTGCGAGTCCTCCTCGCTTGGTACCCAGATGTGAGTTATAATCTGTGCCGTAGAATAAATCAGTCACGCAGCTAGTTTTCGAGACTGTTCCGAAAAAACCTCCCATGTTGTTCTCTTTATTGATGATGTTTTAAAAAAGATGGCGCAAAAGTACAAAAAAGAATTCGTCCTATAAAAAAAGCGCTCCGCAAAGTTTTAGTTTTCTTTGCGAAGCACAACTAATATTTATTAAAAAGCGGGGAATCCGAAAACAATCTTTTTACCGGAATCTTATTTCCATTTCTTGATCGTTTTCAAGTCAGCGGGAGTTGCTTCAATCAAACTTACTGCAAATCCTCCGCTACGTGCCAGCTTCACAGACATCTTATTCTTGTTTGTAACAAGTCCTTTTTTTATCTGGTAAGAAGTAGGATTCTTTTCAAAATCCGCCTCCTTTCCGTCAGCATAAAGAGTAGCTACATATTGTTTTCCCGGTTCGAGAAAATCAAGTGTAAAAGCAGAAGTACGGGGATTCTCATCGGTGATACCACCTACAAACCAGTTATCAGTACCTTTTGCCTTACGTGCTACGGTAATATAATCTCCCGGTTCCGCTTCCAGATACTTGCTGTCATCCCAATCAACGGCTACATCCTTGATAAATTGAAATGCATCCATGTGACGTTCGTAACTCTCCGGAAGGTCGGCTGCCATTTGCAAAGGACTGTACATCGTTACATAAAGTGCCAACTGTTTTGCCAAAGTTGTACGTACAAAACTGTGGTCGCCTGACAGGAAAGAAAGTTTTGTATCAAAGATACCCGGTGTATAATCCATCGGTCCACCAATCTGACGGGTGAAAGGAAGCAAGGTGGTATGGAACGGCTTATTCCCTGCAAAGGCTTCATATTCCGTGCCACGAGCCGATTCATTACCGATCAGATTCGGATATGTGCGACATAATCCTGTCGGACGGGTTGCTTCGTGAGCATTTACACAGATCTTATATTCGGCCGCTTTTTCCACCGCATATAAATAATGATTGTTCATCCACTGTCCGTAATGATGTTCTCCACGCGGAATAATATTACCTACATACCCGCTCTTCACAGCATTGTATCCGTTATCTATCATAAACTGATAGGCTTTATCAAGATGGCGCTCGTAGTTACGTACAGAAGCGGAAGTCTCGTGATGCATCATCAGCTTCACTCCTTTTTCCTTTGCATACGCATTGAGCATCTTCACGTCAAAATCAGGATACGGAGTTACGAAATCAAAGACATAATCCTTCGAATTTCCGAACCAGTCTTCCCAGCCTTCATTCCAGCCTTCCACTAAGATCTGGTCGAATCCATGCTCTGAAGCAAAGTCAATGTAACGCTTCACTTTGTCATTATTGGCTGCATGACGCCCGCTCGGTTTTGTTTGGGAATAATCCGTCTGTCCCAGTTTCACAGAATAAACATCATCCGTGTACGACCAGGAACTTTTTCCGGTAATCATTTCCCACCACACACCGATGTATTTCACCGGCTTAATCCAGGAAACATCTTCGTAGGCACAAGGTTCATTCAAGTTCAAAGTCAATTTGGAAGCCAGAATATCACGAGCATCATCACTGACAATCACCGTGCGCCAGGGTGAACGGCAAGGCGTTTGCATATAACCTTTATCCCCTTTTGCATCAGGAGTCAGCCATGATTCAAAAATCAGGTTCTGATCGTCAAGGTTCAGATGCATACAAGAATAATCAACCAAAGCCGCTTCATGCAGATTGATATACAACCCGTCGGCTGTCTTCATTTGCAAAGATGTCTGCACACCTGTTGGTGAAAAAGGAGTTTGAGAAGCATTTGGAGTAATTGCCCCTTGCAACAATCCGCGAATCTCTGAAAGCTTGGATTCGGTATAGTCATATTCCTGCGTATCATAATCGCCTGGAATCCAGAATGCCGTATGATCGCCGGCCATAGCAAACTGCGAATGTTCTTCTTTTATAACGAAGTAATTCAGATTCTTTTGCTGCGGGAACTCATAGCGGAACCCCAAGCCATCATTATAAAGACGAAAACAAATAATCAGATTACGATCTTGCGCCTTTTGATTCAGGGTAACAGCCATTTCATTATAATGGTTGCGGATCGATTTCACCTCTCCCCACACCGGTTCCCATGTTTCATCAAAAGCAGAAGTTTTAATATCGGCCAGAGTGAATCCATTCATCAGTCCGGGATCATTTTTCAATTCCAGTCCCAGTTTCGAAGGTTTAATCACCTCTTTTCCTTTATAAGAGAGTTCATACACCGGTTCTCCTTGCATGTTGACAGAGAAATTAAGTTTTAATTGTCCGTCAGGAGAAGTGATACTTTCGGCCTTTGCTGATGTGCCGAAGAAAAAAGAGAGCAACAGGCAGACCCACATTGCAGTTCCTATTTTCATGTTCTTCATGATATAAATGAGTTAGTTAATAATCGTATGGCAAAGATAGACCGGAAATCCAAGTAGTGTTTTTCTTTATAAAGAAAATATAGAGGAATACAGATTCAAAAACGAAATAAGTACTTAATAATAAAACAGATAACACATTTTGTCTCCCCCCCAAAATATAGTGTCTATGGTGATTAAATTAAAAGGATTAAATATGAATATTGCATAATCTTTCTATATTTGCAGATTATTATCTCAATCACATCAACAAACATTTTATTATTTATATGACACAACACCTTAGTTTATCCCGGAGGCTTCCAACAATTCGAAAAGGATTTTGAAGCCGCCTACAAATAATATCAATCTTTCAATCAAATGAGTAAAGAAGTTATCTATATCTTTATCGGTGGAGGAACTGGTAGTGCACTACGTTATTTTATCCAGTTGTTAATGCACGAACGAATCGTCCCTTATCATTTTCCATGGGCCACTTTCACGGTCAATCTTCTCGGCAGTTTTCTCATCGGTCTGTTCTATGCTCTTTCAGAGCGATTCCACCTTCCGTTCGAGGTCCGTTTGTTTCTGACAACGGGTTTATGTGGAGGTTTCACAACGTTCTCTACTTTCTCCAGTGATGGCGTAGGTCTGCTGAAAGGAGAATTTTACGGAGCATTTGTTCTATATACATTATTAAGTATAGGAATAGGATTAGCCGCAACGTTAGCCGGCGGATATGTGGGAAAACAGATTTAATAATTCGAATATAAATCCTACCTTTACGGCATGATTAAAAGAAACCCAACCAAACCCGTCCGCGTTGTTCCTCCCATGATGGAAGAACAGGAAGTCAGTACTATTACCCTACAGGAATGGCTCGACAGAGAAGAAACCGTCTCTCATCTTTTATTCTGCAAAGGAAAAGAAGAAGGCATCGACAAATCTTACAAAAGTTTCAAAAACTGCACCTTTCAGCATCAGACA
>OKTE01000857.1_pt1 | contig 10190 bp, 7 predicted proteins | sample 1606151 | NCBI WGS metagenome assembly OKTE01 (sample SAMEA3879527, study PRJEB24766) | human gut metagenome | biome: human-associated habitat; feature: feces | place: USA | collected 1985/1987 | reverse complement strand
ATCCGGTTTTCCTGCGCCACCGGGGAAGGAAGAAAGGAATTGGAGGAAGCCATTGTCCAGGCCTTTGCCTCCTCCCTGCCCGGAGAAACGGGCAGCTCCCTGGTAGCCATCAATGCCCGCCACCAGCATGAACTGGGCCTCTGCCGGGAGCATGTCCGGCTGGCAGTGGAATCCATTTCCCGCCAGGAAAGTCCGGAATTCACAGCCCTAGAACTGAGGGAGGCCCTGACGCACCTGGGAGAAATCACCGGAGCCGTGGACACGGAAGACGTGCTGGGCGCCATTTTTTCCTCCTTCTGCATCGGAAAGTAGGAGTACCTGAGATTCGCATAGTAGTAGAGAAACATAATCTTAAATTCTGTAAAGTTTCTGTGATTTCAAACCGAAGAAATCAAAATATGGGAAGAGTCAGATACAGTAGTTGCTAAGAGTTATTTATCCGACAAAGAAGTCTCAGCCTTGAATCTTCTATCTGCTATTGCTTTTGATTTGACAGAACTTCGTACAGAACGGCAGATTATTACTACGGTGGTAAACTGGAAAAAGCAACTGGATGATTTCCTGACCTCATATGATATATTGAATAATGCTGGTACTATTTTCGCTAAACAAGCACAAGAAAAAGCATACGCTGAATACAGTAGATTTCGCTTGATTCAAGACAATGAGTATCTTTCGGATTTTTAAAATAACCTAAAATTAGAAATATAAAAATCGTTTGAGAATATTTAAATTCATTTGCATAATACAGTTTTAATTAGCGACATAGAATGAATAATAACAATATTTTCCAACTCGTACTGCAACTTTTGATTGAATCAAAATCAATAGGCAAACTTGCATCTATCGTAAGAAATGAGTATTTAAATAAGATATCGCAAGCTGCGAGTTATTAAAATGATCATCCCATAACAAATTCCAAAGTTACAAACAAAAATATAAATTAACTATAGTCTAAGAACTTTTTTTCGAATAGAAAATCTACAATGAGTATCTAGAGATGATGAAACGAATAATAGATAAGTGTAAACAAATCATAGGAAAACAGTTATTTGAGAATAAAAAAGAAGATATTCAGTTACCTTATATTCCATTATCTCCAACAGATAGTGCGGAAGATTGTGATGTTTACTTAGATGCTCTGTCGTGGGCTTTGTCTAATAAAAAACAGATAAAGAATATCGCAATATCAGGTCCTTATGGTTCTGGTAAAAGTAGTATTCTCCAAACGTTCATAAAGCGAGAAGAACATAAGAAATGGTCATTTCATAAGAATCATTTCCTTAATATCTCATTGGCAACTTTCGAGGTACCAAAGAAAAGTAATGGCCAAGAAAATAGCAATCACCATACTTGCGATAATGACACTCAGCGACTAATAGAATTAAGTCTACTACAGCAACTATTTTATCGTGAAACAAATTCTAAAATCCCTGATTCAAGATTAAAGAAGATACAAAGTCTAAAGTCATGGAAATTATTTTTACAAACAATAGTTTCCATGATTTTTATTTTTTCTCTCATTGTCCTTATCCTACCGAATGAGATGGATTATTTTTTTAATTTGGAAGAATCTATCTTTGCAAGCAATATTGCCAAATATATTGCACTGACTGTTAGTTTAGTAATATTGTTTGTTTTTTTCTATAAATCTTCACGTTCGATAATAGGTCTTTCTATTAAAAAATTGAATCTAAAAGGAACTGAGATAGAAATAGATAAAAATATCAGTAAGTCTATTCTAAATAACTACATTGATGAGATTATTTATTTCTTTGAAGCAACAAACTACAATGTCATTATCATCGAGGACTTAGACCGTTTTGGAAATTCAGAAGTATTCACAAAGCTTCGCGAGATTAATCTCCTTATCAACAATTCAAAGAAAGTCAAACAAGATATTGTCTTCATATACGCTATAAAAGACGATATGTTTCTGGATAAGGATAGAGCCAAATTCTTTGATTATATGCTTCCAGTCATTCCTATTGTCAACTTCTCAAACTCTGGAGACAGGCTGAAAAAGATGTTGAAAGGAAAATCTATCAAAATAGATAATGATTTGATAGATGACTTATCACTGTTTGTGGACGATATGCGACTTCTGTACAATATAATGAACGAGTTTCATATATATGCTACAAAAGTCAATCAGCAGCTTGATATAAACAAGTTGCTTGCTATCATTGTATATAAGAATCTATTTCCAAAAGACTTCACTAATTTGAGTGAAAACAAAGGAGAACTCTTTGAAACGATCAACAGCAAGAACAAATATATCGAAAATGCTATTAATCAAATTAACAAACAAATTGAATCAATAAAAGAGAGATTACGACTATCTGAAGAAGCTTCTATTTTTGATATAAAAGATTTACGCACTCTTTATGTATCTAAAGTCTGTGAAAAAATTCTTGAGGAATGCCAAGGCCTAGCAGGATTAAAAGATAACGATGAAATGGTAAGTATGGAATACTTTACTGATGATGACACATTTTGCAAAATAAAAGATGGTAATCTTGATTACTATTATTTAAATTATTATAACCAACGAAATTCTAATTCTTATTCATTTAAATTCAATGAAATAGAGAAACAAGTCAATCCCAATTACACTTACGACCAACGAGAAAAAATAATCGCTGATAAACAGGCAAATAAGAATAATAATCTCAGAATAGCTATTACAAACCTACAAAAACAAATAGGACGAATCAAAAAGAGTAGCTTAAGAGAAATACTATCAGAAGGCAAAATAAAAATAAATTGTACTGATGATAAGAAGAAGGAGTTGATTGATATTCTATTGCGAAATGGTTATATCAATGAGAATTATTTAGACTACATTTCAGTTTTTCATGAAGGTGCTCTTTCAAAAACAGATTATCAATTCTTGATAAATGTAAAGAGAGAATTGTCACCTCAGTTCGACTATACCCTGAATAAAAAAGAAGAACTGCTCAAGCGCATAAATCTATATACATTTGAGAAAGAATGTATCTTGAACTTTGATCTTGTTGATGCGCTCATTATAAGTCAATATACAGATAAAACAGATACATTATTCAAACAACTTGCAAATGAGCACGAGACAACTATCAAATTCATAAATGAATATATTGATAAAAGCAAACACAAAAGCATGTTTGTCAATCAATTATGTTCATATTGGAATAATATCTGGAGATATATACGACAGGAACCTAGTTACACCGATGAAAGAAAAGAGCAGTATTTCTTATTGATTTTGAAATATGCAAACATTAATGACCTTTACAATATTTTTGACGAAAACGATACTTATATAAAAAACTATCGTGATTTCTTTATTATACATGTAGATAATAAGAAAAAACAAAAGTTGGTAGAAAAGTTAGGTGTTGTGTTCAAAAATATCAGTCCAAATTCTCCAGCACAAGACTTAACATTTTTGATGCAGAATAGTTATTATGAGATTAACATAGAGATGCTCAAAATTATTATTCCAAAAGATAAATTTGATCAAGAAAGTTTCAATAGTAAAAACTACTCCTATCTTAAAAACTCTGGTTTGAATAATATTGTGGAATATATCGAGGAAGAAATTAATACCTATGTAGAAAAGATATTACTTGAATTGAAAGGTAATACCAGAGAGGAACTAGAAGAATACACTATTCTACTAAACAATTCCAAATTAAACATTAAGCTTAAGGATAAACTCATTCAACAGATAGAAACTATCGTGGATGATATATCCACTATTACTGGCTTGGATGAAGCTCATTTATTATTCCAGTATTCAAAAGTAAGGCCAACCTGGGAGAATGTTCAAACGATGTTTGCGAATGATGAAGATTCATTATCATCGTCTGTTATTACCTTTTTAAATCAAGAGAATAATGCTATTGTATTATCCAAAAACAGAATGACAACTACAGCTAATGAAAACGGAGTTGGTATATATAGTAAATTATGCAAAGCGTTGATTCACGAAAAGAGTATTAATGATGAGTCATACAAACTGTTCTTATCATCTATTCCATGGTGCTACAATAGTTTTGATTCAAGTTCAATATCTCATGAAAGAATGAAACTCTTAATCGAGAGTAATAAGATTAATAAAGTTGTTGCTGGTTATGATTTTTTACGCCAAAATTACAAAGGTCTAAATGTTCAACTAATCGCAAAAGCTCCTGACAAATTCATAGAGGTATTGGATCAATTAAAAGTTGATACTTCGGATATGGAGAAAATTATCACTTCATCTCAACTTAGCATTGAAATGAAATTCCGTTTTGTAAATGCAGTTGATGAAGATGTTATTATAGGAAGCATTTGTAATTCAAAATTTGTATTAGAGAATGTACTGAAAAATTCGAATAAATACTATATACGCGAATCTTTACAAATTCAGTTAATTCATAGAGTAGGACCTGTTACTGATAGAATAAAACTATTCTTACAAATACACAATAGTATTGATAACGACACAATAAAAACATTCTTAATATCGTTAGGCAATCCTTATGATGAAATAGCCAATCCTAAGAAATCACCTAAGATAAAAAGAAATTCATTAAATAGTGTATTCATGAATATCCTTATTCAGAAAGGTATTATCACATCCTATTCGGAGAAAACAAACCAAGTATATCATTCAAAGAAAGATATAGAACGATAAAATAGATGACTGATTTATAATCATTAAGATACAAGGTGTGCTAAAAACGTAAAGTTTCAAGATTTAGCGCATATGCATATAAATACATAAGTGATAAAACATCTACACTTTTCCAAGCGAATCAAACATCTCAAATATTCAGAGCATAAAAATCTCACCGAAAATCACAAAAAAATACTAAGAAAACAACTATCTTTGTATTCAACAAGCGTTTTGTAACATCATGCGAAAATGCCCTACCATCCAATACGTTGTATCTGATAGCGGACATTTTCCACAAAAGGGTTGAAAGAAGGCGGTACAACACGTATATGCAAAACAATTAAATACAACGATTTGCATTTATCCCTACATTCTGTGTACTTGTAAAAACAAAGGTTGTACCGATTAAAATGAATTGTCACTAATAATCAGTGATGCAAATATGCTACATCGGGAAATGAGAAGAAGCTTCCATCACCAGGTTTTTCTGACTCCGGAATCTTCTTTTCTCTTCATTCTGTGGAAGGATAGCAAGCATCCAAAAAATTTATTTGCAGATATTTTCATTGATTCCGGCTTGTTAATTCGCTATCGATATCATGTTTTATGTTGCGCACCCTTTCTCTCTTTTTCCTTTTCGCTCTGGTTCCTGTTCAAGCCGCCATTTATTTTGCCCATAATGTTTCCGAAGATTCGGGGTTCATAAATACCAAAAAATACTGGAACGGAGATTCCGATTTATGCTGGGCGGCCACAGCCAGCAATATGCTGCAATGGTGGCAGAATAATTCCTCCGGCATTCCGGCTTTCGTTCCCAACGGCCAGAATGAAAGCGGAAGAACGGAAATTTACGATGTGTTTTGCAATAATTGGGCCAATACCGGGAAAGGCATAGAAATAGGCCTGCGGTGGTACCTGGGAGGGAAACCTCTCAATCCCAACAATTATTTATACGATTTTAAGGAAACCATCACTGAACCGCAGAATACTGGCCGATACTGGGAGGGATACATTACATCTCTGGGATTGTCCTCTTCCACCTGGGAAGGCGACTGCCCTTTCATCAGCAGCAAATACTTCACGCAAAGCGACTTTCCCCTCCAGTTCGGTACAGACCTCGTCTCATTTTTCCAGAATGGCGGCGTAGTGGGACTTTCCATTGCTCCTGCATCAGGTCCGGGTCATGCCATTACCTGCTGGGGAATTGAGGTTGACGACACTACCGGCATGGCCAAATCCCTGTACGTCACAGACTCCGACAACGGACAAGGTCTGGAAAAACGGGACGTTTATTATCATGAAACGGATGGAACCCTGCACTTGGGGAGCGAGAACGGCCCTCGAATCAACGCATACGACGCCCTGATGCTGCCCTTTTATAATGTTCCGGAACCTTCCACGGCAGTTCTCACCACCCTCGCGGCGGGAACTGCCTTTTGCCGCCGCAGGCGCCGACGCTCTTAAGGCTTCACGAAAACATTCCCTCCTGTCAAGTTTCCGGTTCTTCAGGAGGCGAATCGGTATCCGAGGTGAATAACGGAATGTAGGAAGGCAGGTTCCAGTTCCAGCGGATGGCCGCCAGGCGTACGGAAAGCGTGACCATGAAGCCCGTCACGAAGCAGGTGGAAGAATCAATTCCGGCATAGTAAAGCACCGCGTACGCCACGCCTCCCAGCAGGGCCGCGGTGGCGTATAGTTCTCCGGGACGGAACACGTAGGGAACGTTGCCGGTAAGCACGTCGCGCAGCAGGCCGCCCGCCACGCCGGTACAAATGCCCATCATCACGGAAACAGTGGGCGTATAGCCGTGGAGATAGGATTTTTCCGTGCCGATCATGCCGAAAAGGGCCAGAACGATAGCATCCGCCACGCGGATAGTGCCCATGGGAGGCGGATATTTCTGGGCCACATAAAAGGTTGCCAGACTGGTGACGACGGAGGCCAGAACAAAAATTTCCCCGGAGGGGAGCGTCCAGTACACCGGTATGTCCAGCAGGATATCGCGCACGGTTCCGCCGCCCAACGCAGCCAGGGTACCGCAGACAATCACGCCGAACAAATCCATTTTCACCCGCGAGGAAGCGATGGAACCCGCCAGGGCTCCAATAATCGTGCTCATGATTTCACAGGTGGAGAGGAACATGGCGGGAAGAACAGGAAAAAAGGCATATTCAGCAGACCCGTATCCACGGCAGGCAGGAGTCCTGGCTGGCGCAGAACAGGGAGGTGGAAGCCAGCCCCATGTCATGCAGGGTATCACGCATCAGGCTTTCTGCCAATGCCGGAGAATTGCTTTCTGCGCTCAGGTGGGCCAGCACCACGTTTTTCAGGGCTCCATGGGCAATCCGCCTCAGCAGGTCGCACGCCTGCTCATTGGACAGATGCCCGTGCGCAGAGGCGATGCGCTGCTTCAGCGGCCAAGGTCTCCTGGGAGTGGCCGCCAGCATGTCCGGATCATAGTTTGATTCCACCACCAGGCTGTCCACCATGGCAAGGTATTCCGCTATGCAGCCGGGAGCCTGCCCCGTATCGGAAATGAAACCCAGGCTGGACCGCTCCGTTTCAAATTTGAATCCCACCGGGTCCACGGCGTCATGGTAAGTGGGGAAGGGAGTAATGACGATATCCCCTATTCTGAAAGACTGCCCCTTTTCAAAATAGGCCCAGGGAGCCTCCGGCGCTTTTTCCTGGACGCACATGGCCGTATGGCGTGTGGCGTAAACACGCACGGCATGCTTTCTGGTGAACTGGTGCACGCCTTTCATGTGGTCCGCGTGTTCGTGGGTAAGCAGAATGGCGTCCAGCTCATCCGGCTCCACTCCGGCGGACTTCATCTTATCCCGCAGCCTGGCGGCGCTGAACCCGGCATCCACCAGCAGGACGGTTTCCCCCGCCCTGACAATGGTGGCATTTCCCCCGCTGCCGCTGCCCAACACGCAAAACTGCATCATGCGCGGAATATAATACCGCCCCCGGAAGGGAGCAAGAACGTATCCATGCTTTTTTTATGACATGGGCACATGAAAAAATACTTTTTTCCAGTACGGGGTTGACATTTCAGGTGCATTAAAGTGTATTGAAGTCACTACGTAGTGTACTTGCATGCGATGAGCAGTGTATCAGACAACCTTTTTGGTGCATACACGCACAAGCTGGACCCCAAAAACCGGATTGCCATTCCGGCCGAATGGAGGCCCTCCGAAGGTTGCGCCCTGCTCCTGTTATCCGGCCGGCGTCTTGATTTGCCGACCGTCAAAGCCTATACGCGGGAAAAATTCCAGCAACTCATTGACAAGATAGAAACAACGCCCGGCTACACGGAAGCGCAAATCGACCTTTTCATCGGCAAATTATATGCCAACTGTGTGGAGGCTGTCATCAACGCCCAAGGCAAGCTGCTGATACCCAAACAAATGTGCGAACACGCACAGCTCAGTTCCTCCGTCCGGCTCGCCGCACGGAGAGGATATTTCGAATTGTGGGAACCCTCTCTCTACGAAGAAGTTTCCCGGCGTGAAAACGCCAGCATCTCCGACATCAACCAATCCTACGGCATTCTCTAGCTTTCCTTCATGCCCCCAGACTCTTCCATTCTGCCCAATCCCCAGGCACGCCCCTGCGCAACGCTTGCATTGCGCCCGGGCTGGCTTGCTTCCGGCCTGGGCGTCGGCGCCAGAACCGGGCTGCATGCGGAACTCACGGCTTATTCCATCGTTTTCTGGGGGCACGATGCCCTTCCGGCGCAGGATATGGTTGCCTGGCAGCAGGAAAAGGCACGCCTCATGACGGAGATGTCCCTGGCCGGGCAAAAGGGCGCCTATGGCAAGCTGGGCGCATTGTCTTCCGGCCTGAACCGGGCTTTTGACGACCATATTGAGCTTTCTTTACGCGCGGGCGCGGGTACGCACGTCCGCACGGAGGAGGTGCAGGCCCTTTTGAAGCGCATCGGCGTGGATGGGGTACGGTATGAGGAAATCTTCATTACCTCATTTGACGGTGATGTGCTGGGCCTGTATGACCATTTGGGCGAGTATGAAAGCATTGACGAGCTGAACCATCTGGCCCATGTGCTGTCTGACCTCGACCAGAGCGACATTGAAAAGTTTGAGGCCGTCATTGACAGCGGCGAATACACGGGCAGCGTCCATGACCTGATCAACCTCGCGCAAAATCTGGATTGCTATGACTTCTACCCCGGTATCGACAGCGAGGAGGCGCTGGGCCGGGTCTACATCGAGGAAATGGAAATGCTGGATGTACCGGACAATGTGCTGCCCTACTTCGATTTTGAAGCCTACGGGCGGGACGCACGGATCAACGACGGCGGCCATTTTGCCCCCGGCGGCTATGTGTTCAATAACGGCGGCAGCTTTGTGGAGCGGTATCACGGGATGGAGGATATTCCGCCGGAGCACCGTATCTTCGCCTATCCCAAGCTGAATATTCGGGAGCAGATGGCGGCGTATCAGGAGGTCATAGACCGTTCGGCGCTGAACGAGGAAAAGCTGCGGCTTCCCACCAGCCGCGAGGACAGATAGGCCGCTTCTGGTCACGGTGGCCAGAGTAGGGTTGAGCAAAACACGAGTTTTGCAAAGTCGAGTCACAATATATAGGTTTCAAGCAAGTCGGATGGCACTATTTATTGTATAGTCTCATGAGCAAATCGGAGTTTTGCTCATCCCTATGGCCAGAGGGTAAAGGAGGTGTAAGCTATCGTCGGAGATGAAGTGTCCCGGCAGACCATTGCCGTCAGCGTCAAGGCGTCCAAGCTGACCGCCCGTGCGCTGGCCTATGTGGTGGCAGCCGTGGGCCGGAAGATCGCCAAGGAGCACCGCAAGGCGCAGACACCCCACGGCAAACAGAGTGTGCGAAAGCTCATGGGCCACGGTGGGGACACCAACGCCATTGAAGTGGACACGCCTAAGCTGTTTGACAAGGTGGCCCGGAAATGGGGCGTGGACTATGCCATCCGCCGTGTGGGGGATGAAAAATATCTGCTTCTGTTCAAGGCACGGCAGGCCGACGCCATCACAGGCTGCTTTGCCGAGTATTCCCGTTTGGAGCTGAAACGGGCCAAGTCCCGGCAGACACCGATCCGGGAGCAACTCCGGCAGGCGGAGGAACAGATGAAAAAGCAGCCCCAGCGGGAGCTGACAAAGGAGGCGGCGCATGGTGACAGATAAAATCAGGAAGTATGTTCTTCCGAATATCCCGTACCTGTTCATCGGCTGGTTTTGCCTGAAAATCGGCACGGCGTACCGTCTGGCCGCTGGTGCGGGCTTCGGGGAAAAGCTGCTGGGGCTGGGCCAGACCATCGGCGCGGCCTTTGCCGATTTCGCCCCCGGTCTTGTCCCCTTTGACTGGCTGGTGGGCGTTGTGGGTGCGCTGGCGTTCCGGCTGCTGATCTACTGCAAGGCGAAAAAAGCAAAGAAATTTCGCCGCGATGCCGAGTACGGCACAGCCCGCTGGGGCAACGAAAAAGACATCAAGCCTTTTGTCGATCCCAAGTTTGAAAACAATATGCTGCTGACCGCCACGGAACGGC
>OKTE01000852.1_pt1 | contig 10279 bp, 1 predicted proteins | sample 1606151 | NCBI WGS metagenome assembly OKTE01 (sample SAMEA3879527, study PRJEB24766) | human gut metagenome | biome: human-associated habitat; feature: feces | place: USA | collected 1985/1987 | reverse complement strand
TTTTACCAGTTATTTTTATTATCGGCAATTTTTGGGAAAACTTTAATTATTTTACGAAATTGTTACAATTTCCTCCAAGACTGAATGAAATTGTCACACTGAACCTGTTGCTCCTATTGTTGTAGAATCACAAACAATAAAAGGAAACGCGCCATTTAGGATATTTAAGAATCGTCTGACATGAGATGTTGAAACAAGTTCAGCATAACAATTTTGACTAATTCTTGTGTAAGCTTATATATTCTCAACATAATGACTTGAAATTGAATCCCAAATATGCTAATATATTAGTGTATAACCCTAGTGTACTTCCATTAAGTTGAGTTGCTAGGGTTTTTGTTTTTTTATAATTTCACGAAAATCACATATCCTATCCAGATACAACAAACTTTCTTGAGAAATATAACTCAAAAGTTTTCTCATAGAATAATAACAGTTCTCTACACCCAAGGGATTATTCAGAATTATTTCATGATGAAAGATTCTGTTTCTCAAACCCAACAGCAGTTTCAGCAATGGAAACACTCTGCTTAACTTATCAAACTCTGAAAAATTCGGATAATCGGCAAAAACAATACGAAAGAAATTCTTTCTATGCCATAATTTTGTTTTGTACTTTTTAGTACATAAATGCACCCAAAATCCTAATGAAAGCTCAGCAATCAAATTCTCTTTAGTAATAGTCTTATGCTTATTTATTAATTTATTTTTAGCATCCTGCAATTTTTTATATTCGCTTTTCAGTAGAATATCCTGACAGGCAAGTTCTTCCAGCATCCAATCCTGCTTAATTATTTTCTCTATTGCGTCATTAATTCTATTCCTTAATGAAACTTCCAATATTGATAAAACCGGATAAAGAGCTTTAGACAGTTCAATATTATACAAATACCGTTCTAAAGCAATATCATAAGTAACATTCCCATAGCAGTAAGAACTAAGGCGGTTTGAACTTAATAAAACAACTAAATTTTCATTCAAAGACTTTTCCATACAAAGATTATACAACATCAAAATAAATTAACCCCTAAAAACATCTACTCACTATAAAGCATTCTCAATGTCGCCTCCTGTGAAGTAGTTTTCGTCTTTGAGTGTTTATTTACCTGTTGAGAGGAGTCTTGGGCGGGGATTAGGTGTGTTTCTTTTGTTTTTTCTGCGGGTTTGTCTTCCGGGAAGAAAGTTTTATTTACAGTTTTTATTATGTTTTCATCATTTTTTTCCACTTTCTCAATCTCCTCGCTGCGATGCGCGGGATTTTTGCCTATTGTCCATCTCAAACCTACATTCAAAGACACGCCGTTGCGCCCTCCTTGCTGCACAAGGGCCTGGCCGAAGGCTATGAAAGTTTCTTTGTATGTTTTTTGCAGCCCCAGGCCGTATTGAACGTAAGGCTCTATGGACATTTGGGGGAGTTGGATATTTTCTACTGTTACTTTTTGTTTGTTGAGGGTGTTCCAGACCATGTTTACTGTAAAATAAGGCTGCCAGCCGGTTTTGGTGTTAGCTATTAATTTTATTCCGGGGGAAATTTGGATATTGTTGAGGGGGTCGGCGTTTATGGTTATTCCGGCGGCGTTTCGGTATGTAAACGTATTTATGTAGGAATAGGCGATTAGGAGGTTTGGTTGGAGGATTATTTTTCCATTTTTCATTTCGAGGTTGTAGCCGGTTTTGTTGGCAATGCCGGCGAGGAGCATTACGGGGGTTTCGTGGCCGTACATTGTGGTATTTTCGGCTACTATTGTACCGGTATTTACTGTTGTTGCGTTGAAGAAGTTTCCGCGGTAGAGGGTGAGGGTTGAGCCGAGGATTGCGCCATTTTGGATGGAGTTTATGCCTTTATATTTGAGGCTTGCGCCGTTGTAGCTGAGGTAGCCGGTGAGAGCGGAGGCCCAGCCGTATTTTAGTTCTTTTACGGAGGAATCGACGCCTATTATTGAGCCGTAGAGGGTTGAGTGGACTTTGGGGCCATTTGTGAGGGCGGTGCTTTCAAAGCTGGCGTAGGGTTTGTACCACATGCTGGCTTCTTGGCGGGGTCGGAGGTACTGATCGCCTATTATTGCGTATTTGTTTCTTTTTATTTCAGATAAGCGGATATGTGCGGGCATTAGCATGAAGTTATCCGAGTGTTGGAAGGCGTAGTTGAGGTTTTGGTTTATGGTTGCGGTAGCTCCGGCCTGAGCTGTTACGGGAGCGGTGAGGATTGAGGGGTCGAAGATATCGCTGGGGTTTGTTGAGGCGTCTATATTTCCGGTATCGGGGTTATATTGGCCTCCGCGGACGAAGTACATGTTTCCGGATTTATAGTCGTAGGTTACTCCGTACTGGAAGATTTGGCCATAGACGGTAGATTGGCCGTGGTATTTGACGTTATTTGAGAAGGAGGTATCGGCGAAGGGGATTTTTATTACTGTTGCGTGCCTATCGGGGAGGTTGAGGGTATGGATTGCGTTCAGGTTTATTGTTGAGGGGGAGCCGGTGGTTTGGAACTGGTCTGCTGTTAATCTGCCCATGGTATTTGAGGTGAAATCCACCTGGGAGGAGGGGATGTTTATTGTTGAATTTTCGTTGAGCTCCAGATTTGTGAAGTGGAGCGGGGTGAGGGTCAGGGCGCCGAGGTTGAGGGTGCTTTCGGTCATTGTGAGGCTGTTATTTACCAGGGTATAGGGGTTTTGGGTGTTTATTGTGCTATTTTGGGCTGTTATATTTTGGTTTTCTATTTTTCCTGTATTTGCCAGTGTGGAGTTTGAGATATTGAGGGTGCCTGAGGTTTCGGATGTTATGGTATTTAGGGTTATTTGGGCGTTATTGAGGGAGAGGGAGCCGGTATTTGTTGTTTTGTTTATTATTATAGTTGAGGGGGTTGAATTGTTGCCGAGGGTTATTTCGCCGGCGTTTATTATTTCATCGACGGAGGCGGAGCCTTGAGCGTTGAGGGTTCCGTTGTTGGTTAATTTTTCGGAGATTGAGAGGTTTTCATTTACATTTATATTTTTGTTATTTGTAAGGTTTTGGGCGATTAGATTTTGAGAAACGGAGATTGATTCTTCGTTTGTTAATTCTTTGGTGCTGAGGGAGCCGGCTGTGGTGAGGGAGCCGGTATTTGTTAAGGTATTATTGACTATTATGTTAGAATTTGTTTCGAGGGTGTTGTTGTTAGAGATTTCTTCAGCTTCGAGGGTGCCTTGAATGGAGGCGGAGCCGGTATTTGTGAAGTTTTTGGTGTAAGTTGAGCCGGATATGGTCAGGGTGTTGTTGTTGGTGAGGGTTGCTGAGTTGTAGAGGGCGCCGGTTATTGTGAGGGAGCCGGAGTTTTGGAGATTTTTTGCTAAAGTATCGCCGAGGATTGTTATTTCTCCTGTGGTGTTGTTGGTGAGGGTTTCTGTTGCGGAGAGGGAGCCTGAGATGGATAGGGTGCCGGAGTTTTGGAGATTTTTTGTTGAAGTATCGCCGAGGATTGTTATTTCTCCGGTGGTGTTGTTGGTGAGGGAGTCTGTTATTGAGGTATTTTTATCTATTTGGAGAATTCCATCGTTTTGGAGGTTTTCCGAGTAGAGATTGCCGCCGATTGTAAGCAGGGAATCGGGGTTATTTGTTACATTTTGGCTGTTGAGGGAGCCGGAGATGGAAATATTGTTGTTATTTGTTGTTGATTGTGCCTGGATGTTGCCATTTGCGGTTATTGTTTGGTTATTTGTTAAATTTGTGATGGTTAAAAGGTCGCCGTTGAAAGTTGTTTGGGCGTTGTTTGTGAGGGCGCCGAGGGTGGTTGAGCCGGAGATATTGAGATTATTTTCGTTTATAAAGTCTTTTGTTGTAGTTATGTTGTGGAGGTTGAGGGTTCCGTTGTTTTGGGTTGGGTTTACGGAATTATTTATTGTGAGGTCTGTTATTGTTATATTTTGGGTTGCGTCGACTTCGGTCAGGAAGTTTTTGTTGTTTGCGTCGAAAGTGCTGTTGTTTCCGGTTATGGAGATATTTTCGCCATAGATTTTTTCCACATCTTTTGAGAGGATGTAGCTTGAATTTTCAACGAAAGTGAAAGATTTGTCGGAATTTGTTACGAAGTTTGCCCATTCGCCGAAGGTATCTTGCAGGCCGCGGATTTCGAGGCTGTCGTTTGTTGTGTTGGTTGTGCAGAGCCCGAAATCTTTGGCGAAAATTATGTCGCTTGTCATATTTGCCGTTGCCTGATTCAGGACTTTTGAGCTGTCGTAGTCGAGCTGCGGGGCATCGGGGGTTGAGGATTTTATTATTTGAATAATGTAGCGTTCATGGTCGTCGCAGTTGTTTAAAATATTTGTTCCTACATTTATTGAGGAAATAAATATTGTTCCGCTGCCGCCGTTTTCGAGGGTGAAAGTGTCTGCTTTTTGTTCATCTTTGCTGAGGCTTATATCTATTGAGTATTTTGTGTTGTTGGAATTCAGTTCTTTAATGTTGTAGTTTATGTATTTTCCGTCCGAAGTGTTGACGATGCTGTCTGTTGTGTTGAGGGTGGAGGTTTTCAGAATATTGGAGTTATCTGCGAGGTTTAGAGTGCTGTTGGCGGAGTGGATTGTTTGGTTTTCGACGGGGCCGTTGGCTGAGAACGTGGAGTTTGTTATGTTTATTTCGCCATTTCCCCGGATATTGTTTTCCAGAATGAAGGAGGCGTCTGAGATGTTTACAATTGAGGTATTTGAGAGGGAATTAACTGTTGAGGAGCCGCCGGAGAGGTTGAGGGAGCCGGAGTTTGTTATTGAATCTGCATTTACGCCGCCGTAGAGTTGGGCAAGGGTTTCGTTGGTGAAGTTTCCGAAGACGGAGCCGGATTGGACGGTGAGAGAGCCGGTGTTTGTTGCTTCTGCGGCGTTGAGGGTGCCGGAAACGGTCATTTGGTCTTTATTTATAAGGGCAGCATTAGTTTTCAGGTTTCCGCCGGAGGAGAAAGTTCCTTCGTTTGTGAGGTTGTTTGCTGTGGTTGAGCCGGTTACCTGCATGGTTTTTGAGTTAAATATATCTCCTGCGGCTGTTACGTCCTGATTTACTGTTAATTCCGAGGTATTTGTAATGTTGGATTGTGCGTCAAGTGAGCCGGAAATTTCCATTTTGAGATTATTTTGCAGGGTATTTGTTTGCACATTGCCAGAGATTGAGGCAGAGCCGTCGTTTATTATGGATTGGGCAATTGCGTCGTTTTTAACGGTGAGGGTGCCGGTGTTTGTCAGTTCATTTGTGTTGAGGGAGCCGGCGGCGGTGAGGGTGTTAGTGTTGGAGAATTTATCTGAAGCGGTTACATTGCCTTCGATTTGCGCGGTGCCGTTGTTTGTAATATTTTTTCCCCTGATTGAGCCTGTTACGTCGAGGATTTGGGAGTTGAGGAGGTTGCCTTGAGCGGTTAAATCTTGAGAAACAGTTAATTTCGAGGTATTTGTAACATTTCCGGAGGCGTCAAGGGAGCCTGTAATGTCCATTTCGCCGGTATTTTCGAGGTTTGCCGAGAGGATGGAGCCGGTAAGCACTGCTATTGATTCATTCAGGACATCGCCGAAGTCAGCCCCGTTTTTAACAATGAGGGTACCGGAGTTGGCGACGTTATTTCCGCTTGCATGGCCGGAAACGGTCAAGCTGCCTGTATTGGTGAGTTCATTTGCGGCGGAGAGGTTGTTATTTATTGTCATTGTTCCGCTGTTAAGTATATTATTTGCTGTTGCGGAGCTTGCTTTTAGCGAGCCGAGGTTGGAAATATCCCGGGTTGCGGCAATATCTCCTGTAATTTGCACAATACCGTCGGCGGAGTTGGTTAAAGAGGTGAGTTCAGCGTTTTTGCCGGCAGTTAGGGAGCCCTGGTTTTCGAGGTTTTGTGCGTTTATTGCGCCGATGACATTTAGGGTTCCGGAGGTGGTTATATCTTCTGTGGCGGTTAAATCGCCGGTTATACTGACATTTGCTTCATCCCCTATTTTGATTTCGCCGGTATTATTGACTTCCTGAGCTGTCATGTAGCCTGTAACGTCGATGGAGCCGGTGTTTGTAACAATTTGTTGAACAATCAGGTTGCCGCCTACGTCCAAATCGCCATGGTTTGTGACATTTGAAGCGGTTGTTGTTCCGGTTATGCCAAGAAGCTGGTTTTTGCTGTTTGTTATGTCATTTGCACTTAAATCGCCGGTAATGTAAGCTGTTCCGTCGTTTATAAAGTCCTTTGTTTCAGCGCCGCCTTTTATTATAGCCGTGCCGGAATTGGTGAAATTGCCGGAAAGAACCTTGCCTTCAACAGTCATTTCGGAGGTATTTTCAAGGTTGTTTTTGGTTTCCAGATTGCCGGAAATTGTTGTTATACCGGTATTAGATAAGGTATCGGCACTGACGGAGCCGCTTACACCGAGGGTGCCGGAGGAAGTTATGCTTCCGGCGGCGTTTAAATCCCCTAAAACGCTTACCGAAGCAGTATTTTCAAGCGAATTTAGCTGTGCGTTATTTTTTACGGTAAGAGCACCGTTGGTTATGAATACATCTCCGCTTCCGGTTATTGAGCCGGCGGAAAAAGTGCTGTCAGCGGGGCCTGTAGTATTTAAAACGGCATTTGCGGCCAGATTTAATGTTGAATTTATGTTTGCACCGTCGCCAAACGTCAGCATATTTGCAACATAGGTTGTTCCGTTACCTGAAACGGTTTTAGCCAGAGTTCCGGAAAGGTTTAAGGTCTGGTTATTTTCTATTGTTCCGGTTAAATTTTCTGCACTTGAGGTAAGAATGCCGGAATTTCTTACATTTCCTATTTCGTTGTTGTTGGTGAGGGTGCCGGAGGCGGTTATTGTGACATCTTGAGCTACTGTTTCGTTATTTGTCACAGAGCCGGTTACAGTTGTGGTGCCGGAGCCTGAAACCTTTTGATTCAGCGTTCCGCCGGTGAGGGTGAGGTCGTTGGAATTGGAAACTGTACCGCCTATGTTGTCAGCGTTTGCGGTGAGGGAGCCGGTTATGTTTAGAGCCTGATTCATGGCGGCGTTACCGAGGACGGTTCCGGTTATGTTGGTGGAGCCGGTTCCGTTGATTGTTTGGTTTAAGGTGCCGTCGGTGAGGGTTAAAATGTTGGAATTTGTTACAATTCCGCCTATATTTGAGGCGTTAGTTGCGAGGGAACCGGAATCCGAGATATTTATCTCTTGATTTAACGCGTTATTAGCGGTTACGGAGCCTGTAATGCTTGTGGAGCCGGTTCCGTTGACTGTCTGGTTTAAGGTTCCGCCTGTGAGGGTTAAATTGTTGGAATTTGTTACGGTTCCACCTATATTATCTGCGTTGGAGGTTAATGCGCCGGAAATATTTATGTTCTGGTTTATGGCAGCGTTGCTGATAACGGAGCCGGAGATAATTGTTGAGCCCTGCCCGAAGACGGTATTGTTCAAAGTGCCGTCATTAAGGGTTAGGGAGCCTCCGTTTGATACGGAGCCGCCGACATTTGTTGCAGAGATTGTTAAATCCCCTGAGATATTAATGCCCTGATTGATAGCAGCGTTGCTGATAACAGAGCCGGAGATATTTGTGAGTCCGGAGCCCAGGACAGCGTCTGAGAGGGTGCCGGTGCGCAAATTCAGGCTGCCGTTGTTGGTAACAGCGGAGGTTATGCCGGAAGCGCTGAGGTTTGCAATGCCGTTTTGTTCTATAGACAGGTTGGCGTTTAGTTTTCCGGTATCTGAGAGGGTTAATTCGCCGTTATTTATGTTGAGGGAAGATTGGGTAACAGATTTTCCGTCACCTATTACCAATTTTGATCCGTTTGTTATATTTGTTGTGCCGGTTCCGCTTAATCCGCTGTTGAGGGTATTTGTTCCGCCTATTATATTGAGTGTGCCGGCATTTTTTACCGAGGCGTTTGTTTTTGCGTCGCTGAAAGTGATGTTGTTGAGGTTGGTTACGGCGTCTGTGCTTGTTGCATTTATAACCGAGCCTTCGGAGTCGGCGGCGCCGGTTATTTCGAGGTTATTCAGGGTTAAAGTTGTAGCTGAATTCTGAACAAAGCCGGTTTTTCCATTCATGTTGATGGTAGATTTTTCTGTTTCGTTGGCGACACCGTTTATATTAAGGATTTGGCCTTGAGTGGAGCCGAGGTTGGCGCCGACCGAGTAAATATTATCTACGGCATCGAAGTTAAAGTTTTTTTCTTCGGTGAGGTTTGCCTGGTTCCAGAGCATGAGGGTATCGCCCTGAACATTCAGGCCGGTGCCGAGGATTTTGGTGGTTACGGTATATTTTATGCTGTCGTAGGTTGTTGTAGTGGTTGCGAGGGCGTATTCTCCGTAGATTTCGACTTGTTCATCGAGGTATCTGTAGATATCTGTCCAGTTTGTGGAGGCATTTATTTCTTCGACGTAGGAGTTATCCACTGTGCTTATTAATTTATTTCCGGTTAGGGAGCTATTTAGGGCGAGGCGGAGGTTTGAATTTTGGGTATCGAGGATTTTTATTGTATTTGCGCCCTCGGAGGGTGCGCCGGTTACGTTTATGCTGTTTATATAGACGGTTCCGGAGGAGGCGTTCAGGGTTTTTATTGTATCTCCGGTTTTATCTGACATATTTATGTCTATATTCCATTTTGAATTTGTATTTGAGGAGAGTTTGTTTATATTGTAGTTAGAGATTTTTCCGTCGTTGAGGTTTACGGAGGCGGAGCCTGTGGTGTTGAGGGTTGAGGTTGAGTGTGCGAAAGAGTCGGTGCCGAAGGTGAGGTTACCGCTTGAGAGGGTGGTTGTAGCGTTTTGGATGGAGTTTGCGCTGTTGAAGATTATATTTCCGGTAGAGTCGCCCGAGAGGGTAACTTTATAGCCGTTTACGCCGGAGATATAGTCGTCGAAGATAATTGAGCCGTTGTTTGTGGCGTTGAGTGTGAGGGTAAGGGAGGAGGAGTTCATATAAATTGCCTGATAATCCTTTGTTCCGGTTGAATTTTGGACGTAGTTTCCGGAGAAGGTTGAGGAGCCGTTATTAGCGGAGATTGTCAGGTTTTTAGTTGTAAAAATAGCGCCGCCTTGAGCGGTTGTTCCTGTATTTGTTTTTACGTAGTTGTTGTAGAAGCTTGTATTAATAATTCCGGCGATAGTGTTGTTGTTATAGATAGCGCCGCCCTGGACGGTTCCGGATTCGGCATCGGCGTAGTTGCCGGTGAATTCGGCGTTTTGGATAGCGGTAGAGATTGAGGAGTTGTTGTAGATGGCGCCGCCGTAGGCGTTGTTTCCGGTTGAGAGGGCATAGTTATTTTTGAAGTTGCCGCTGATTGTTTTGATAGTGCTGTTGTTGTAGATAGCTCCGCCGTAAGTGGTTTGGGCTTGTGCGTAGTTATTGGAGAAGTTGCCGGAGACAGAGTTGAGGTAGGCGCTGGTGTTGTAGATGGCGCCTCCCTGGGTGGTACCGGAGGTGGAGGTTACGTAGTTTTGGCTGAAGTTTGAGGTAATATTGACTGTGCCGGAGCCGGAGTTGTAGATAGCGCCGCCCTGGATGGTGCCATTGGAGAGGGATTTTGCGTAGTTATTTGAGAAGTCGGCGGAGATATTGAGGGAGCTGGAGGAGTTGTTGTAGATGGCGCCGCCTTGGATGGTGCCGGCGTTTGCTTGTGCGTAGTTGTTGGAGAATGAGGCATCAGTTATGCCGTTGGTGATTGTTTTTGTGTTGTAGATGGCGCCTCCGCAGGCGTTTGAGGAATTTGCGAGGGTATAGTTATTAGAGAATGAGCCGGAGATACTTTTTATGGTGCCGGAGTTATAGATGGCGCCGCCGTAGGGGTTAGAGTTTGTTTGTGCATAATTTTTTATGAAGGTTGCGGAAATATCTCCGAAGTTTGCGCCGGAGTTATAGATGGCGCCGCCTTGAGCGGAGCCGGTTGTGGTTACGTAGTTATTTGAGAGGGTGGAGTTAGAGAGGCCGTTGGTTATTGTGCTGGTGTTGTAGATAGCGCCGCCGAAGGCGGAGCCGGAGGCGGTATTTTTTATGTAGTTGTTGGTGAAGTTGCCGTTGAGGCCGGTTATTGTGCCGGAGTTAAAGATTGCGCCGCCGTAGGTGTTGTTTTTGGCGTTTATGTAGTTGCCGGTGAAGTTAGCTGTGATTGTGCCGATTGTTCCTTGGGAGTAGATGGCGCCTCCGTGGGCTTCGGAGGTGGTGGCGGCTTCGGCTTGGGCGTAGTTGCCGCTGAAGGAGCCGGTTATGTTGCCGATTGTTTTGCTGCTCGCGTTGTAGATTGCGCCTCCGTAGGCGTAGGCGTAGGAGCTTGTGCTTGTGCTCGTGCTCGTGCTCGTCG
>OKTE01000851.1_pt1 | contig 10281 bp, 15 predicted proteins | sample 1606151 | NCBI WGS metagenome assembly OKTE01 (sample SAMEA3879527, study PRJEB24766) | human gut metagenome | biome: human-associated habitat; feature: feces | place: USA | collected 1985/1987 | reverse complement strand
AATCAAGTCTGCCTTTTCTGAAATATATAATTCTTTTTATTTACATAATCGCATGACAGGCGATAGAACAAGAACTGATGAAGAATGGGAAAAGATAATTGAGGAAGCGGACGCATTAAGAAAAAAATATGACAGCCGACTTGTTAAAAACATGATATTGGCACTTTTAGAAGAATTTGAATACGAAGAAAAAGAAAGGGAAAACACTTGACAATATATGTACACTTTGCTATAATATAAGAGTAAAGAGAAATACATAAAACATGAAAGTGAGGTAAGCAACATGGGAGAAAATGAAAGAATTATTGAGTTGGTAGAGATTTTAGAAAAAGTGTGCGGACTACACGAAAACGATTGTAGCAAGTGTCCTAAACAAGCAGAATGTGAAGAATATTGCAAGTTAAGCAATATAGATAAAGTGGTATAAGAAAGAGAGGTTTTGAATTATGCGGGAAAAGTTATACAGATTATGCAATCAGAAAAGCTATTTTACTTGCGGTTCGTCTGAACAGTACGCAAAAATGTTTGAAATGGCAGAACAGGGAGCAACCGCCCATGATATAGCCCTTGTTATTTGGATATGCAGTAATAATAAAGAACTGGAAACAATCGAAAACGAGGTAAGCGAGATTTGCCGCACACAGGCGGCTAATTCCTTACCAAGTAATGTGATAGAATAATAAAAAAGGAGTGTTGAACAATGGTAGACGGTATCGAAATGGTTTTTTCAAAAGACAAGATGATTGAGCGTTTAAAGAGAGAGGGCAGGGCAGACGGTATCAACGAGGAAATTCTTGCTATCATGGATAATCTTGACGGTCAGCCCGTCGGTTCTAATTCATGGCATAGACAGGTTTATGGCGAGCCTGTCTATACCTGTAAAGGAAAGGACGGAAAAGATATTGATGTAAACGAAAATGATTGCGTTTACAAGAGTGAGTATGAGAAGATGATTAAAAAATGAGAAAAAGGAGTGTTGAAGCGTGAAAGTCATTGTAAAACAGGCGGGAAAACCCGCAGAAATCGTAGAGGTAGATTATAAATACCGTAATGAGGTTGGAAAGCTGATAAGTGATGATAAAATCACAAATGAGTACGTCCATATCAAAGTAAATGAACTTGCTATGGTGGTGGACGAGGACGGACTTGCGAAGCAGTTGCCGCTTAACTTCTTTTTGGAAACTACTAACCCATTCTATCCAGTACAGGCGATTGTCGGGACGATTGTATTTTGCCGCTATCAGTATGAAAACCCGTTGGAAAAGGAAATATGGGACTATGAATTAAGGGACGTGACCGAGGACGACGTTACCGCAGTAAATAAAATTCTTGACGGGGCTACGCAGATGAAATTAAGAAAGGAGTATGCAAGAATTTATGGAAAATAATGCACAGGAAACCTTGCTGACTGTTGGGAAAATTTATCCCGAATGGCAGACAAAGCAAGACGGCTTTCGGCTTGAATGGGGCGATACAGGTTTTGTCCTTTATGCCATGCTTAACGGTATTAGTGCAGATGAAAAAGAACAGTTTGCACCGCAGAAAAAACTGACCGTGCGTTATACAGTTATCGGAGACGTGTGCTATTTTACTTTCATGTTTGGAGATATGCCGTGGGCTGACTGTCCGTTTTCGCCCGCCCTTTACAATACTATCGGGAAAAAGGCGACTTTCCCCGAAATAGAGGACGGGAAAGGACTTTCTTTGACTGTATTACTCATTGATACGGGAACAGGCGAACTTTGCCGCGTGCGGCTTATCGGGTTAGGACACGACTTTTCCTTGCAATGGCAGGAATGGGCGAAAGAAGCCGCAGAAAAGCAGTTGCCCTTTGATGAATACAATAGACGGATTGATGAAACGTACAGGGAGTATGCGAGCGTTGACCTTGCCCTTAAAGGCGGGAATGAGGGGAATGAATACGTCGTAGTGTAGATTATAATGTTTTCGGAGCGTCTTAACGGCTGTTAGGACGCTTTTTTCTTGCGTATAGAGGAAATTATCATTTACGGGCAGAAAGACGCGCTACGGGGCAAATAAGAGCCTTGCGCACCGAGCGCAGGACAGAGAGCAGAAGCATTTTTCCTTTTGCCGCTGATAGCCGCTTTTTCGACTGTCTGAATGTTATCACCGTGAGTACATTTCTTTACAAAACACTTGACAATATATGTACACTTTGCTATAATATAAACATGATAACAAAGGAGCAGTAAGAATGAAAAAGGAAGAACAGTTAAAACAGGCAAAATCTTTAGCGGTTACATTTTTGTACATTCCAATGACGGAAACTGAATACAGTCCTATTGCGGTACAACACCCGTTTTTTGAAAGTGCTTTTTTGTATGACGGCAATTTGAATAATCTTAAAATGTTTAATGCCCTTGAAGATACTGAAAAATACAATGATTATCTTTACACTTATGCGAAAAATGTAATAGAGCCTTGCAAGAGCATAAGTGAATTGGTTTGCCTTATCCGTAAGTCTTACCGTTTGGCGTATCTTTTATTCATGCGGAAAGAAAAAATTATTACGAAAAAGGAGTGCGGTAATCTTTTGGCGGAAAATTGGACGCTGATTGAGAATTTAAGCGTTGATACTAATGTCGAAAAAAGCACTGTTTTAAGTTGGATAAAGGCGGCAGATAAGGAAAAACTTATGGACGAACAGGAATTGAAGAAATATCAAAATTTCCCCGATATTCTGACAATATATCGCGGTTGCCGTGTAGCAAAAGCAGTAAAAGGAATGAGTTGGACGCTTTCAGAAAGCAAGGCGAGGTGGTTTGCGGGGCGGTTTGCCCGCGACGGCGGCGTTACGTTCCGCGCTCATATCCATAAAGAGGATATTGTGTGCTATCTTACGGGCAGGGGAGAACAGGAAGTTGTTGTTGATTATCGGAAGTTATTTAATATTGAACAGATATAACACTTGACATTATATGTACATTATGCTATAATGTACATATAATCAAGAAGCGGAAAGCGAGGTTTTGTTATGACACCAAAAGAATACGCGTATGCGGCGATAGATATAGTAATTGACCTTGCCGCAGAGCAGGGCATTAAGTACCGCAGGGGCGATTTTAAAATTGAGGGAATAGATAAAGCAAAAAATTATGGACTTAACAGCGTTTCTTTTATTGGCGGTATAAATAAGCCTACTGGAATAAGTGTGAGGTTATGGTATGATTTTGCAAGAACAGGGAAAAAATTAAAAGCTGTAAAAGACGGCTTTTACAGCTATAAATACTGCCGTGTGCAGGAATTGGGCGTGAGTTTTAACTTTTCTTTGAATGAGATAGAAATACGAAGCGCAAAGGAAACTACGGCAGACCAAAGCAAGATAGAAGAAGTTATCCGTAAGGTACAAAAACTACTTGCACTTGCAGACCAAAGCCGAAACCCAAGCGAAGCGGAAGCGATTGCCGCAAGTATGCAGGCGCAGAAACTACTTGCAAAGTATAATCTTGAAATTGCGGACATTACAGGAGAAGAAAAGAAAGAAGAAATTGAACAGGTAATTGCGGACGTTGGAACGGGAAATAAGTGGAAATACACCCTTGCAAATGCCATAGCAGACAGCTATTGTTGCAAATGTTATTATCACGGTGCGGAAATGATAGTATTTTACGGCTATCAGAGTGACGTGCTGATAGCCCGCAGGGTGTTTATGTATCTATTCAAAGTGGGAAACAGCCTTGCGACAAAATATGTAAAAGCCCGCAGGGACAACGGCGAATATCGTACACAAGGCTTATATAACAGCTTTTGTAGCGGCTTTTGTGCGGGGGTACGTTCCGAGTTACAGAAAAATTGTACCGCGCTTATGCTTGTTACGCCACAGGCGGTTATAGAAAGTTTTGATAAGTATTCTGAAAGCTTCAAGAAAGTAGACCACCGTATTGATATGAACGATTGGGACGCTTACAGTACAGGTGAGGTTGAGGGTAAAAGAGCATTGAACGCGCAGTATATAGAGGGAGAGTAAGCGCATGGAAATTGAAGTGACTAAACAGATGATAGACGCTACTTTTGATTTTATCGAGGGACGGAGAACGAAAAAAGAAAGTAACAGCGTTGTATTAAGGGGAGTTCGCGGCGCGAAATTCCCCGAAAGTCTTTTACGCGAGCCAAACGAGGAAACCCCATTAAGCTGTTACATGGACGGCGAAAAACAGGCGGTGATTGCAACGAAATTCAATATGCCTAAAAATATGCCTGTTGTATATGGCAGAGTAGGACAGCGTTATGCACGGCAGATTGAATTGTACTGGACTTACACCGCAGTTATGGAGTTTATCAAGCCTGTTTGTGATGAACCAATAGAAAATATCTTTCCGACAGGGAAAGATTTTGACCCGCTGATTGTCCGTTGCTACGCACAGGAAATCATGACAATAGGCGATTTTCTTAATACTTTTATCAGATATGAGGTAATGACAGTAAAAAAACGCTTGATAAGAGCAGAAATAGAGATTTTCGACGCGATTTTTGCAAATATCCGCGCCGCCTGTTATGCACTTTTGTAGCGATAAAAGGGGAATGTAATCACGGTGATTATTTCCCTTTTTATTTTTTTGTAATTTACACTTGACAATATATGTACATTTTGCTATAATGTAAATATAGAAAATACAGAACCGAAAGGAGCGTTTTATCATGGCAATTATCAATAGTGAAGTTGAAACCCTTATCCATACAAGAAGCGTACAGCAAGAAGTTACACTAAAATCTCTTATGGAGCAAAGCCGCGATATGGATAAAAAATGGGTGAACCATATCGTAAATAATGAGAATAAAACAAATTTTGCAGTCAATAGTGATTTGCAGTTAGTAATAAACCCTGTACATGGCGGTACAAAGACAATGGATATTACAGACAATGCTTTTTCACAGCTTTGTACCCGCATGGGAGTACCCGCGAAATATATTAAAAAATGTTTTGCGGCAGGAAAATCAGAACTTGCCGTTGAGAACTTCCGAGCATGGGAAAATGAACATACGGGGAATATGCTTGTCCGTGAGAGCGACGGAGTAGCAAGAGCGGTATTATCGGACAGCTATTCGCCATTTGATAATTTCAGAGTGTTACGGGCATTGAATTACACAATGGATACAAAGCGTTTTATTCCGACACAAGTTTTTATGTCACAAGAAAAATTGCATATCCGCTTTGTAGATTATCAACCGTTGCCAGTTAGCGACGGAACAGGTTCGCCGCTTTATGCGGGTGTTATCCTTTCATCTAACAGCGTGGGAGCAGGAAGCCTGTCTTTGAAATTTTTTATCTATCGTTCAGTATGTAAAAATGGTATGGCTATTTCTTCTATGGGCGGCACACTGTTTCGACAGAACCATATCGGGGAAAAAATGACAGATAGTAAAATTGCTGTATTCAACAGAGCATTTATGGATATAGACAGACTTGCGGATATGGCGGTTACTCTTGTAAAAGAAAACAACGGGAAAAGATTAAAAGATTATGAAATGCAGATGTATCTTGAAAAAGCCCGCAGGGAAATGAAACTTTCTGAAAAGAGCATGGATAAGTTACAAATGCTTGTTAGAGACGGCGGCACTTATGAACCTACCAAGTGGGGGTTTATCAATGGCATTACGGAATTGGCACAAGACTTTACACTTGACACCCGTTATGATATGGAAAATTGGGCGGGAGAATTATTTACCAAGACAGCGGCGTAAAAAATACACCGTACAGGGTGAAAAAACACCTTGTACGGGTGATGTGCCGTTTTAAGCGTTTTAAAGGTTGTTAAGGACGTTTTAATTTTAAGACGATTAAAATATCGGGCGCATGATAAAAAATGCGTTATAGAGCCTTTAACGAGGTTGATTTTTTGTGATAAAAGCCTAAAAATGACAATTTTAACCAAAATGGTATCAAGAAAGGAATACGCATGAACGAGAAAGAAAATTTATTTGCAAAACCAATGAGTGAAAAAGAACAATTAGAATTATCGGACTTACTGGATAAGTTTTTTCTTATGTATGAAAATAATTTTGATTGTCTGATTGGAGATATTGACGAGGACACCGATTTTCTGAAATATGAATTTAAGGGACTTTACGATATGGTGAGTATGCTATCCGCAAGGGCGTAGGTTTTATTGCGGAGATAATGAAAGGAGAGTGTAAGGTTTTATGAAACATATAAAAACATATAGAAGTAATTTTGCGAGAGTGCCAAGTAATAATGAACGTAAGTTTAAAGGGAAACCTATGGTTCGCTTATGTGGCAAACGCAAACCGAGACACAGTAGATTATTGCCGTTTGATTAGAATATTATTTAATCACCGTGATAATGAAAGGAGCGTGTAGTAATGATTAAAACACTAGCCGCCCTGTTCATGCTGATAGACCATATCGGAATGATATTTTTCCCCGAAAATTATTTACTACGAATTATAGGGCGGCTTTCAATGCCGCTATTTGCCTATTGTATTGCGAGAGGGTTTTATTTTTCGGAGAAGAAAGGCACGACAGGGCGATATGCCCGTAATCTTTTCCTTTTTGCCGCTGTTTCTCAAATACCGTTTACGGTTCTTTCCGTTTGGATTGAGGGGAAATTTGCCCTTAATATTGGCTTTACATGGTTATTGTCTATATGCTTTATGAAAGCATTAACAACGGAGAAAAAGCCACTTGCACTAGGCTGTATGTGCGCATTGATATTTCTTATAGCCCTTGCCGTACCAATGGACTACGGGCTATATGGAGTGCTTTATCCATGCGTTTTCTACTTGTTTATGTATCGGGCAGGGAAAGCACAATATTCTTTTGTCGGCATGACCACCCTTTATGCGCTGTATGTTCTTATTGGCGGCAGTCAGATACAAGCATTTTCTATTATGGCGTTTCCTGTATTGATAATAGCAAAAAAGTATGACGAAAAGCTGACTTTACCGCGCCGCTTTTTCTACTGGTTTTATCCGTTACATATAGGCGTGCTTTTGATACTGAAAGGAGTGATTTTATCATGCTGACATTGCCGATAAAAAAGGAGTATTTTAAAATGATAGAAAATGGAGAGAAGCCCGAAGAATATAGGGATATAACACCTTATTACATGAGCCGTTTCAAGAATATATTTGAAATGTACCCTTATTCCCATATTCCTATCGGAACAGACCGCCATACAATACGTTTGCGAAACGGTTACGCGGCTACGTCCCCGACATTGGAAGTTGTTTGTACTCTTGATGTAGGAATGGGAAAAGAAAAATGGGGTGCTGTTCCGAATGTGGAATATTACATACTTAAAGTACATGATAAACGGCGTATTGTTTAGGCAATACACTTGACAATATAATGACATTGTGCTACAATGTATGAAAGGAGCAATATGAGAATAGAAGATTTTATGGTAAGTACAGGCGAACTTGCAAAGTTCAATTATGTATTAGTTACTGACAATGAGGAAACCGTTTCGGAATTAAAAGAAATGGGGTGTACTGATGATGAAATCGCTTCTATGAGAAGTGAGAAAGATAGCTTCCTTGACGCTTATTCGGTGCTGAATAAGAAAGGTTATGAATTTGCGCCACAAAAAGGATTTTACAAAGAGTAAAGAAAGGAGTTTTTAACAATGGCAGAAAACAAGAATATTATTCTTACAATGCAATATGAGGACGGAACAACAGGCAAGAGGGAACTCTTATCTATTTTTAAGGCGGACAACGGGCGCGATTATGCCGCACTTTTGCCGCTTAATGACGACGAAAGTGTGCAGGACGGCGCAAGTATCGAACTTGCGCGAGTAAAGCCGTATCAGAATGAAGATATGGAAGAAGATTATCTGATTGAGGGCATTACTACGGAAGCTGAATTACAAACCGCCAAAGAAGCCTTTGAACAGCTTTCCATAGTAGCGACTAATGAAACAGACGAAGCAAGCATTGATGATTTACCAACGCTTTCTTTTAAGAATGGTAACGGACAGCTTGAGGACTGGAAAATTGTTGATGTGTTCGACCATAACAAGCGTAAATATATTGCTCTTATTCCTGTATCTGACAATACATACGGTGAAAATATAAATATTCACCTTATGCGACTTGAATTGACCGTACAGGGCGGTATTGAGGGGTGTGAGGTTTCAACTATCCCGTCAGATATGGAATATGAGGAAGTGGCGGGCGTGTTTGAAAAGCGCGTCAGCGAAGCAAATGAAACTTGACAAACACTACACATTATGCTATAATACGGACATAGAAAATACTTACTTTCAGTAATGTACTTTCTCTTTACACAAAGGCACTTGCGAGAGATTGCAAGTGCCTTTTACTTTACTACGGGAACGTGATAAAAAATATTTGGGAAAATTATGTTAATGCGTATTGACTTTTAACACAAGTCTGCTTATAATTGTTTTATGTTATTAGAAACGGGAAAATAAAAAACGCCCCGTTATACGAAGCGTTTTTCATTTATTCAAGTCTTTAATTGCTGACGATTTGCGTACCACCACAGAACACAAAATCGTCAATTAAGCGGTGTATGTTCTAATTATAGCTTGCGAAAATCTGATTGTCAACGGGATAGAACGAAAAACATCTTGACAACACAAGTACAAAACATATATTATCAGATAAAACTTGATTTATCAGCCGCTTATTGTAGCTTTACAGCTTACAGTAAGCGGCTTTTTTATTCTAAAAGAAAGGGGGTAAAGCCCATGTTAGGGACTTTTGGTACATCTGCTTATAAGGCGGCAGAAGATTTTATATCACATAAAGATTATTTAACCTATATGTACGGCGACGTTAAGGGCTTTATTACCCGAAGTGTCATACCGCAGGAGCGCAAAGGCGCATATTATGAAACATTTGCATTTTCAGACCGCATAATCAACCGTAACAGCTATTACGGCGTAACCAATGTTTATACGTCCATGAACACGTTTTTGACAAAACGTAAGGACGGAGACGCACAGAGCGGGCGAAAAGTTGATAATTTAAAGCGTCTTAATGCCTTATATTTAGACCTTGACTGTTACAAAATCGGCATGAGCCAAGAGCAAGTGCTTTTCGCGCTAGAAAATGACTATTTTGGAAGAAAAATACCTGTTCCCACTTTCGTCATTAACAGCGGACGTGGACTTTATCTAATATGGAAAATCAATGAGGACAGGAACGCATTGCCACGTTGGACGAATGTAGAAAAATACCTATTTGAGCAATGCAAAGAATTTAACGCAGACCCGCAAGCACTTGACGCGGCGCGTATCTTGCGCGTTCCTTACAGTATAAATGGCAAAAATGGCGAAACTGTCCGTATCATGCGTTTTAACGACATACGATATACATTACACGAAATCATAAAAGAATATGACATAAAGCCGCAGAAATGGGAAAAGAAAGCAAAAAATGAGCCTACATATCCGTATGGAGAAGCTACCGCAAAGCAAAGACGTGTAGCGCAATGGCAAGCCGCTGAATTTGGTTTGAAATTACCCGATTTTGCAAATTATCAAGAAACTTTTGATTTTATCAAGAAAAATAGCAATCATCACCGTGAGGACAGGGAAGAAAACAAGGTTATCCTTTTTGCCAAGACTAAAACGATAACCTCAATGCTTGACGGACGCGTAAACGACCTTTTCAAGCTATTTTCAATGAGAAAAGGCGGCGATTGTAGCCGCGAATATGCACTTTTCCTTTGCCGCTTATGGGTAGGAGAGCGCACTAACGATTTTGAATACGCTTTAGAGCAGACACAGGCACTTAACAGAACATTCGACGTGCCATTTGATGAAAAATACGTTGAAACCCGCACCAAGAGCGCGGAAACAAAATTAAAGACTGGAAAAACCTATCAATACAGTTTGTCAAAACTGATTGATGTTTTAAATATAACAGAAGAAGAACAGAAAGAACTTGAATATCTTTGCAGACAGCCGCAGACACAAGCCGCCCGCCGAAAAAAATCAAATCGCAGGGCGTATTTGTCACGCCTTGAAAAAGCGGGCAAACAAACCAAGAGCGAAGCTGTAAAAGAGCGCAGGGAAGCTATTGCTATGATGATTGCCGAGGGCAAAGAGAAAGAGGAAATTTGTGCTGATTTACAAATCAGTACAAGAACTTATGATAGAGACAAAGCCGCCATTACCGCAGACGGCTTGTTAAGCCGCGTTAAAGAGACTTTGAAAGAAAGTGCGGAGAAGATTAAGGACAAGGTAGAAAAAGCCGCAGAAAGCCTTAAAACGGCGGCAGAGACTACCACACAGACAATAAAAAAGGCGGGAGAAGCCGCTGAAAAGG
>OKTE01000850.1_pt1 | contig 10302 bp, 8 predicted proteins | sample 1606151 | NCBI WGS metagenome assembly OKTE01 (sample SAMEA3879527, study PRJEB24766) | human gut metagenome | biome: human-associated habitat; feature: feces | place: USA | collected 1985/1987 | reverse complement strand
TTAAAAACGGGAAACTTCAGTTTAAAATTGACAAACCGGAGCCTGTGAGCAAGGTATTTACGCAGAATGACATTTTAAAAGGCTCTGAAACCTTTGAAACTCTGCCAAAAGAGGAGCATTATGATATTTTGAAGTGTGAATATATTTCTCCGGATCATGAATGGCAAAAAGTCGAGGCTTTTGCGGAAATTCCCGAATACAGGGATGGCGTGCCGGTTGAGCATTCGGTGAATATATATTCCTGTACCAATTTTGCTCAGGCTTCGCGTTTGGCATGGTATTATGTCAATTCTAAGATTTTGCAGCCTTATTTCGGTTCGTTTAAGACCGATTATCGTGCATATGACCTGGAAGTTGGCGATGTTATTATGTTTGATTCGCTTCTTATGGGGCTGGAGCGTTACAAAGCTAAAGTTGTAAGTGTAAAAGACGATGGGGCTGGCGTTTTCACTGTTGATTGGCGAACTTATGATGAACGGCTGTATTCTGATGAGCTGGGGTCCAAGGAACCGAGGGTTCTGGTGTCAAATCTCGGCGATTTATACGGATATCCTGATGATGTCGTGAATTTTAATGTTGTGCAAACGAATAATTTGTTCAATTTTGTATGGCAATACAACAAATGCGCAACGGATATGTACGAAATCAGGATGGGTGAAAGCTGGGAAAACGGAACCATTCTTGCCTCCAGGATAACCCAAAACAGCGCTTCGATTGTGATTCCGACTGCCGGATTGTATAAATTCTGGATAAAGGCCTTTAATGGCTACAATTATTCAAAAAATCCAACAATGGATATCATAAGTGTGGATAGTGTGCCCAATCTTAACGAAATTGTGAAGATTGATGTGCTCAAAGACCTTGACGGCGTTTTCAGTGAGCATATGAAGTCTTATCACAATACGCTTTTGTTAAAAAAGAACACAGATGTTGTGTGGCACCGGCTTGACCAGAAATGGAGCAAGGAGCCCGGCTATTATCAAACCGCCGGTAAGTGGGGAAGCACTGTTTTTGAAAACGGTGAATATGAAAGTCAGGTTTTTGACATTGGCGGGGTGCTCAAAAGCGTTGTGACATTTGATTTTGACTTTTTATCTGCGGATGAGCAGAATACTGTTGTAATCAAGTGGGCATATTCTGACGACGGGCAGAATTGGACGGAATGGAGCATTGTGAATAATGGAACTTACACTTTCAGGTATTGCAAGTTCCTCATAACGATTCATTCTTACAACAATGTTCAGACCATATTGACAAATTTCAAGGTTTCTGTGGATGTTCCTGACAAGGAGGTTGTTCAGGAGCTTGAAATAATTGAAACCTCGGGGCTTTTGGTTGATTATGATTTTATAAACCCTCCGTCGATTGTTTGTACGGTTAATGACGCCATAGATGCTTATGTTGTTGTTGCCGAAAAGACTAATAAATCGGCGTTATTAAAGGCTTATAAGAATTCCGGTGAATTAACCACCTGCAAGATAAGCTTTAGGGCCAAGGGTTATTGATTTTTTGGGGAAGGTTGTTGCAGCTTTCCCTTTTTTTATGCGCTTGTTGACCCATTGAGCTCTAATTTTCGTTTTGACCTAAGCGGCTCAATGAAATCTGGTATTGTAATCCTGAAAGGAGATTACAATGACAGAACAAAACAGTAACACAAATCTTGAAGAGCTTTATCCCTGGATTGACGATGTCACAAAAGAGGGAGCGGATTACGAGCCTAATGATTTGAACAACAACCTTATGCACCTGAAATATGTTCACAGACCTAAAAACGTTGCGGGAAGAAATATCGGCGATATTTTCTGGACAATGAGGGTTGATGAAACTATAAACGGTGCTTATCCTTGTGATGGCGGAGAGTTTATGGAGGATGATTTTTCCGGCGAGAACAATCCTTATGAACTTCTGGTTCTGGGCAGGATTCCCAGCGTGACTTATGCGGAATATGCTGCACAAATGGAAGCTAACAACGGAAATTGTGGCTTTTTTGCGCTGGATACGGAGAATAACAAGTTCAAGCTGCCGACATTGCATAAAATTTCAATTGAGGCTACGAAGATTACCGGGAATATCGGGGATTACATACAAGATCAGATTGTTAATATAACCGGTAAATTTGGTTCAGATGACCGTATGACACAGATTGCAGAAGGTGCTTTTTCTGCTGCAGCAGGCACATATAATACCGGTTCTACCGGCTCAGAGGTGGGTACAGCATTTGAATTTAGCGCTTCTAAGGTTGTAAATACCGGTGACCGCGTCAAGCCGCGAACTATCTCATTGAGAGCAATGGTGCAGCTGGCAAATGAAGTTGATGATGCGGTATCTATTGAATCTTATACAAACAGGATAGAAATTAAAACGCAAGAAGGCATTTCTGCGCTTAGTAATGCTTCGTCCTGTTTGACGCAATCTCAGGTAACCAATTGCGTTCTTGAATCGCCTCGAAAAATTAATGTTGAAATAAATTCGGACGGGCAACTTGTATTAAAAGCCGGGTCAGTTGTTGTTTATCCTGATTCTGCAACAAAAACTTTCAAAGAATATACAACTACAAGAGATTATGTTTCTACCGGCTTTAATAATCGCCAACAGACTTTATTGCTGAATATGCAAGGAGGGGAAGAATCATGGGGAACCTTAGACGGTATAGCTGCAGAACTTTATTGCTCAAGCACAACACCTGTTATAAGCGGACAATACGCTGTCTGGCTTAATCTTGAAACTTTTGAAACTAAATTTACCAATGATTCCGGTTCATCATGGCAGAGCATAAGGTATTCAATGCCTTTCGTTATTGCAACCTGCTCCGCTTCTGCCTACACTTCGATAGATTCTGTGCTGGATAATTTTACGTTCTTTGGCACTTATTTGATGGTCAGAGATGATGTAAAAGTTCTTGCTCCGTCAGGAAGAAATCAGGATGGAACGCTTAATAACAAGTTGATTACCTCTGTTATGAGCGGTCATAATTACAACTTTAACGGTACGACAGACGCCCATCTTCTTCTGGGTAATGAGGATAATAGTGACAACGGTGGTGTTATATGTGCTGCATATTATGATTATAGCTACAATAATGAGAAAAATACTATACAATTAGGCGCTGTTGAATCTACCTGTGCATTATGCGGTGAAATGAAAATCGTTAATAGCCGCATAACCTATCTTAAAGAAAAAGAAACATTGAGGGTTGGCGATAGCGGGCCGGTTGTTGTGGAAACATACCGGAACGGCGCCAGCTGGTACAGAGTATGGTCGGATGGTTTAATTGAGCAAGGCGGCAGCTGCGTTAGTCAGGCGGGTAGTACCGGTTTGGTAACTATAAATTTACTTAAGTCTTATTCGGACACTAATTATAGCGTGTTCCTTACAACCGGAAATAGCACAGCTCCTGCCGGTTATTACGGAAATCGATACACTCTGGCCTCTTATCTGAAAAAAGACCAGTTCACCGTGACTTATACAGCTAAAAGTAGCACAGTGCATTCATACTGGTATGCCAGAGGTTATTAAGGCGCAGGGCTGTGTCTTTCCCTCTCCGTTGGGAGAGGGCTTGCCCGTAAGGGATAACACCGCGGCTATGGTTTTCCCTCCGGGATAGCCCTCACCCCGGCCCTCTCCCGACGGAGAGGGAGAATAATTAAGAGGGAATAAGTAGGTAGGTTGGGCATACGTGCCCAGCAAAAAAAATTAGAAAGGTAGAAATAAATGTCATACAAACTGGAAAAACCATACACAGACAAAGAAAGAGCGGATTTTGTCGTTTTGTACAACCATAATCAAGGGTTAATTATAGAAGAAACGGCCACGGCGCTTTATGCGTTAGACGCTGACGAGATAATGCAAAACGGCGTTCCAATAAAGAATCCTAATTATGCAGCAGAACAGCTTGAGGCAGAAAAGGCAAAACGGCTGGAACAAAACAAGGAAGCCTACAATGCAGCGCTAAAAGCCGGCGTAACTTATAAAAATGCGTTATTTGACTGCGATACGCTCGCTGCGGTGCGGGTAATGGGGCAAATGGCGGCTATGCAGGCGATGGCTATATCAGAGGAGCCGACGATTGATTGGTTTGATTATGATTATCAGCCTGTGACATTGACAACAGAGGAGTTTTTGGAGCTTGCGGGGTTGATTACGCTGAATACGCGCCGGATTGAGACATTGAATTGCGGATTTAACACTGCTATTTCTGGCGCTGAGAGCCTTGCGGAGCTGGAGGCGATAAATATTTCATATTCAGCGGAGCAAGAATCCGCGGAGGTTTCTTCTTCCGGCGAAAATTCGGCAACTGAGGACGAAATTCAAGATTAGAATTAGGAAAAAAGGAGGATTATTATGAGTAACAAAGTATTAGAAATTTTAAAAGCAATTTTGGCAATGGCGCTTCCGCATATCAAGGAACTGGTTGAATCAAAGGTCGTTCCTGCGTTAAAGCGCAAGGCTTATGAGCGGCTGGACGATTTTGCTTCGGATAGAATTGAGGATTTGACCGGGCTTTATGAAAAAATCCTGAAAACCGAAAATTCAGCAAAAAAAGAGGCTCATCTTGAGGGGTTCAAGCTCGGTGTTGAGGCAATTTGCGCAATTGGCAAGAAGCTCGTCGATGCGGGCGAAGTGCTGAAAGGACAATTGGAAGCTTAGAATGGAAAAATTTATAGAATATGCTCCAATAATTATTGTTGTGATGGGTTTTTTCGTGGCGTACAAGGTTTTTGTCACCCCGGAACAGCTTTCGGCGGTAAAGTCTGCATTGATTGAGTATATGGCAGAGCATTATGTTTCGGATAAGACCTATCGCGAGAATCACAGGAATTTGCAGGAGCAGTTGTCGTTGATTCATCAGGATATCAATGATGTTAAGAACTTATTAATCCAAAGAAAAGGGGAATAATGCAATTATCCGAGTATTTTAAGCTGGAGGAGTTTACGAATTCCGACACAGCGAAAAATAAAGGCATAAATAATACACCTGACACGCAGGTTTTGATAAATATTGTGCGTTTGCATGACAATACGCTTTATAAACTGCGCAAAAACCTCGGACATCCGGTGATTATAACCAGCGGCTACCGTTGCAAAGCACTGAATACGGCTGTTGGCGGGGCTGCAAATTCACAGCATTTAACCGGTGAGGCGGCTGATTTTGTTGTGCAGGGGCAGACCAACGGTGCTGTGTTTAACTGGTGTAAAAAGAATCTGGAATTTGATCAGCTTATACTTGAACAGTCCGGTTCTTTCTGCTGGATTCATATTTCTTATAAACTCAAAGGAAACCGGCGGCAGGCTTTGAAATTTGACGGAAAAAAGTATATTTGTGCATGATAGTGATTTCTGGTGCTCCCGCGGCAAGGCGGGGGCTTTTTTTACTGGCAAAAACTTGCATCGCCCATGTCCGTGCATTTTGCACTGTATTTTTTCGGCGGATCAGCTTCCATGTTCCTTACCCGTGTGTAGTTCAGTGTGTTATATCGGAACGGAACCACGGTTACGCCGGAGTTTGTTGAGGTGTTTTTGACCCTTGCGGCGGTTGTTGAGTAGGACGATGGGCTCAAGGACGCAGGCCTGTAAAGATAATTGCCTGAATAACCGCTTCTTGAGTGCGTATAGGTCGAATTAATCGACGGAACGGACGAATTGTAGTTTGAATATGAGCTGTATGAGGATGAGCCGGAGCGTGCGGCAGAATTGTAATAAGAATGCGACGAATAATAGCTTCTGGCTGTATTTGCGGCGGAGCCGTAGCTGTTTGAATAAGCTAAAGCGCAGGAAACAGAAAAACAAATGCCAATTAACAATAATAAATACTTCATGATTAAATTTTAGCACATTACGCAAGAAATTCGCACAAAATTTCATTGGAAACGAGAATCCCTTGCGTTGTAAGCCTCCAGCCCTTTTCCGTTCTTGCCAAATGACCTGTTACTCGAAGTCAATAGGTATTCAAAAATTTTTGAATATTTTTCATCAAAATTGATTGAAAATTTTCTATTAATTTTTTCGGAATCAATCCCTGCGCAGCGCCTGAAACCGAGGAAAATTTCTTCTTCAAGCCTTTCTTCGGGCGTGATTTTGTGCTGATTTTCAGGTTTTTGCGGGTTTTTCAGGTAGGATTCGAGATTTGCGAAGTTTGAATATCTTACCCCGTCAATATAACCGTGCGCAGCTGCTCCGAATCCGTAATATTCTTCGTTTTCCCAGTAATTCAAATTGTGGCGCGAGAATTTGCCTTCACGGGCAAAGTTGCTGAACTCGTAATGTTCAAAATCCGCCAAAATTTCTATTGCTGCAAGGTACATTTCGGCCTGCGCGTCATCGTCAGCGATATTCGTGAATTTTTGTTTTGAAAACGGCGTTCCTTCTTCGATTTTTAAACCGTAAAGCGAAATATGCTCAGGATTCAGCGAAACGGCGGTTTTTAAGTCTTTTTTTAACCCTTCGGTGCTCTGCTCCGGCAGCCCGTATATGAAATCCAGATTTATGTTGTCAAATCCGGCTTTTCTGGCGTTTTTATAAGCCAGAACGGCCTGCCCCGCGCTATGCAGGCGATTGGCGATTTTCAGGATTTTATCATCAAAAGACTGAACCCCGAGGCTCAAACGGTTTATCCCGCATTGCTTTAAGGCTTTTAAATATTCAAAATTGACGGAATCCGGATTTGCCTCGAACGTAATTTCTGTGTTTTCGTCGAAATTCAGGCAGTTTAAGATTTTTTCCACCTGTGAAATCGCAAGCAGCGATGGCGTTCCCCCGCCAAAGTAAACGGTTTTGAGCAATTCGCCTTTGTATTTGTTTTTTATCTCGGCGAGGAGTTTTTCAATGTAGGCGGCCTGTTTTTCAGGCATATTGTAAGAAACAAACGCGCAATATCCGCATTTTCGTCTGCAAAAAGGGATGTGAATATAGGCACTTTGCGGCATTAAATCAATCTTTCGTGTTTAAAATGCTTTTCGCCGGAACAGTATTCGCCTGCGATTTGGCCATTGCCGTAGAGTTTGTATTTGTAAATTGTCAGGCCCTCAAGCCCGACAGGGCCTCTGGCGTGGGTTTTGTTGGTGGAAATTCCGACTTCTGCGCCGAGCCCGTACCTGAAACCGTCGGCGAACCTTGTAGATGCGTTGGCAAAAACGCCAGCCGAGTCAACAAGATTCATAAAAAGTTCAATATTTCCGGGGTTTTTGGACAAAATGCAATCGGTGTGTCCGGAGCCGTAGATGTTTATGTGGGCGATTGCGTCGAAAATGTCTTTTACAGCCTTGATTGAAACGGTTTTGTCGCCGTATTCGGTCGCCCAGTCTTCTTTTTCGGCAGGTTCAAGGTTTTTGCAGATTCGCCTGCATTCTTCATCTGCTTTGATTGTGACATTGTTGTCCTCAAAGGCTTTTACCAGCTCCGGCAAGAAATCTTCAAGGATATTTTTGTTAATCAAAATTGTTTCAACTGCATTGCAGGCGCTCGGGTACTGGATTTTTGCGTCAAGACAAATATTTACGGATTTTTGAATATCCGTTGTTTCGTCCGCATAAATGTGGCAAATCCCCGACGCATGCCCCATTACGGGGATTTTTGTGTTCTCCTGAATGTATTTTACCAGCGCATTCCCGCCGCGCGGGATAATCAGGTCAATATATTTGTCCATTTTCAGCATTTCGTTTACGTCTTCGCGGGTCATAAGCAGATTTATCGTGCCTTTCGGGAACTCCGGAATCGCAGACAGCGCTTCATTTATGAGTTTTGCAAGGATTATGTTCGTGTTTGAAGCTTCTTTGCCGCCTTTTAGCAGAACTGCGTTTGCTGATTTTACTGCGAGGGCGGCAATTTGCGGGATTACATCGGGCCGCGCCTCAAATATAACGCCGATTACGCCGATTGGGCAGCTCACGCGGAACAAATCGAGCCCGTCATCAAGCCGCATTGCCCATTGCTTTTTATTTACGGGGTCTTCGAGGTTTGCAACATCTTTTATCCCCTGAATCATATCCCGCATTTTGTTTTCGTCGAGTTTAAGCCGGTTGAATGTGGAAGCTGAAATTTCTTCTGCTTCAAGCATTTTCGCCGCTGCTGCAAGGTCTTTTTTGTTTTCTTCAAAAATCTTTTCTTTATTTTCTTCAATTTTTTCGGCAATTTTTAAAAGCGCGCGATTTTTCACCTCGCTATCCAGAGAAGCAAGCGTGTAGGAAGCCAGTTTTGCGTTTTGTGCCATAGTTTGAAGAGTTGTGGTCATTTATTTTGTCCTTTTTTTATAAAAGTGCGATGTTGTCGCGTGTGATTATTGCGTCGTAATTTTTGTAGCCGAGAATGTCCAAAATATCGTCGGAATGGTGGCCGAGGATTTTTTTGCAGTCCGAACAGTTGTAATTAATCATTCCGCGTGCAAATTCGTTGCCATCTGTGTCCAGAATGCTTACGATTTCGCCTTTCTGGCAGTCGCCCTCAATATTTAAAACACCTATGGGCAAAAGACTTGTGAATTTTTTCGTTAGAGCCTTTTTTGCCCCGTCATTTACGGTCAAACGCGCTTGAATATTTGTTGCATAAGCAATCCAGCGTTTTTTGTTGGCGAGAGTTTCTGTGGGCAGGAAAATCGTGCCCAATTCCTCTTTTTCAAAAATCCGCTTAATGACATGGGGCTCTTTTCCGTTGGCGATAATGCCTGCGCCGCCTGAACGGGTGATTACTTTCATCGCTTCGAGCTTTGTTTTCATTCCTCCGCGTCCGCCGCTGGATGCGTTTTGGGCGTAGCTTTCAAATTCTTCATTTACTTCCTGCACAACCTCGATTTTCTTAGCATTCGGGTTTTCTTTCGGGTTGTCGTCAAAAAGTCCGTCAATATCGGACAAAACAACGAGCAAATCTGCGTCAAGTTCGCTTGCAACAAGCGCGGAAAGCTTGTCATTGTCAGAAAAACTGATTTGGAATGCGTCTTTGTAAAAAGCAAGCTCTTCGGTCGAAACCGTGTCATTCTGGTTGATTACAGGGATGGCTCCGAGCGAAATCAGCGTGTTCAGCGTGTCATGCAGGCTCAAATATTTAATTCTCTGGGTAAAATCTTCTTCTGTTAAAAGGATTTGGGCGGTTGTAAAACCGTATTTGTCGAAACCGTCCTCATAAATCGACATAAGCCGCGATTGTCCGACCGCTGCGCAGGCCTGTTTTACTGACATGCTTTCGTTTGAATCAACATTCAGCCTTTTTGCCCCGAGCCCTACGGCTCCGGAGGTTACGATAATGACTTCTTTGCCCTGTTTTTTGAGTTTTGCGATATCTTCAATGAAAGTGTAAATTCTTGAAAGCGAAATTTCCTTGTCGTCATTTCTGAGGACATTTGTTCCGAATTTAAAGACGATTCTTTCCGAATTTACTATTTTTTCTCTAATTTGCGCCTGATTCATAGGGTGATTATAGTTAAAACAACAAGAAAAGTAAATTGCGCTTATTTTAGCCCTCAAAATAATCTTCAAGAATTTCAAGTTCGGGTTTTTGCGTGCAAATCCGGCATTTTACACCCGCAGGAAGCGTAATTTTCTCCTTTTCGTGCCCGATTTTGAGTCCGGAAATGATTGGAATATCTTTTTTAAACTCAAAAAAGATGTTTTCAAAATATTCCTGCGAATCCAGCCCCGTAAAATCACCGGGCACTATTGCGGAAAGATTTTTTTTGAATTTTTCGATATTTAAAAGCTGCGTAAGCATTCTGTCGATTTTGTAAGCCGGCTCTGCAACATCTTCGATGAATAAAACAAAATTTTCATCTGGAACAAAATCAAGCCCCGCAAGAGAGGCAATTGTCGCCAGATTTCCGCCCCAGAGCCGCCCTGTTGCAGTTCCTTGCTTATAAATTTTAGGATTTTCAAGCGGAAAAACCTTTTGTTCACCCCAAAAAACATCCCAAAACGCTTTTTCCGTAAAAGAATCCGGTTTTTGTGAAAAATCTGCGCACGCCATTGGCGAAGAAAATGTTACAAGTCCGGTTTTCTTAAAAAACATGAGCGAAAGTGCCGTTATATCCGAATGTCCGGCGAAAATTTTGGGATTTTTTTTGATTATTTCATAATCAATTTTATTAACCAGCCGCAATGCCCCGTAACCGCCGCGTGTGGCGATTATTGCGGAAATTTCTTCGTCAAGAAAAAAATCCTGAAGCGCTTTTAGCCGTTCTTCGTCGGTGCCGCATAGATAGTTGTGCTTTTTTTCGGAGTTTTTGGAGATTTTGACTTTGAATCCCTGATTTTCAAAATAATTTTTCGCATTTTCAAGCTGTGAAAGTTCCTTAACCTCGCCTGAAACCGACAACAAACC
>OKTE01000844.1_pt1 | contig 10373 bp, 6 predicted proteins | sample 1606151 | NCBI WGS metagenome assembly OKTE01 (sample SAMEA3879527, study PRJEB24766) | human gut metagenome | biome: human-associated habitat; feature: feces | place: USA | collected 1985/1987 | reverse complement strand
ATCCGCGGCGGCGTGCCGGTCTTGAACCGCCGCAGGGGCAGCCCCAGTGCCCGCAGGCTGTCCGTCAGGGCGTTGGCCGGGTGCAGGCCGTCCGGCCCGGAGGACTCGATGCACTCGCCCACGATGGTCTGCCCGGTCAGGTAGGTGCCCGTGCACAGAATGACCGCCCGGGCGCCCAGCACCGCGCCGGTGCGGAGCACCACGGCGGCGGCATGGCCGTTCCCGTCGCAGCGTATCTCCGTCACCTCCGCCTGCCGCAGCGTCAGCCCCGGCTGCAATTCCAGCGTGTGCTTCATCACCTGCTGGTATTTCCGCCGGTCCGCCTGAGCCCGCAGGGACCACACGGCGGGGCCCTTGCCCCGGTTCAGCATCCGGTACTGGATGCAGGCCCTGTCCGCCGCCCGGGCCATCTCGCCGCCCAGTGCGTCCAGCTCCCGGACCAGGTGCCCCTTGCCGGTGCCGCCGATGGCCGGGTTGCAGGGCATATTCCCCACCGCGTCAAGGCTCACCGTCAGGCAGACGGTCTTCATGCCCATCCGGGCCGCCGCTAGGGCAGCCTCGATGCCCGCGTGCCCCGCGCCGATGACGGCCACATCATAGTCGCCGCCGTGAAACTCTCTCATCAGGTGCTCACCTCACCACATAAGACTGCTTGAACACTTTATTATACTATACAGCACACAACAGCGCAAGAGTGTTACACAGAAATAACTCATAGGTGTTGTGCAATGTGCAATAAAAGTTTACAAAAGCTTTATACAGAATATCCAATTTTGCCCTTGTTATCCGGGCTGCCGCGGCATATAATAACACTGTAAAATGGAAGAAAGGAGCGTGATATCACCATGACGACAACTTGGATCTGGGGTGACCTGGATGACATGATCTTTGCCGACAGCGACTGGGAAGTGAGCCAGCGGTAAGGCATACCGATGAGGAAACCACGCGAAAGCGTGGTGATTTGCTTTTTTATGGGTGTTTTTCGACAGAAAACGCCTCCTGCACATAGATCGCAAAGCCTGATCCCCGCGCAGCAAAGATGAAAAGAGACGGCCAACGCCGTCTCTTATTTGTTATTTTCGGTTGCTCTTAATGAGATATTCATGATACCTTAACGATATCTTAGCGTTACCTTAGCGACAATATATGTTATAATAGCGTCATCAAAAGGAGGGGAGGGCGGCTATGACCGGTAAACAAGCCCGCCGGAGACAGTTGCTGCGGACCATTGGTCTGCGCTTTTCCGGCATGGATGTGCTGAAAGCACTGGGACTCTACCTGGTAGCCGTTATGTGCTGTCTGCTGCTTCGCAGCTTCGATATGCACAACGACACCAGCTACGTTGCCATGATCTTTCTGCTGGATGTGTTCCTTACCGCCTACTGGACGGACGGCTATCTGCTGGGCATCATCATGGCAGTGGTGGGGATGTTCAGCGTGGACATCATCTTTACCTACCCCTTCTGGCATATCAGCTTTACGCTGACGGGCTTTCCGCTGACGTTCCTGGTGATGATGACCATCTCCATCCTGACCGCTACCGTTACCAGCCGGGCCAAGCAGACCGAGCAGGTGCGTCGGGAGGCCGACCGCGAAAAGATGTATGCCGACCTGCTGCGCGCCGTGTCTCACGACATCCGCACGCCGCTGACCGGTATCGTGGGCGCCACCAACGTTCTGCTGGAGCAGGACGGCGGACTGACGCAGGAGCAGCGCCAGCAGCTGCTGCGATCCACCAACGAGGACGCCCAGTGGCTCATCCGCATTGTAGAGAATTTGCTGTCCATCACACGCATAAGCTCTGAGGAGGCTAAGGTCAAGAAAGAGCCGGAGCCGGCGGAGGAGGTCATCGAGTCCGCCGTGGCCAAGACCCACAAGCACTACCCGGAGGTGGATATCCGTGTCCATCTGCCGGCTGAGCTGATGATGGTGCCCATGGATCCCCTGCTGATGGAGCAGGTACTGGTGAACCTGATGGAGAACGCCGTCATTCACGGCGAGACCCACCATATCGACGTGACCCTGTCCAGCGAGGGCAACTGCGCGGTGTTCACTGTGGCGGACGACGGCCGCGGCATTCCCCAGCACCTGCTGCCCCGGCTGTTCGACGGCTCCGCCCGCAGCGACCGCAGCAGTGACGGCAAGCGCAGCATGGGAATTGGTCTGTCCGTGTGCCGCACCATTGTGCTGGCCCACGGCGGTGTGATACGGGGAGACAACAGACAGGAGGGCGGCGCGGTATTTACCGTGACCCTGCCCATGAAAGGAGAAAACGATGAAGATTAAAGACAAAGTCCTGATCGTGGAGGATGAGCAGTCCATCAGCAACTTTATCTCCATGATCCTCACCGCCAACGGCTTCGACACCATCATTGTCCGCACCGGCGAGGAGGCCCTGACCATGATCGCCTCCCATTGCCCGGACATGATCGTCCTGGACCTGGGCCTGCCCGATATGGACGGCATGGAGGTGCTGAAATCTGTCCGCAAGTGGTCCAATCTGCCGGTGGTGGTGGTTTCTGCCCGCAACCACGAGCACGACAAGGTGGAGGCCCTGGATTACGGCGCCGACGACTATCTGGTCAAGCCCTTCGGTACCTCCGAACTGCTGGCCCGCATCCGCACCGCCATCCGCCACACCCGCACCACCCTTTCCAACACCCAGATCGCCCAGTCCGGCAAGTTCGTCACCGGCGATCTGACCATCGACTATGACAAGCACCAGGTGCTGATGAACGGCGAGAACGCCGGATTGACCGTCAATGAGTACAAGATCGTGGCCCTGCTGGGCAAGTACGCCGGCAAGGTCCTGACCTACGACTTCATTATCCGGGAGCTGTGGGGGCCCAAGGCCAAGACCGACAATCAGATCCTCCGGGTAAATATGGCCAACATCCGCCGCAAGATCGAGCCTACCCCCGGCAACCCCCAGTATATTTTCACCGAGGTGGGCGTCGGCTACCGTATGCGCGAGGGAGACTGATACATACCGAGAAGAAAAGACCGCCTGCGGGCGGTCTTTTTCATATGCGGGACGTTTCTTTTGGAGAAAATATCTGCCGACACGAACCGACGCTTTGCGGAAATTTTATAATGAACGGATAAAGAAAAACCGCATTTCCGCTGTCACCGTGTTAAGAAACGCCTGCCTGTATTTACAGGGCGGTTTTTTCGCAGTAAGATACAAACACGCCCGCCGCGGCGCGGCGGGGGAAACTTGTAAGGAGAGAAAACAATGGAAGAAAGAAAAGGCTTTGGATCCAATTTCGGATTCCTGATGGCCGCGGTCGGCTCGGCGGTCGGCCTGGGCAACATCTGGGGCTTCCCCAATAAGATGGGCGCCTGCGGCGGCTTCACGTTCCTCATCATTTACCTCATTTTGGCTGTTTGCTGCGGCTTCATCGTCATGGTGGGCGAGCTGGCCATTGGTCGTAAGACAGGCAAGGGCGCTGTGGCAGCATATAAGGCCCTTAGCAAGAAGTTCAGCTGGATGGGCTGGATGGGCATCCTGTCCGCGTTCTTCATCCTGTTCTTCTACTGCGCGCTGGGCGGCTACTGCATTAAGTATGTGGTGCTCAATGTAGGCGACCTGTTCGGCGCGGGCTTTGGCGCCAGTGCCATCGCCGCCGCGTCGGCGGACGCGGCCAGCGCCTCTCTGGGCGACGCGGTGTTCGGCGCTTTCATGTCCAGCACCACCGAGGCCATTATCTATGGCTTGATTTTCGTGGTGCTGACTATGCTTATCGTTCTCGGCGGCGTCGGCGGCGGCATCGAGAAGGTCTGCTCCGTGGGTATGCCTGCCCTGTTCGTGGCGCTGCTGATCTGCATCATCCGCGCCTGCACGCTGGACGGTGTGGACACCACCGTGCAGGTGCTCCAGGCGGACGGTTCCCTGGTGGAGCACGTGATCCACGGCAGCGCCCTGGATGGCCTGAAGTACATGTTTGCCCCCGGCTGGGCTACTGAAAATGGATACTATGTTCCCGCCTCCGCCGTCATCGATGGCGTGAAAATGTCCGCGGTGGAGATCAACGGCGTCATGCAGCGCATCGTGACCTTCAAGCAGGAGACACCCGACGTCCTGACTGTGCTGGCTACCGCCGGCGGCCAGATGTTCTTCTCCCTGTCCCTGGGTATGGGCGCCATGATCACCTACGGTTCCTATCTGCAGAAGAAGGAGAACATCCAGAAGAACGCGCTGCTGATCGTGGTCATGGATACGATGGTGGCTCTGATGGCCGGCCTGTGCGTGCTGCCCGGTCGCTTCGCTCTGGATCCCTCCGGCGCAGTGGGTGGCCCGTCCCTGCTGTTCGTCACCATGCAGAACGTGTTTAGCCGCATGGGCGGCCTCGGCCCCATCTTCGGCATCCTGTTCTATCTGCTGGTGGTCTTTGCCGCTATCTCCTCCTCTATCTCCCTGCTGGAGGTCATCGTGGCTCACTTTGTGGATAAGGCCCGCGACGAGGGCAAGGGCGACAAGCGCAAGAGCTATACCCTCATCGCCGCCGCCTGTGTGGGCCTGGGCTGCATCCTGGTCTGCGCTGACCGTCTGGGTGCCAGCAGCTTCTCGCCTGCGGAATTGCTGAACATTGCAAATCCCAAGACCTGGGCTGCCGACTGGCTGGACTTCTGGGATGCGCTGTCCGAGGGCGTTATGATGCCGCTGGGCGCGCTGCTGATGTCTCTGATGATCGGCTGGGAGATCGGCCCCGAGTTCGTCAAGGAAGAGACGGAACAGTCCGGTCATGTCATGGGCAGCTACGGCTTCTTCAAGGTCTGCGTCAAGTTCATCACGCCGCTGATCATGGTCCTCATCCTGTACGGTCAGATAAAGGAATTCTTCCTGTAAAGTCTCTTGACGAATTGTTAATAAACAAACTCTTACTTAACAGAGGGGACGCCGGTGCCGCCGCACCGGCGTCTCTTTTTGCGTCCGCGGACCCGGAAAGACTTGTGCCGCCTGCCGTAAAAAGCACACGATGCTGTGTTTGCCGCCCGGTTTCTCTTGTAAAAACGACGAAAACGGAGTTCACAATTTGTTAAAATAATGGAATATGACGTTAAGAACTTGACAATATCTTGGCGTGACGGTATGATACAGGAGGTTGGCGGGGCAGATACGCTGTTTCGCCGGCTGATGGTATTCACCACCAATTTGTGAGGAGGTAAATCACACACATGGAAAAGAAAAGCACCAAAATAGCGTATTTCGTAGCGCTGGGTGTTTTCATTGTCCTGCTGGTCATCCTGGGGATCCAGTTTAAGGGCAAGGAAAACCCCGTCTTCGTCGGCGACGGCGCGTTCTACACCACCGGCGACGGCGTGTTCCTGGATGGCATCCAGCGGACCGTGGACGACAGCGAGGGCTCTAAGTATGCGCTGGACGGCTCCTACTATGTGAGCCCCGAGGCCGGCACCTACTTCGAGCTGTCTGAGGATGGCAACACCATCGTCGGCGCCGACGGTACCGAGTACGTCAAGTCCGAAGAGAAGTCCAAGGACGTCAACGGCGTGGAGTACACCACCTATGAGGAGCAGGTCTACTCCGAGACTCCGTTTGCCGGCACCTTCTGGTCCCTGCTGCCCCCCATCGTGGCCATCGTGCTGGCCCTGATCAGCAAGGAAGTGTATTCCTCTCTGTTCCTGGGCTGCCTGGTTGGCGCACTGCTGTACACCCAGTTCGCTCCCTGGGACACCATCGTGACCCTGGTGGGTGCCGATTACGGTATCATCTCCGTGCTGGCTGACGGCGGCAACATGGGTATTATCGTGTTCCTGGTCACCCTGGGCATCATGGTGGACCTGATGAACAAGGGCGGCGGCTCCGAGGCCTTCGGCCGCTGGGCCAAGAAGACCGTTCACACCCGCTGCGGCGCGCAGCTGCTGACCATGCTGCTGGGCGTGCTGATCTTCGTGGACGACTACTTCAACTGCCTGACCGTGGGCGCCGTTATGCGTCCCGTCACCGAGTCCCACAAGATCTCCCGTGCCAAGCTGGCGTACCTGATCGACGCCACCGCGGCTCCCGTCTGCATGATCGCCCCGGTGTCCTCCTGGGCCGCCGCCGTTTCCGGCTACGTGCAGTCCCCCAGCATCAACGGCATTGAGCTGTTCCTGAAGCAGATTCCCTGGAACTACTACTGCCTGCTGACCCTGCTGATGATCGTGGTCATCTCCGTACTGAACATTGACTATGGCTCCATGCTGACCCATGAGTACAACGCCCAGGTCAAGGACGACCTGTTCACCACCCCCGAGCGTCCCTTCGCCGGCGACGATGAGTACGAGACCGGCTCCAAGGGCAAGTCCTCCGTGCTGGACCTGCTGGTGCCCGTGATCGTCCTGATCGCTGTCTGCATCATCTCTCTGGTCTACTCCGGCGGTTACTTCGATGGCGGCATGACCTTCATGGAGGCCTTCTCCGCTGCCGAGGCCGGCCCGGCGCTGGCCATCGGAGGTCTGATCGGCTGCGTGTTCACGTTCGTCTACTTCTGGCTGCGCGGCGCCATTGGCTTCGAGAAGTCCATGGAATCCGTGCCCCAGGGCTTCATCCAGATGATCGCCCCCATCCTGATCCTGACCTTCGCCTGGACCCTGTGCTCCTTCACCCGCAATGCCATGTACTCCGCTGACTTTGTCAGCAACGCTATGGCCAACGTTGGCGATCTGCGTATGTTCCTGCCCGCCATCATCTTCATCATCGGCGCGGCTATCGGCTTCGCCACCGGTACTTCCTGGGGTACCATCGGCATCATGGCTCCCATCGTCGTCTCCGTGTTCAACTACGACGTGGAGCCCATACTGTGCACCATCGGTCTGGCGGCTGCCTGCTCCGGCGGCGTTATGGGCGACCACTGCTCCCCCATCTCCGACACCACCATCATGGCTTCCGCCGGTGCCCACTGCTACCACCTGAACCACGTGTTCACCCAGATCCCTTATGCGCTGACCGTGGCTGGGGTGTCCTTCGTCAGCTTCATCCTGGCCGGCCTGATCCAGAACGTGTTTGTCAACCTGCTGATCGCTGTGGTGCTGATGGTCGGTACTCTGCTGGTCATCCGCGCTATCGTTGCCAAGAAGCACGCTGGTATTTTCCAGGAAATGGCCGAGGCCGACAAGGCTCTTGCCAAGTAAGCTATACCCCGCCTAATAAAAAGAAAGCCCTCCGTTGGGGGCTTTCTTTTTTTGCGTATACTATGTCGATATATCGCTATAAATGCCGGTAATATTGGCTAAAATAAACATATATTTCCAAAAAAGGAGGGGAGAAGCGCGCTAAGAAACTGTAAAGGTTTATAATAATGTCATAAATATTCCGAAAAATGGCCGCTAAATTGGATAAAAGGGAGAAAAACCGGTTCATAATTTGTTCAAAATTACCCGCTCCCGGCTTTGCTGAAATGTTGACAATCTGCCAGGAAAACGTTAGGATGGTGGCACCAATTTGTGAGGAGGTAAATCACACACATGGAAAAGAGAAGCACCAAAATAGCGTATTTCGTAGCGCTGGGTATCTTCATTGTCCTGCTGGTCATCCTGGGCCTGCAGTTCAAGGGCAAGGAGAACCCTGTCTTCGTCGGCGGCGGCGCGTTCTACACCACCGGTGACGGCGTGTTCCTGGATGGCATCCTGAAGACCGCGGACGACAGCGAGGGCTCTAAGTATGCGCTGGACGGCTCCTACTATGTGAGCCCCGAGGCCGGCACCTACTTCGAGCTGTCTGAGGATGGCAACACCATCGTCGGCGCCGACGGTACCGAGTACGTCAAGTCCGAAGAGAAGTCCAAGGACGTCAACGGCGTGGAGTACACCACCTATGAGGAGCAGGTCTACTCCGAGACTCCGTTTGCCGGCACCTTCTGGTCCCTGCTGCCCCCCATCGTGGCCATCGTGCTGGCCCTGATCAGCAAGGAAGTGTATTCCTCTCTGTTCCTGGGCTGCCTGGTTGGCGCACTGCTGTACACCCAGTTCGCTCCCTGGGACACCATCGTGACCCTGGTGGGTGCCGATTACGGTATCATCTCCGTGCTGGCTGACGGCGGCAACATGGGTATTATCGTGTTCCTGGTCACCCTGGGCATCATGGTGGACCTGATGAACAAGGGCGGCGGCTCCGAGGCCTTCGGCCGCTGGGCCAAGAAGACCGTTCACACCCGCTGCGGCGCGCAGCTGCTGACCATGCTGCTGGGCGTGCTGATCTTCGTGGACGACTACTTCAACTGCCTGACCGTGGGCGCCGTTATGCGTCCCGTCACCGAGTCCCACAAGATCTCCCGTGCCAAGCTGGCGTACCTGATCGACGCCACCGCGGCTCCCGTCTGCATGATCGCCCCGGTGTCCTCCTGGGCCGCCGCCGTTTCCGGCTACGTGCAGTCCCCCAGCATCAACGGCATTGAGCTGTTCCTGAAGCAGATTCCCTGGAACTACTACTGCCTGCTGACCCTGCTGATGATCGTGGTCATCTCCGTACTGAACATTGACTATGGCTCCATGCTGACCCATGAGTACAACGCCCAGGTCAAGGACGACCTGTTCACCACCCCCGAGCGTCCCTTCGCCGGCGACGATGAGTACGAGACCGGCTCCAAGGGCAAGTCCTCCGTGCTGGACCTGCTGGTGCCCGTGATCGTCCTGATCGCTGTCTGCATCATCTCTCTGGTCTACTCCGGCGGTTACTTCGATGGCGGCATGACCTTCATGGAGGCCTTCTCCGCTGCCGAGGCCGGCCCGGCGCTGGCCATCGGAGGTCTGATCGGCTGCGTGTTCACGTTCGTCTACTTCTGGCTGCGCGGCGCCATTGGCTTCGAGAAGTCCATGGAATCCGTGCCCCAGGGCTTCATCCAGATGATCGCCCCCATCCTGATCCTGACCTTCGCCTGGACCCTGTGCTCCTTCACCCGCAATGCCATGTACTCCGCTGACTTTGTCAGCAACGCTATGGCCAACGTTGGCGATCTGCGTATGTTCCTGCCCGCCATCATCTTCATCATCGGCGCGGCTATCGGCTTCGCCACCGGTACTTCCTGGGGTACCATCGGCATCATGGCTCCCATCGTCGTCTCCGTGTTCAACTACGACGTGGAGCCCATACTGTGCACCATCGGTCTGGCGGCTGCCTGCTCCGGCGGCGTTATGGGCGACCACTGCTCCCCTATTTCCGACACCACCATCATGAGCTCCACCGGCGCCGGGTGCGATCACATGGCCCATGTTACCACCCAGCTGTGGTACGGCCTGGCGGTCGGCGCCGACTGTGCGGTCTGCTATCTGCTGGCGGCGGTGCTGGGAGAGCCCTGGCTTCCGCTGGCTGCGGGGGCGGCCCTGGTGGTGGGGCAGGTATTTTTCTTCCACCGGCTGTCCCGGCGGCGGGAGGGGGCGGCATGAAGCAGCTTCCGGTGCCCTTTATCGGCCAGGGGCATAGCCTGCCCACCGGCTGCGAAAGCGTCAGCGCCGCCATGGCGCTGCAATACCTGGGCTTTTCCGTGACGGCGGAGGATTTTGCCCGGGACCATCTGCCCTCGGCCCCGTTTTACCGGGATACCGGCGGGATCTGGCATGGGCCGGACCCTCGCCGGGCCTTTGTGGGGGACCCTCACGACCCGGATGCCCTGGGCTGCTGGGCCCCGGCGATAAAAAGCGGGATGTCCCGCTTTTTGGCCGGTTTGGCCCGGGACAAAGCCGGGATTTACCGGGTCAAAAACGAGACCGGAGCGGAGCTTGGCTATCTGTGCCGCCGGTATATCGACCGGGGGATTCCGGTGCTGATCTGGATCAGCATTGACCTGCGCCCCACCGTCAACGGCCCCTGGTACCGGACGGAGCCGGAGGGCCAGCCCTTCATGTGGATCTCCAACGAGCACTGCGTGGTGCTGTCGGGATATGACCGGGAGCACTATATCTGCTGCGACCCCTGGGAGGACCGGGGCGTGGTGCGCTATCCCAGGGAGACGGTGTGGCAGCGGCACCGGGAGCTGGGGATGCAGGCGGTGGCGGTGGAGGGACCGGCATGAGGCGGCGGATAGCGGCGGCGCTGCTGGCGGCGCTGCTGCTGACCGGGTGCGCCCCGGCGGCGGAACCGGCGGCGGAGCCGGCAGAACCGGCGGGAGAGCCGGTTTACATGGCCCTGACCTTTGACGACGGCCCATCCCCTGCCTGGACGCCCCGGCTGCTGGAGGGCCTTTCCCGGCGGGGGGCCAGGGCCACGTTCTTTCTGGTGGGCAGTCAGATCGAAGGCCGGGAGGACCTGGTGCGGCGTATCCGGCAGGAGGGCCACCAGATCGGCAGCCACTCCTTCAGCCACAGGGCACTGACGGAGCTGTCCACCGCCGACGCCCTGGCGGACCTGGAAAAATGCGACCGTGCCCTGCGGCAGG
>OKTE01000843.1_pt1 | contig 10379 bp, 10 predicted proteins | sample 1606151 | NCBI WGS metagenome assembly OKTE01 (sample SAMEA3879527, study PRJEB24766) | human gut metagenome | biome: human-associated habitat; feature: feces | place: USA | collected 1985/1987 | reverse complement strand
GCCGCCTTGCATCAGCCGTTTGACCTGATCTTGCTGGATGTGATGCTGCCCGGTATCGATGGCTTTGCCATCTGCAAACAGGTGCGCGCCGAAAAGGATATTCCCATCCTTATGGTGACCGCCCGTGGCGAGGATGTGGATAAGATCCGCGGCCTTGGCTTCGGTGCGGATGATTACATTGAAAAGCCCTTTTCGCCCAGCGTTCTGGTGGCACGGGTCAAGGCGCATCTGGCGCAATATGCCCGCCTGAAACCTTGCGCTGACACGCCTAAAACGATCACGGTCGGCCCGCTGACAGCCGACCCCGCCGCCCGGCGCATCACGAAAAATGGCGTAGAGGTTCCTCTGAAAAATAAAGAATACGAATTGTTGTTCTTCCTGATGCGCCACCCGGAGCAGGTGTTCAGCCGAGAGGACTTATACGAACTGATCTGGGGCTTGGAGTCGATGGGAGACAACATTACCGTAGCAGTCCACATCAATCGCCTGCGGGAGAAAATTGAAGATACCCCTGCCGACCCGAAACTTCTGCAAACGGTGTGGGGTGTGGGCTATCGACTCCATGTAGTTTAAGAACGGTTTAAGGTTGAAACGATCTCTCTTAAAAAAGTTTCGGTACACTCTAAGCAGTGATCGAAACTTTTTTACTTGGAGGGACTTTTATGATTTTAACCGCATTTCATGGCTTTTGCATGGCACTGGCCGACAGCGTTCCCGGCGTGTCCGGGGGAACGATCGCCTTCATTCTGGGCTTTTACGATCGCTTTATCAATGCGCTCCACGGGTTGTTTCGGGGCAATTGGAAGCAACGAAAAGCTGCCCTGACGTACCTGTTGAAATTGGGTATCGGCTGGGGCATTGGCATGGTAAGCTGTGTGGTGCTGCTGTCCAGTCTGTTTGAGCAGAATATCTATTTCATGAGTTCTCTCTTTCTGGGGTTGACCGTCTGTTCCATCCCATTTGTTGCGATGGCAGAGCAGGAAGCACTTGAAAATTGGCGCAATAGCGGGTTTCTGCTGGTGGGAGTTGCAGCTGTGGTTGGGCTGACATTGCTCCGCACCCGTGCCGTTGGGCTGGGAGCTATCAACTACGCACAGCTTCAGCCATTGCAATTTGGCTGGATATTTCTCTCCGGTGCGGTAGCCATTACGGCTATGGTGCTGCCCGGAATTTCCGGCTCATCCGTCCTGCTGATCGCCGGTGTCTATCTGCCTACCATTCAGGCTGTTCACAGCCTGCTCGGCTTACAGCTTGTTGTCATTCCGGGACTGTGCGCACTGGGGCTGGGAGTGCTGACAGGCATCGGACTGTCCATTCGCGCTATCCGCTCCGCCTTGCAGAATCACCGCAGTGCTATGGTTTGGTTGGTTTTGGGACTGATGCTGGGCTCACTTTATGCCATCGCAAACGGCCCGGCCAGTCTGGACACTCCTCTGCCGCCGCTGAGTTTCACGAATTTTCAGATTCCTGCATTTTTGCTGGGAATTGTGCTTCTTTTCGCGCTGGAAGGCTTGAAGAAAACCATGGAGAAAAAGGATGGTGGAAACAAATGAGACTGGACTGGACGATTTTACATGAGATCCGGGCATTTCTGACCTGCCCGCTGCTGGATATGCTGATGCCAAAGATCACAATGCTGGGAAACAGTGGTGCCGTCTGGATCTTGGCAGCGGGTGGGCTGCTCTGCACAAAGAAATACCGGAAGTATGGGATCATTCTGCTGGCAGGTCTTGCCATGGGTGTTCTGGTTGGCAATGTATTCCTGAAGCATCTGATTGCCCGTCCGCGCCCCTGTTGGCTGGATCAAAGCGTACCGCTTCTGATTGCTGTCCCGAACGACTACTCGTTCCCATCCGGTCATACGCTGGCCTCTGTTATCGGTGCAACGATCCTGACCGCAGCGGATAGACGATTTGGCATCATTGCGATTCCGCTGGCGATACTCATCGCCTTTTCACGGTTGTACCTTTATGTGCACTTCCCCAGTGATATACTGGGGGCTGTGATTCTGGGGCTTGGCATCGGGGCACTGACACTGTGCGGCGGAAATTGGGCAGACAAGAGGCTGCACACACAAGGCTTTTGAGGAAGAGCACTTGTAAGAAGTCTGGCTTTTTTCATCCTGCATGAGTTGTTTACAGCCAAAAGTCTGATCGGCTGTGCATTCATTTTCCAAGGTATTACAAAAGCAAGAAATGGCTACGACACGTTATTTTGTGCCGCAGCCATTGCCTTTGTCAATCATTGATTCTCTGTATCCCAGATAAAAAAGGCAGGTACACCATGTTTCCACAGTGTACCTGCCTTTGTCGTATTTGGGTTCAGTGTACCTACTACACCAACCGCTTATTCGATTCTTACACCACACCGCTTTGTAAGGCTCCTTTTCGGGAAAACGTCCCAAAATTGGTGTAGTTGTGGTGTAGCGCCGCAGATGTTGCTTGAAATCTGTTCAAAATTTCTTCGTATCTGCGTTTTAATTTTGTATTTTACTGCTCAATCGGCTTCATCGTGGGGATGTCATCGACGAGCAGTTATATGCCTTTATTTCTTGATACTACTCTACACCGCAAGGGTTGAATTTTGCCATTCCATTTACATTTCTACACAAACCTTTATCCGAACGGTATCGTTTGGCGTATGAATTGGCGTGAATGGCGTATGGCGTATTTGGCGTATGCTTTATTTTATTCTTCAGGGTCTTTCCACTGTGCGAACTGACGGTCAAGATTTTCAAATTCAGACTTACGCAGTTCCTTGGTCACATCCGCATAGATGTTCAAGGTCGTGGAAATATCCGAATGTCCCAGCGCATCCTGAATCACCTTGATGTTCACGCCCGCTTCGCACATCCGGGTCGTGAAGGTATGCCGCAGGGTGTGGCCGCTGAAACGCGGCAGGAGTACGGTGCTGTTCGGATTCTTCGCCAACACTTCATCGTTGCAGTCCCGGATGATGCGCCGGATGGCCTTGTTCAGCGTTCCCTGATGCTGGCACTCACCAAAGCGGTTGACGAAGATGAAGTCCGTGTAACCGTCCACCGTTACCGTGCAATGGATCTCTGCTTCTTCCTGATAGGCACGTTCCTTTTCAAAGGCTTCTTTCACGAAGTCCATCATCGGAACAGTGCGGACACCGGCCTTTGTTTTGGGCGAGTGGCAGTTGAAGTAGCAGCCCTTCTTGCCGCCGTTGTTCTCACGGTGGTCGTAGTTGACCAGCGTGTGGTTGACGGAGATCGTACCTTCCTCTAAATCCACATCGCACCAGCGCAGACCGGTGGCTTCTCCTACGCGCAAACCAGTTCCCAGCATGACCGCGAAAATCGGATACCAGTGCTGGTACTTCGGCGTTTTGGAGAGGTAGGACAGCAGCAGATTCTGTTCTGCGACAGTCAGCGCCTTACGGCGGTTGGTTTCAAACTGGTGTGCCTTTTTCAGCTCCCGCAGAACATTGTCCGAAGGGTTGCTCCGCAGATAGCAGTCATCCACCGCCATGTCCAACACTTGATGCAGAACTGTGTGTACGCTGTCAATCGTGGAGATCTGCAAGCCCCGCTCGTCTGCCAGCGTGTTGTAGAACTGCTTCACATCCGACTTTTTGAGCGCAGACACCTTCGATTTGCCGAAATCCGGCTCCACGAACTGCCGATAAAGGTACAGATAGTTCTGAAAAGTGTTGTCCTTCAGGCCGCGCTTGACCTTTGCCCACAGGGTGAACACATCGTTCAGGGTGACGTACCGTGCTTCTGCCTTGATGCCTTCCAGCGAATCTCGCTGAATGTCGTTTTCCTTTTCCCGAAGCTCCTCCAAGGTCGCGGCATAAATAGAATGTCGCTTGCCATCCGGGGAAGTCCAACGGAAATCGTACTTGCCATCTTTGCGCTGGGATTCGCCCTTGCGGAGAACCACACGCGCCTTGTCCTTGCGTTTCGTATTCTGATTTGTTGCCATGAGCGTTGCTCCTTTCTACATTGCGGTACAGAAAAGAGCGTTGTTCTGTGTTCATAGTACCACAGATACGCCATTCTCTGCAAGACGTTTTGAAAAATATCCGGGACATTTTCAAAGCGAGTACATTCGCTCCGTATATTCATCCAGCTTGCGCCGCTTGATGAGCCGCTTGGACCCCACCCACAACACGAACTGGCAATGTTCGTTATCCGATAATGAACGCAGCTTGTTGATGCCAATGCCGGAATAAGCCGCAGCTTCTTCCAGCGTCAGATTGCTCTTTTCCCAAATCGGAACTTGTCGGGACTTGGTCCCTCCATCTTGCTGATGCAAGACCGTTCCGTCGCTTAAAGTCCCCACTGGGGACTTCATTGCTTCGCAAACGCGAACTTCCTTCATAGGCAGACCTCCAATTCCTTGTAACCGAACGTCTGTAACCGGGCAGGAAAACTCTCTTTTTCTGCACACAGGGCATTCGATGGGCTTTATACTTTTTCTTATTTTTTAAGGTTACATGGTTACAGAAAGAGGAAAACGCAGCAATCATGCGGTTTTTGCGCTGTAACTGCAGCGTAACCAAACCTGTAACTGACCGTGTAACCGCTATCCATCAGAAGGGAAAGCCCAGCTGCTTGGCTTCCGCATCCGTTATTTCGGAGAAATCTTCAGCCCCGGTTTCGGGGCTGGTTACGCGCTCCCAGCCTTTCTGAACGCCGTACTTCGGGTAACGCTTGGCTGTCTTGTGCGCCTGCCAGCCTTGGATATCGCCGCGCGAAATTCCAGTGTTCATGATCTCGCAGATGGCGCGGGTCTCCCACTCTGCCGGGATACTGGTGTTGCCCAGTGCTTCCGCATAGAGCTGCTTGGAACACACCCGGTCACCCGTGTAGTCCTCCAGAAATGCGTAGATCATGCCCGCCTGTGCATCTTCCTGCATGAAGTCCTGCTGATGGGCTTGCAGCGTTTCCTGCATGGCAGGGCTGAACGCCAGCTTATAGTTGCCGCTGTTGTAGATGGTCATGGCTTCTGCCCAGAGCTGGTCGATATGGGCACGGGAATCTTCCTCGTTGTCCAGAATATGAGCTTCGGCCAGTTCCGCATCCACCGGGACGGGGATAAAACGGCGGTTGCCTGTGCGGTCACGGGGCAAAAAATCCTGCCGATTTGTCGTACCAGCAAAAACACACTGACGCAAACGGTCGGCAGGATGGGTCTCGTAGGGAACTTTATAGGTTTCCTTCTGCTTGCTGAGAAAACTCTTGATCTCCTCGATGCTCTTGGCATTGGCGGTGGCGATCATCTCCGACATTTCGATGATCCAGTGACCTTGTAGCTTGCGGTACACGTTGTCATCATCCAGCCGCCGCAGGTCGTCCGAGAACCACTCGTCCTTGACGGCCAGCAGCCGGAAGAAAGTGGACTTCCCCGCGCCCTGACCGCCCACCAGACAGAGCATGGTTTCAAATTTGCATCCCGGCTGGAACACGCGCTTAATGGCTCCCAGCAAGAAAATCTTCATGGCTTCGCAAGTGTACTCGTCCTCCGCAGCACCGAGAAAATGGTGCAGGACGTGGGATATCCGTTCAGTCCCATCCCATTGCAGACCATTCAGGTAGTCCCGGATGGGGTGGTAACGGTTCTCGTTGGCAACAATGCGGATGGCAGATTCGATCTTCTTTTCGCTGGAAATACCGTATTTCTCCATCCGGCGCAGAATATACTTCATGTCGGTATCGTTCAGCGTCTTGCCAGAGCGAGGCCAACCTACAGGCTTTACGATGTCGATGCGCTCGCTCAACAGGTTCAGCCGGATGGCATCGGCCAGCACATGGTCGTTCTGCAAAATCGTGATACAGTTCTGGATCGTCCGCTGAATTTCGCCATTGGAGTGCTTGGTCAGCATTTCCTTCACATCTTCAACGGTTCTGGGAGCACGTTCTTCGTTGACTTCTTTGTTCAATAAACATCACCTCGTACTATTATTGAAAGCGATTTTCTGACTTTTCCGCAGTTGAAAGTACAGATGGATTCCGCTGTGCCTGTTCTGCCTGCAAGCGGTTCAGCAGTTGCAGAACGGAATCCCGTGCTTTCTCCTTGACCTGTTCCTTGCCTTTCTGCCGGGCCTCCGGCTTCAGCAGCTTCTCTTGCAGACGTGTAGCGGTGGTCTGCATAGTCTTGAGGAACTTGTTCAGCACATCGTCCAAACGATGGGAAGCATATTCCCTAGTAGCTTTTGGAGCTTTTCTCTCTGGCGATAACACCCACTTCTTCGTGTCCTCAATCATCCGCATATCTTCCTTGCGGGTCTCGGTGCGTACCACGTCCGTCACGACCTCCACCGCCTTGTCATAGGCCGCATCGGAAACATCATCTAACAACGTCTCCACGTCCTCGATTTTGAGCGTCAGTTCTTCCAGTTTCTGCTCCTGCGCCGCCAACTGTTCCTTCTGCTTCATCAGGATATAGTCCTGCTTTTCCAGATACTCCCGCCCGCCGTAGGACGGCTCCTGATCCAGATGCAGCCCATGCCGCTTCGTGATGTCAAGCAGGATCGTCCGACAGACTGCATCGAAGGTCTGTTTCCGGTTGTTGTGCCTGCCTTTTGGCTTGTCCGGGTTCGGGAGAGGGATGCCCAGTTCCTCCAGCGCCTTTTCCTGCTGGGGACACAATTCCCCGTAGCGGTTCTGGCAGTCAAACACATGGCGCTCATGGATGTGGGGCGTCCCCTCGTCCAGATGGAGCGCCCAATCTAAGATGTGGATATGGGAACCGAAGCGGCGCTCAAATTCCTCATAGAACTCGTTGACGATACGAAAGAGCGTTTCCGGCGGAACGGATTCTTCCATAGTGCCGATCTGGTAGATGCTTTCTTCTGGACAGGTCTTGTTATTTTTCAAAAGATCATCCACAGTGCGATTGCGCTCAATGTGCCGGGTTTTCTCGTTCCGGGCGTTCTGAGCATTGACATGGTCGGCATAATGCTCGTAGTAATACATCCGTTCAATTTCCTCAAAGCTGAAATCCGGCTGCTCTGGGTTTTCCCGAAAGTCGTGGGTGGTAAAGCCCCGGTAACAGTCCCAGTACACATTTTGTCTGGCACGCTCAGCGTCAATGTGTTCGCTATTTTCTACATCGAACCGACGGTCATTGTGCCGGGGATTGTAAGTGCCATGCTTCCCAGATCGTCCATTGTGTCTTGTTAATTTCAAACCTTTTTCCTCCTTCCTGCAAAGATGTTCTGGGCTGGGGAGGGCGGCAAAGCCGCCAGACCTGCGAAGTTTTGCGTCAGGTAATACCCAGTACAAGTTGACGCAGGCATCAACTTTCCCTGGGCAAGGCGTTTCACCCTTGACCCGATGGGGCTGGCTGCCCTCAACCCGCCAATGGGCATTGCCCCTTGACCCCAGCAGTGCGCTGCCGCCCCTGCACCCCGGCACAAAGGGCTGGCTGCCCTCTGTACTCCCGCACCGGCGAAGCTGGCCTTCACCGCAGAAGCGGTTTTTGCCAGTTTCACCGGCTCCGTATCCGTACATTTACGCCCATAGGCGAGAAGTGGATACAGAATACGCCTGCGGAAATTGCCGATCAAAACAGCGGGTGCAGACCCGATATTTTTTCGTAAATCGCCCTCATTTTAAGCGATTTTTTCTTCTGTCTGTATGACCTGAAAGCCATGCTCTTTTGCGCACTCCCTTGCAGCTGCCAGCCGTTCTTCGCTGTACGGCGGCACCAGCCGGATCGAAAGTCGTGACTTGTCCATCACATAGGTCACGCTACCTTCCGGCGTACTGCGTTCCAAGCGGCACAGCAGAGGGTACTTCCGGCTGAAATCCTCCAGTCTGCGTTTCAAGCTGGCATTGAAGGTGTAGATACTGGCAATCGTCTCGCCCTCATTCCAGTTGATGATGGTTTCTTTTTCATATTTAGACAGCTTCCTCATACAGTTCCTCCTCATAATCGGTGTTTGCTTTCAGCGCACGCAGACTGCGTCTAATCCGGCGGTATTCGTCCATCTCCATACGCAGATGATGGTAAAAGGCTTCGTACCACCTTTCCTCTGTCTCTGTCTCAATTTTACGAGCAAGATGAAGCATCTGGCTTTTCGCCTCCGGGTCAACAGTCAATGCTGTCAGCCATTTCAGCCTTGTCACTGTGTTGTGATGGCTGGGGCAGGCGTAAGTGTAAAGAATTTTCTTTTCCTTCATATTCAGTTTCATAATGATCTACCTCCATTCATTTGATGCGGTATGTTCCGCATCGTTTATTTTTCTGTCTGCCGGTCTGTCTGCAAAATATTCCTGCCCGGATTCTCTCCCAGCGTATTGTCCTCTTTGGTGCGCTCTTATCGTGGCGTCACTTCCCCGGAGGTCGTCCCCCTTGCAGTCGGTCATTCATTTTTCAAGGTTCTATGTCTCCTGACAAGAACCAGTTTACCGAAAAAAGAGGGCTGCTCCCGTATGTCCAAGACGCAGGAAAAACACATGAAAACCGCATATTTCCACGCTCTCGGAAATGTGCTATAATGAAAAACAAAAACCGATGGCAAGGAGGTGCTTTGATGTACACAAAACTGTCAATCCCGGAACGGCTCAAAGACCTGCGAGTGGTGGATAAGCACCTGACGCTGGAACAGCTGGCAGAACAGACCGGCCTGTCTAAGTCGGCACTGGGGAAATATGAGAGCGATGACTACAAAGACATCAGCCCATTTGCGATTGCGACACTGGCAAAGTTTTACGGAGTGTCCACTGATTATCTGATGGGCGTGTCAGAAAATAAAAATCACCCAAACACGGAGCTTCAAGCTCTGCATCTGAGTGACGCTATGGTGGAACTTTTGAGCAGCGGAAAGATCAACAACCGCCTGCTTTGTGAACTGGCGACTCATCCAAATTTTTTGCGGCTGATGGTTGATATGGAAATCTTTATTGACCAGATCGCTGATATGCGGGTGAACCAGATGAATCTGATTCTGGAAGCTACCCGGCAGACCATTCTTAAAGAACACGCACCTGGAGAAAATGATCTGTATATGCGGACGCTGGAATTGGGTCAGGTACAGGAGAACGATTTTTACAGCCATATCCTTCATGATGATCTGGACAGCATTGTCCGGGATATACGGGAAGCCCATTTGAAAGACAAGACCACAGCCGACCCACAGCCAACACTGGATGAGGTCAAAGAGAATTTTGAACAGGCCATACAGATGGGAACCGACACAGAAGCTATGATCCATGAGTTCTGTGATAAAATGCAGATTCCTTTTGAAAAAATTTCATCCGAGGACTTTTCGGCTTTTCTGCGGATACTGAGCCTGTCCAAACTGCTTAAAAACCCAAACAATATGCGGGGAAAAGCCAAGTCACAGCCGTATTATATGCCAAAAAAGAAAAAGCGCAGGTAGCAAAAAGGCCATCCACTATAAAAGTGAATGGCCTCAGTTTTTCCACCTTCTCAGACGAAAATCATCTCAGACCGAATGACTTCCTCTGCCCGGTGGCGTATGCTGTTCATGTGACCGACCCATGCAAGCTGGTCTTTTGCTTTCAATTCCTCCGTGACTCCCTCTGTTTCTTTTATCTGGGCAATGATACAATCCAGACGGTTCTGTGCCTGCTCATCCAGATCGGCAAGATATGTCCACAGCTTTCCAGACAGAAGCAATTCATTGTACCGGTCGGGACAATACTCTTGCAGATATTCCCTGTGCATCCGTCCCCACCGTCCGATTGGGCGGCTTTCCTCCGGCAGCTGTAAGTCTGGAATATAGTAGTCTCCGACCAGAACATAGTCCAGACCGTTACTGTCATCATGGATATGCTTTTTCAATTTCTCCATAGCGACCTCCTGTTTTCGTTTTATCCGAATCCAGTTGATCGTGTCCCTGTTCATCTGTTATTCAAGGCAACTGAACTCGTCACCATGAATTATGGCATATCCTTTCCCAGCTTTTGAAAATTTTGTCCGTGGGATTCCTGATTGCCCTTTGTGACACTGGTGTTATACAGGTCGATGGTCTCTTTCCCCAATAGGGAGTTCCAGCTTTTTAAGGTGGTTTCTTCTTTGCCTCCTAAGAAAAGGGAGGCGTCACAGTTACCGATGATGGTGTCCATGTTGTCTTTATACAGGGCTTTGAGCTGGCTTTGCGCCTGCAGCACCAGGCAGGCAGAGATCTCACGGCTTCGGATGGTCGCCATAAGACGCTCCAGGTTCGGGATCTGCCCGATATTTGCCGCCTCGTCGATCAGGCAGCGCACATGGATGGGAAGCCTTCCACCATATACATCATCCGCCCGCTCACACAAGCGGTTAAACAAAATGGAATAGATCAGACTGATCAAAAATGCAAAGGTCCCGTCCGTATCACTCATAATAAGGAAAAGAGCAGTCCGTTCATCTCCCAGCATATCCAGATCCAGTTCGTCA
>OKTE01000839.1_pt1 | contig 10419 bp, 9 predicted proteins | sample 1606151 | NCBI WGS metagenome assembly OKTE01 (sample SAMEA3879527, study PRJEB24766) | human gut metagenome | biome: human-associated habitat; feature: feces | place: USA | collected 1985/1987 | reverse complement strand
GGACCGGGGCAGAAGGCTGCCATCAGCAGCTGGGCGCGCTCCGGCACCTCGCTGACAAGACCCGGCAGCATCTCCGGCCCGGTGACGTGGACGATGAGGGGGTTATCCTGCGGGCGCCCCTTGGCCACAAAGATATCGCGCACCGCCGCACCGTTGCGGGCATCGGCGGCAATGCCGTAGACCGTTTCTGTTGGCAGGGCCACAAGCTGACCCTGCCGCAGCAGCTGTGCGGCCTCGGCTACGCCTGCTTCATCGGCAGGCAAAACTCTGGTTTTGATTTTCATACGAATCATCGTTCTTTCTATCTGTAAAGTATATTTGCTTGGCAGTCGTTTGGATGGTTTTGCACCCGCAAAACCGGGTTTTACCCGCCCAGCCTTTGCAGCTTTTCAGTCTGCTCGCGGGTGGCAAGGGCATCAATGACCTCGTCCAGATTGCCGTCCATGATCTTTTCCAGATTGTGGACGGTCAGGCCGATGCGGTGGTCGGTGCAGCGGTCCTGCGGAAAGTTGTAGGTGCGGATCTTCTCACTGCGGTCGCCGGTGCCCACCTGCCCCTGACGCTGGGCGTTGATGGCATCCTGCTGTTCCTTCTGCTTTTGTGCAAGGAGGCGGCTGCGCAGGATCTCCAGCGCTTTATCCTTGTTCTGGAACTGGCTTCGCTCATTCTGACATTGTACCACGGTTCCCGTAGGAATATGGGTGATACGAATGGCAGAGGAGGTCTTGTTGATATGCTGGCCGCCTGCTCCGCTTGAACGGTAGGTCTGGAATTCAAGGTCGGCGGGATTTATCTCAACATCAACCTCTTCAACTTCGGGCAGTACCGCAACTGTTATTGTTGATGTCTGTATTCTGCCCTGAGCCTCAGTTTCGGGTACACGCTGAACACGGTGAACACCGCTCTCGTACTTCAGCTTTGCGTACACTCCCTCGCCCTCGACCGAAAAGCTAATTTCCTTATATCCGCCAAGCTCTGTGGGGTTGGAACTTATCACTTCTGTTTTCCAGCCTTTAGTCTGTGCATACATTGAGTACATCCTGAACATTGAGTTTGCAAAAAGTGCCGCTTCTTCTCCGCCTGCACCGCCTCTTATCTCAATAATAACATTCCTGTCATCATCGGGGTCCTTCGGCAAGAGGAGAATCTTAAGCTCGTCTGTATACTCGTCCATTAGCTTTTTATTGCTCTCGTACTGCTCCTGCACTATTTCCTTGAAGTCCTTGTCAAGTCCGCCGTCAGACAGCATCTGCTCTGCTTCTTCAAAATCACTTCGGGCGGTCTTGTACATTCTGTACTTTTCGATTATCGGAGTCAGGCTCTTAAGCTCCTTCATCAGACTCTTATACTGCTCCTGATCGTTTATCACGTTTATATCCGTCAGCTTTTCGTTTATTTCATCGAAACGCTTTTCTGTTATTTCAAGTTTTTCTGTCATTATCTGTTCTCCGTTTCACGTTAAAAATCAAAATAGCATCTTTGTAAAACAAATGCTATTTCTCCTCTTCAACGGCATTGCGGATAACTGATTTTATCTTTTTCTCGCACTTTGAGCGGGGCGTCATGAATTCACGTCCGCAACCTGTGCATTTCAGCTTGAAATCCGCACCGATTCGAAGAACAAGCATTTCCTTGCTTCCGCAGGGGTGTTCCTTTTTCATTCTGAGAATATCTCCGACCTGTATATCCATTGTTCCGCTCCTTTCATCCGATATATAATTTATTGTACCACATCTGAAGTAATTTTGCAATTGCTGTGGCTGTTTTTTTGCTTTTTTATGAATATATTTTCAATTTAAAGCGACATTATTGACTTATCTTTCGGATTCCTGCTTTTAGTAACACCGTTTTCACTGTTTTGCACAAAAAGCACTTGATTTTCATGTCGATAAATGTTATAATTTTTGCAATATATCAGCAGATAATCAGAATGATATACTGGGGAGGGATGCCCTTTGAAATCAATCAGAAATAAGTTCGTACTGATTATGATAGGCTGTATTCTGATATGCTCGTTTGCTATAAGCGCTATCGGCATTTTAGGCATCGACAACATTTCAAACGAAAACTCGGAAACGATAATGAAGCTGCAGGCATCGACCAGCGCTCAGAGCCTTGAGAAGCTGTTTTCCTCAGTGGAGCTTGCAATGAATACCTGCAATGACTATGCAGTAAGCCGTTTTGACAGCATAGAGAAGTTCAAAAACGACCCTGATACACTTGAGCGTTATAACGATTCTGTCGGTCAGCTTATAAAAAATGTACTTAACAATACCGATGCCGCCATCAGCGGATATATCCGTTACAATCCGGAGCTGAAGCTATCTTCCGACGGAGTATTTTGGGTAAAGGACAGTGAAAAAATAATCGCACATCAGCCGACACCCATAGAAGCATACGACAAGGATGACGCTGAGCACGTTGCATGGTATTATGAACCGCTCAAAGCCAAAAAACCGGTCTGGATAGATCCGTACATAAATAAGAATCTGAACGATATAAAAATGATCTCATACGTTATTCCGCTCTTTGACGAAAACAAAACTGCGGTAGGCATTATAGGTATGGATATTGCTATGAGCCGTATAACAGCTATGGTAGACGAAATAAAGCTGTACGATACAGGCTATGCTTTTCTGTGCGACAGCAAGGGTGATATGGTATACCACAACCGTTATCCGAACGGAATGACGCTTGAGGAAATAAAGAAAAACAGCTTGTTTACATTCATTGACGACAACAACAGCGGCGAACAGGCAGGAGATGTCATCAATATCCGCAATAGCGAAGGCGAAAAAAGAAAGCTGTGTGCAAAATTTCTCTCCAACGGTATGGCGGTCGTAATCTCCGTTGCCGATAAAGAGATAGGCAGAAAACGTATCTCGGTAATGATACAGGACGCATTTGCCGTTGCTGTTGTGCTTATAGTTACCTCGCTACTTACCTTCAAGTTTACGAGCATTATAGTAAAGCCGATAAAGCATCTTACCGAAGTTTCCAAAAAGATTGCGGCAGGCGACCTTGACGTTGAGATAGAATGTAAGACAAAAGACGAAATAGGCGTTCTTGCCTCAAGGTACAGCGATACCGTAAAAATGCTTAAGAAGTATATCAACAAAATCAACAAACAGGCTTACACCGATGCTGCGACCGATGTCGGAAACAAGGCCGCCTATCATGACGCAGTACAGCGTATAGACAAGATGAGCCAACACGCAAACGGCGATTATGCCATTTTTGTAATGGATATAAACTATCTCAAGATGTACAACGACAAATACGGTCACGAATTCGGAGATATGCTGATCTCGGACGCAAGCACGATAATCAAGAGAGTTTTCGGTGATTACAATATTTACCGCATAGGCGGCGACGAATTTACGGTAATCATAAATTCCCCGGGAAATGATCTGTGCGAACAGCTTGTAAAACGCTTCAAGCAGGAACAGGAGCTGTTCAACCGTAACGCAAGGCATTATGAGCTGGGTGTCCGTATTGCCGTAGGATATGCGGTGAACGATGCGACCGACGGGGATTATGCAGATGTATTCAACCGTGCGGACAGACAGATGTATCTGGATAAGCAGGAAATAAAGAAAACCGCCCGTGCAACAGATTATGTTGACAACAGATAAAATGCAATAAGTTAAAGCTCCGGAAGAATGCCGGAGCTTTCAGCTTGTAGAAAAAGTCTGTTTTTGAAAACAAACTTCTAACTTACTATCCCTATCCCCCTGCCCCCTTTCCCCCGGAAAGGGGGAGAATACGGGGACTGGCGTCCCTGCGACCTGCCTTGGGGCAAAGCCCCAAACCCCATTTTAGATAAATTATATTTCGCACAAAAGCACTTATAATCGTAAAATTACTCGAACTGCGTTCCGTCCTTGCAAAGTATGCCGGTTCTTACTATGTCAAGTCTTTCGGTTTCCTCTCCGCTGTACTTTTCAAATGCGTCAAAGAAAAGGGACGGATTGAGCGTAAAATCACAGCCGGACGGCATTATCAGTGTGAAATGTCCTCGTTCATAATCTTTGATTTCTGTGAACGGTTTAATATCGAGCGTTGTTACGCCCTTCTTTGTCTTCTTCTCCACTTCAATAGCCGGCAGTTTCATGAATTCCTCCAGCTTTTCGTAATTGCAGACGATATTCACGGAATACACCGATTTCTCTATTTCGGTATGCTTTTTTACAGGCAGGGCTGCTCTTATTATTCTTATATCCGGCGGTAAAACCGCATTGAGCTTGTCCCGCACAACATCGAAATCCGTTTGCTCGGTGAGTTTTATATCCATAGACTCGTTTATGCCTTCGCTGCCGAGCGAGAGCGGAAGATTTACATTGACGTAGGTATGGGGATTGAATCCCTGTGTGTGCCATATCGGAATATCTGTACGTCTTATCGCACGCTGAAAACAGGTGATAAGGTCAAGCGCCGATATATACTTTGCTCTGCCCGTCTTTGAAAAAAACAGACGGACAGCGATATTATTCTCATTCATATTTAAAGCAAGCCCTTCCTAAGCATTTGTTTATACCACAGCCTGCGCACTTTTCACGGCAGTTTGCGGTTGTTTTTTCTTCGTGAGCCTTGATATTCTCTCTGACAAGGAAGCTGCGGTCAAACAGCATATCCATATGCTCCCACGGCGCAATCTCGTCATATTCACGCTTGCGGTTTGCATAGAACGCCTTATCGATACCGAATTTCTCAAATGCCGCATTCCATATATCAGGCTTGAAATACTCGTTCCAGCCGTCCAGCTTACAGCCGTTCTTCCATGCCTCATAGATAACCGCAGACAGCTTTCTGTCGCCTCTTGCAAGCACAGCTTCAAGTATTGTCGTATCATAATGGCTCCAGCTGACATCAATACGTCTTCTTCCCTTTGAGCCTATAATATCAAGCAGATATTTCTGTCTTTCGTTTATCTGCTCCTCTGTTGCCTGAGGCTCATATTCAAATGGTGTGAAGGGCTTCGGTATAAATGTTGACAGCGAGATTGAGATGCTTATCGCCTTTTTGCTTCTGCCCTCTGTATTGTAATAAAGGTCGATTATCTTATCTGCAAGCTCCTTTATCGCCTTTATGTCATCAAGCGTTTCTGTCGGCAGACCAAGCATAAAGTACAGCTTGACCGAGCTGTATCCGCCCTCAAAGGCAATCTTACAGCTTTTGAATATAGCTTCCTCGGTGATATTCTTGTTTATAACGTCACGCAGACGCTGTGAGCCTGCCTCGGGAGCAAATGTAAGTCCGCTTCTTCTAACGCTCTTTATCTTCTTTACGACCTCATCGCTGAATTTATCTATACGCAGTGACGGGAGAGAAAGGTTGACACCTTTCTTATCGGTATATTCGGTTATATCGTTCAAAAGCCCCTCAATATCGCTGTAGTCACTTGTGGACAGTGATGAAAGCGATACCTCGTCATAGCCTGTGGTTTCCGTGAGGCTCTTTACCTGATTTACTATAGTTTCCTTTGATTTTTCTCTGAACGGACGATATATAAAACCTGCCTGACAGAATCTGCAGCCTCTGATACAGCCTCTCAGCACCTCGACTACCGATCTGTCGTGTACTATCTGGGTATAAGGCACAACAAAGCTGTCGGGAGTATAGACCTTGTCAAAATCGTCTATAATCTGCTTTCTGACTTTTGCGGGAGCATTATTCTTCGGTGTTATCGCTTTTACCGTTCCGTCCTCGTTATAGCTTATATCATAGAGCGAAGGAACATAGATTCCCTCAATCTGTGCCGCCTGTTCAAGATATTCCTGCTTCGTGCCGCCGTTCTTCTTGAACTTTTCGGCAAGCTGCATCATCTTGAGGTTTACTTCCTCGCCTTCACCGAGTACGAACAAATCAAAGAAATCGGCTATCGGCTCTGCATTACATACGCAGGGACCGCCGCCCATTACTATCGGGAACAGATCCTTTCTGTCTTTAGCAAAAACAGGCACACCTGCAAGGTCAAGCATCGACAGGATATTTGTATAGCAAAGCTCATACTGGAGCGTAAAGCCGATAAACTCAAAATCCTTTATGGGATCAAGGCTTTCCAGACCGTAAAGAGGAATATCGTTCTTTCTCATCTGTTCTTCCATATCGGGAAGGGGCATGAACACACGCTCGCACCAGTAATTAGGCACGCTGTTCTTGAGGGAATATAGTATCTTTATCCCGAGATGCGACATTCCTATATCGTATGTGTCGGGAAAGCAGAAAGCAAAGCGTATATCCACCTTGCTTTTATCTTTCACGACAGCGTTTACCTCACCGCCGATATAGCGTGACGGCTTCTGCACCTTCAATAAAATTTTATCTAATTTTTCCTTCAGCATTTTTCTACTTCCGTTCCGAAAATTATAGTTATACAGTATATTTTACTACATTATCGGATTTATTGCAAGCCCTACGAAACAAGCTGTGCCTGTATCAGAAAAAGCACAACAAAAAACAGCGATAACGAAACGCTTTCACCGCACATAACGCAATATACAATCACTCCCGCCGTTATAATCAACGCTAAAGCCGTTCCGATAATTTTTTTCACTTTCTCGGCGGTTCTCAGCGATACAAATCCGGTCAGAAGCAGCTCAAGCACTTCCGCACCGTCGAAATATCCTATAGGTAAAGCGTTGAATATGCAGATGATAAGATTCACTGCACCGAAAACCGCCGCCGTGTCATTTCCCTGCATAGCAAAACAAGCCGCCGCAACAAGCAGATTTACACTGCACCCTGCAGACAATATAACAAGCCGTTTAGCGTCCGTGAGGCTCTCCATTCCCGACTTTGACAGGGCGATTCCTCCTCCGTAGAACGTTATCCTTTCGGGATTGGCTCCGCATACAGCCATAGCGAGCAAATGGCCGCCTTCGTGCAGAATGCAGGCAATCAACGACAGCACCGCCGCTCCGCTCGTGTCGATAAAAATCATAAATGCCACAACCGCAAAGAAGCTGAAATCAAATTTTACCTTCAGCCGTCCGTTATGTTTCATTCTCATTCTCCTTTTATCCTTTTGGATAAGTATATTAGGAAAAACGGAAATAAGAACAAAAAAGCACTCAGCGTGATGCTAAGTGCTTTTTAAATGGCTCGTAGCACCGAAAAAGATATCACCGGATTTTTTGAAAAATCCGCTTGTGATAAGGCTTTTTCGAGCTTTTTTATAAATCCGTACTGTCTCACCTGCGGGGGTTGTGATGCCATTTCTTTTTTTGGGTGCGAACCAAAAAAGATATCAGGTAATTCAAATATCAATTGATTCTACCTGCTTCTTGCGATTATGCTCTGTGCTTCATATAAATCTCATTTATCGCTTCAGCGTACAAGGCGCGTGATTTTTTTACCAAGCCCTCGTTATTGTTCTTTTTGTATAGATAGCAATCAAGGACTTCATCCCAATACCCGTGCTTTTTCAGCCAATCTTCTTTGGGTTTAGTATTGAGTAATGCAAAGGATCGGCTGTCCTCATTCTTCGATTATGCTATCAATGACTGCAAGATTAAACCGGATTGGATTACCGTACTTTTTATCAACACAGGCTATGCCGAGCAGTTTGAGCGCGGCAATCCTGCCTATGTTGCAGGTATGTCCGGTGTTGAACTTGCCCGTGCGGTTATCCTGAAAGCATACGGCAGAAAAGAACTTCCGAAGCCTACAAACTCCGAGGAATGTTCTCCCGAGTATTGGGCAGGTTGGGCGCTTGCAGAATATCAATGGTACTGCGGCCGCAGGTTCAAAGATATCTTCGAGCGAATTCCTTTGACTAAGATTATCGGAATGTATTCGGTCTATCATGAGATGGATATCACGAACTTCATTGATACGATGGAAGAGTTCTATAAGGCTGCCGAAGGCGATTCCAATCTGAAACGCATTCGGGAAAGCAGAGGCTTATCTCAGTCAGAACTTGCGGAACAATCGGGCATCAAAGTCCGAAACATTCAAATGTATGAGCAGAGAGTCAACAACATTGATAAGGCACAGGCACAAACACTTTACAAGCTATCCCGTGTTCTTGGTTGCGATATCGAAGACCTGCTTGAAAATCCTATGATGTAACTCCATTTGTGCACCTGCTTCGGCAGGTGCATTTTCTATGCCAAAATATGCCTTGAGCACAGGCAGGTTTTCGGGGATCACACAGAATTTGAGAAATCCCACGGTCATATCTTCAATCGTTGTCCCGAGGTTCTTGAACAGTTCGGCTGCCTTATTATATACCTCTCTGTCGATTTCAATAGTCATGGTCACAAGATCTTTACTCATCGTCTTCTCCTTATCCAACTCTGAAGAAGTAGTCTTTGCTGAAACTCGTGAAGGAAGCTGCAGAGTAATCGTTCAAAATTAGTCTGTAGTATCTTCCCATCGTCACAGCTTCTTTCTGTTGGCCCATGTGTAATCGACAAACACATCCCAATTATTCATAATCTGCCAACAGACATCTATCTTCTTTTTCTCAGATTCACGTGGAGATATCCATGGGGTAACAAGAACTTCCCATTCGCACTTCGACCAAAAGTAATACATTACCTCGCTGCGGAGTTGCTTGGCAAAGTCTTCTTTGTTCTGATACTTCTTAGCGGCTTTCTTCACATATTCACGGAATGAACCGTGTTCGAAGACATTGAAGGTTTCGATGCTGCGGCTGTTGCAGTTGTGGTAGAACACATTCCATCTAATCTCGTTTTCGGAATTAACGGTTTGATTCTTTTTCCACGGGAACTGTGCCATATATTCAGTAGATCTTTCGCCATAGGTGGGGCGTATTGTCCTTCCATTCTCAATAATCTCGTCCAAGGTTACAGGCTCATAATTCCAATACATACAACCTACATTGTAGATTTCATTCCGGCATCCGATGCTATTAAGACGCTTCGCAAAATCAACCTCAAAATCCGCTTCATCAGTAAAATGGGAATGAGCATGGAGATGGATTGCCTGGTATCTATGTCCGTTGTACATCGGGGTGAAATAATGGGAGAGGATAACTCTTTTCTTCGTTCCGTCGTATGAGTTGCTTGATAAGTTAGGGGAATAATTATTTATCCATCCTTAACTGTCTAGTTAACAGACTTCCGCAGTGCCAATCATTTTCCATATCGTGGCACGGCTGTGCCATCAGCGTGGCATAGCTGTGCCTTCCTTATGGCAATGGTGTGCCATTGAGATGGCACAGTCGTGCCATTATGATGTGCTTATCTTTTAATGAAAGGCTTGTTGACTGATAAGGTTGGAGTTACGGATAACAGAAGTAAACCGCCTATTATCAATACTTCAAATATCCATAGCGGTTATATAGTGTTGGGAGTGTAGACGCGTGTTGTATGTCGTTTGCGGATTTCAACCCGGATTTATGAAGTTAACTTACTTTGCCGTTGAAGCTAACTTACTTTGAAATGTTAGTTAACTGGTAACTTTCTACCTAAAAAAGCCATTTGGCAATGTACCTAATCTTTTTTGCGCTATAAAAGTATTTTGTAAGGTCATTCCGTAGACTTTAGGGTAGTAGTCTTCGTACTGTTTGATGGATCGCCATCTTGATTTTTTCCTTAATAATCAATTATAATTAAAGAATATATCATATATTTGCCTAGCTAGTAATTAAGACAGAAAAGCAAAAGGTAAAAGCGTAGGTTTTTATCTACTTATTCTTTCTTTGTTGGTAGTAAAACAATGATAAAATAGAAAACGTATGGATTATCATAGACTAAAATATTTTTAATACGTATATTTGCGACAATAAAAGGCTTTTAAGTTAGAAGCCTTGTGTTGCGTGCGATATTTGTGCGAGTTGACAAAAATCGGCCAAATTTTTCGAGACACTCAATGCACAGAGAAAGCCCCGCAGCCCTTTATTAGATATACGTGTTATCTATGCTACTGTATAGTATAGATAGATTATTGTATACAGATAAGGGGGGCGTGCGGCTGACTTTATTGAGTGTTGAGGCTTGGCCGAGCCTTTGTCAACAATATTTTCAGCCAATCGCCCTTTCTTTATTTTATAATGAAAGGCCAGCTCTTCAATATAACGCCAAATAACGCCCTTTTTAAAGATAAATAGTATAAGTTTTACTTTAATCAAATAGTTATGCCTGAGTTTATTACTCTTGAAGAAGCCGCTCGTATCACCGGCTTTCCATCTCAAGAAATCCAGCAATGGGCGATATCTAAAAAAATAACATCTTACGTCGTGAAGCAAGGTGTTCGCCTAGTCGATCTGACCAATTTGCGTGAATTCATTTCCCATATCGAGCGTATGGGAATACAAAAGCTATACCTGCAACTTATCATCCAAGACAAGGAAGAAGAGATAAACGAGATCATCTCCCAATTCGATGATTACCTTTTCTGCCTGCGATCCCTTAAAAACATCTCTCCCCTACTTAAACTCATTATCGCCGA
>OKTE01000830.1_pt1 | contig 10563 bp, 4 predicted proteins | sample 1606151 | NCBI WGS metagenome assembly OKTE01 (sample SAMEA3879527, study PRJEB24766) | human gut metagenome | biome: human-associated habitat; feature: feces | place: USA | collected 1985/1987 | reverse complement strand
GCGCCTGGAAATAGGCCCCCGGGACCTGGAAAAAGGCTCCGTCTGCCTTCAGCGGCGTGACCGGCCCGCCAACGAAAAATCCTTCGTCCCGGAAACGGAACTGATCGATACCGCTGCGGATATCCTCCAAAGCATCCAGGACGCCCTGCTTCAGCGGGCCATTTCCTTCCGGGACTCCCATATCCGCCCTGCCTCCACGCTGCGGGAATTGGAAGAAAACTTCTCCGGTGAGGGAGACGCAGACTGGCTCCAGGTGCCGTGGGACGGGTCGCCGGAAGAAGAAGAAGCACTGGCTAAGCGGCTGCGCATCTCCATCCGCTGCATCCCGCTCGGCGAACTGGGCCAGGGCGAACCGGCTCCCTGCATCCTCACCGGACGCATGACGACACGCCGCGTTCTGTGGGCCAGAAGCTACTGAGCCCTCTGATTGTCCCTTTCAACGGGATTGTTCCAAGGCAGGCCCAAACGGGCCTTTACGGAACAATCCCGTTTTTATGCGCCCCCCACCGTTTTCCCAAAAACGGCATCAACAAGGAACGGAACAACATGTATCGCAGACCAGAACACTTTCTTCTGCTGCGTCCCCATGCCGGCGGCGACATCCGTATTCCGGGGAAACAGGATTTTTTCTCTAAAAAAATCTTGCCAAGACCGGAAAACCTTATATACTCCTCGGCACACGGACGCTGTAAGGCTCCAATCATTTAAAGCGGATGTAGCTCAGGGGTAGAGCGCAACCTTGCCAAGGTTGATGTCGTGGGTTCGAATCCCATCATCCGCTCCAACTTTTTTATAGCAAAAGACCCGCACAAATCTTGATGATGTGCGGGTTTTATATGATGGCCCGTACAGAAAAACCTGTCCCCCCCTATTGCAAAACCGTTACAGGAAACATTTTCATCTGCCCTGGTGAAGCCCTCCGGACGATCATCCTTCATGGCAGACGTTACCGGTTTTCTCAGGCATGTCCTGCCTTATTGTTTAATGACTTAGTGTTTATCCTCTGAAACCTAGGCGGACTTAATGATCACCGTATCAAGAACCTGTCGCGAACCCTATGATCATGATGACAAGCCATATACCCAACAATATAAGCGCAATAAGATCGTCTTTTCTGTTCGGCTTCACGATGATGCCACACAATCCCCAAAACAGGCTTGTAAATTGACCGATGAACATTGCCAATCCTAATGTTATAGATAGAGAGACAGGAAAGCTAATGTTTTTGTCGAATAGCGTTACACAAGCTGTAGGAAACAGCGCTATCCATCCGATGAGTGAAGGAGTGTAAGATTTCATGATTAATGCTGGCGCATGCCTGAAATCATTTTATACCGCTTCTTTCATCAGTTGCCGCAGGAAGTTGGCCGGCAACGAGAACATATGGCTCCATCCATCAAGAATTAGAAAAAGATGAACCAAAAAGAGCGATTCCCGTAGAAATAGGAAACATAATTCCGCATTTATCTAATAGAAAAGTCTCCATGGAAAATATATTTTTTCGCAACAAACCCTGTAAGGCTCTTCTTTTGATTCAGGGGGAATTTTGATTTGCACTTCGATACGGCAGCCTTTCACGAGGTCTGGGTTGTTTAACAGATACTCCTCGACTTCCGGAGGAATCCGGGCATTCGTTCCGTCTTCGACAACGAACCAGATCTCACAAGTTTTACCTCTCCAGGAAGCTCCATCGCCTGTTAATTTCATTCCATGCCGGGCAAATATCTTATGGAGTTCCAAATCCTTTTTCACTGTTTTCAACAGAGTTACACTCCTCTTCATACCGTTTCCCTTATCTATGCCCGACCAGAAGAGGGAGAACGGTAAATAAATGAAGTAAAGAGCGGCTATTCCTATGACGATCCACATTTTCTTTTTCATCTTAAATAATTTATTAATTCCCTTTTTGTTTATTTGCAAGGCACTCTTCCTTCGCCATAGCCTCTATGCCCTTGAGGAGCTGGAGCCAGAAGAGAAGTATCGGGGGCAAACGGGGCTACAAAACCAGCTCTTTCCACGATTTCACACGCCCATCCGCAGCAATTTCTTGCTCCCGAGTTGTATAGTGAATATAGAGGGACATTCTTTTCATCTTCCCGGATCTGCTCTTCAACTTTACTTACTGACTCAGGACAGGCTTTATAAGTGTAGGAATTTCTAGGATCGGCAGCTCCTTCATTATGGGCATCATCCTGAATTTCTCCGGCTCCAACGCCTAAAGCGCCTTTGTGCCAACTTCCGGGGTAGAGACCTCTCTGCATATTGGGCGTTTTGACCCAAGCATGTCCTACATTTCCTAGCAAATTCCTGAATGGTTTAACCAGAATAAAAATTTCCTGTATTTCATATTCGCAACATTCCCTTCCTGCGTCATCCGCAATTTTAGAGTATTTTACACCATCCTTGCAACATTCCGTTTCAGCATCTTCAGAAAGTCCAAGCGTATCAGAGTACAGGCATGTATTGTTCTTGACAAAGATATAAAGATTCCATCCGCTCTGTTCATCGACAGGATCTCTGCTGATCCACCTTCCATCTTGGGGATTATAGTAGCGGTAATTGTAATAAACCAACCCCAGCTCGTCATCAGCATACTCGCTGGAGAAGCGGAAGGGATTGATTTCTGCCGCATTGCCTTCCATCTTGAGAACATTCCCATACGGGCCGTATTCGTACAAGGCTCGCCGGCCCGCCTTGATGCCGAAGAGCGCCGTTGTGTTCTTCAACGCGTCATGCGTATAATAAAGATCTTCCACATAAGTTCCCGTTTCATCAAAGACGCTCATCGCCAGGACGCGCGTGGCTACCGGTTCCAGGGGATCCCACAGGTACGTTTTACGCAGGACGGGTTCAGCGGATTCCGAAGCGTCCGCAGCATCCAGTTCCGCGATTTGCAGGTAACCCTGGTAGATAAACCGTTTCCTTGACATGAGCGCTTCCCCTTCATAGACGGATTTTTCTACCCTCCTGTTCAGATAATCGTAAACGCACTCAATACGCCTGTCCCCCTGCGTGAAGCTGACCGCCTGATTCAACGCGTTGTAGGCGGCTTCCCATTCTCCCGTGGACGTCTGAATTTTCGTCTGGTTGCCGTCGGCGTCATAGGTGGGAACAAAGGGCGGCTCCGTACCCTCGGTGATATCCGTGTATTGATTGAGCCGGTTGGCAACGTATGTGGCGGGAAGGGAATCCGTTCCCTCCCGTGAGGTTGTGCGGTTGCCGATGTTATCGTAGGCGTAACTGTATATGCCGCCCCGGCTCATCGCGTCGCTCACAAGTTCATTCCTGTCATTGTAGGCGTAGGCGTGGGTGAGGTCGGGCGCGGACGTGTTGAAATAGTCTTTCTTCGTGACGGGACGCCCCAGCACATCGTAAGAGTAGTCGGTTTTGGCCGGGTAGTTGGCGCTGCCGGGGCGCAGGTAGTCAATATTCACCGGGAGGTCGCGCTTTTCTTCCAGGGTGCGCCGCCATTTCAACGTGTTGGGGTAATCAAGAGTGTCCAGCAGGCCGCTTTCCGCATTGTAGCCGTAGGTGAAGGGCTTCGCGACGGCGTTCAGCGAGACGGTGGAAAGCCTTCCGGAGGCGTCATGCCCCCATGCCGTCCGCAAGGCGGCAGCGCCCGCATAGTCCAGACAGTAGCCCGCGGGCCTCCCCACTCCGTCACGGCGGAGGGTCAAGACGCTTGCCGCAAGGCCAGCCGTCGTTTCCATTTCCTGTTCGTTATACTGATTGTACGTGAACGTGCGCGTTCCGGAAGCGTCTTCAATTTGCGTCAGCTGCCCCAGATGATTGTAGCGGCTGCTGATGGAGGGGGTAAAACCGTCGTCATTAAAGGTAATGGAGGTAAGCTCTCCGGTAAGGGGGGCGTAGGAGCGGGAGGCAACGGTTCCCCGCGCGTCCGTCGTAGCGGAAACGCGGTTGAGCGCATCATAAGCGGTATCCACATGGGTGGCATTGGCATAGGTCTTGCGGACAACCAGCCCCGTAGCGACATCGTCCGTCCGGAGGCGGGGATCAGTAGTGATGACATCCCCGGGATCACGGAAGGTGGAAAGGCTCACTATATGGCCGGCGGCGTCATAAGCGTATACGGCGGGCTGTATGGCCGTCCCCCATTCGGCTTCCTTGCGGCCCCGGATATCATAAACGGAACAGGCCGTTTTACCAAGGGCATTGGTAACGCAGGTAGGCAGATCAAAGGGCTGGGCATAAGCGTAGGTGGTCGTGTTGCCCGCGGCATCCGTGCCGGAAATGATGCGGCCGGTGATGTCGCAGACGGCGGTAAAGACGTTACCGCGCACATCTGTGTCCGCATAGGTGATGCCCGTTTCCGTATAAGTGCGCTGCCGACGGGCGGTCGCGCCGTCAAAGCCCGTAACCGCCGTCGTGAATCCGTCCACGACGCGCGTGAGGGCAACGCTCCCGACGCCGGGCACGGTTTTCTTCTGCAGGCGGACAGAACCGCCGCCATACTCCGTCCACTCCACGGTATCCTGGCCGCGGGGATCCGTCATGACGGTTTTGCCTGCAAGAACAGAACTCAGAGCAGAGAGCAGGGCCGCCTGCTTTTGAAGAACGGGAGTACCTGAAGAAGTATAACTTGTTATGGAAACAAGTCTGTAGATGCCGTCTTCACGGCTCTCGGCCACATAAGCGTAGTCAGTAATGCGGGAGTTCAGGATGGTCGGTTCATCCTCCAGGGCGACGATTGCCCTTGTCCTGTTCCCAAAGGCATCATAGGCATAGAGTGTCGGCGCCATGTCCGCCAGCTGTTCCCTGATAAGGCGCCCCTTGTCATCGTATGCAAGAGTGCGCACGTTTTCCCCATTCAGGGTATTGGCGGCAGCAATCCGTACAAGCTCGCCAAAGCCGTTGACGGTGGAGCTTCCCGTCACGACGCGGGGCTCTCCCCCCTCCCCGCCCGGCACAGCCTCCGTCGTGCGGATCCCTTCCGCCGTGGCCTCAACGGTATAAAGGATATCCTGCTGCCCGGTGCCGTAACGCCGCACTACTGTTCCGGAAGGGCTTTTCCGGGTGATGAGCGTAGCGCCGGCGGGCGTGGTAACTGTTTCTACCAGGCCATCCCCGCTGTAAGAGCGGACGGTGGTGCGCCCCAGAATATCGGTTTCCCTTATCAGGCGCCCCAGCAAATCGTATTCCCGGCTTTCCACCGTCGTCATTGGGCCTGCATCCCTGCGCAGGGAGGTAATTTTACCGAGAGCATCACGGGTATAGCTCGTGATGGTTTCCGGAGTGATCATGGTTTCCCCGTCCGCAACGGCTGAACGGATGGTTTCCACCAGCTGGCGGGCCGTATTGTAGGAATAGGAAGTGGTCACTCCATTCTCATCCCTCTCCCACAACGGGCCGCAGCAGGTCATCATGCGCTCGTAAACGCGCCCATTGGCGCGGGTGCGCTTTACCCAACGGTTCTCAACGTCATATTCATAAGAAGACGCGTCCGTCATGGACCAGGCGCCATCGGCCAGCCGGGCGTATTGCTCATAACGCATGTTATTGCCCTGGCCGGAGACGTAAGTAACCTTCCGCGAGCTCAGGCCGGGGACGCTCTCTCCCGCTATCCGCGTTTCCGCGGTCACTTTGTAAAGGGCTCCGTACTGGTCCGTCTCTTCATAAAAATAATGCGTCTGAATGCCGTCCATGCCCTGTTTCATCTTCAGGCGTCCGCGGGCATAAACATTGGGAGCCGTGCCGAGCCAGGATTCCTTCACTTCCAGACGCACGTTTTCTTCCCCCAATGCGGTCGTGCGTTTTTCCACGCGCCGCACATGATTTTCCTCAACGTAGGTGTAATCCGCGCGCCAAAGTTCCGCCGCAGTGGCCGTCAACGTCACCCATTGGGTGAGGATATCCGGATCCGCCTGCGTCTGGTCCCGATACGTGGTGTAAGTGACCTTATCGCCGGCTTCCGCCCAGGGGACGCTGGACACGATTTCACGGCCGAAACGGTCGTATGCCCACGTTTTGACACTTCCGTCAGGAGCAGTTTCCTTCGCGATTTTTCCCATGCCGGTGTACTCGTAAGTCGTTTCCCGGGCGTAGTCCGTTCCGTAGCCTTCAATACGGCTGGTGCACAAATTGCCATTGCGGGTGACGGCATAAGTCTCACAGACGCGGGAGATGGGAGCGCCGTTTTCCCCCCGCTGGATGGTGGTGATGAGTTTCCACGTGCCGGGCGAAACGATCTGTTTTTCTTTCAGAGTGAATATGGCGTCTTCTCCTTCCCCCTGCGCCATGTTCCATGCTCCGTCGGCTCCCTGCCAGTAGCGGGTGGTGTAGGGCGCGCGCCCGGCGGTCTGTTCGGTAACGGAGAGTCTGCCCGCAGCCGCGTCCCCGGTAATTGTGAAGGTTTTAAAGGGGTCGCCCGTGACGGAATAAAGGCCGGTGGAACTGTTTTTCCCGCCCACCTGCTCGGGGAGATAGAGGGCGATGCGGTAACCGGACTCCGTGACATTTTCGATGTTGGCGAGCCCGTCCCACAGGTTCCATATCTGCCGGATGCTTCCATCCGAAGCCCGCACAATATCCAGCTTTCCGTCAAATTCTTCTCTTGTGTAAGCCGCGCCGTTTTTAGCGGTGTAGCCGGTGGCGTATTTCAAGGAAGAGGCCGAACCTGCGGTATAGTTAACGGTATTGCCCGCGTTTGAACGGATACTGAGGCAGAATTCTCCCGCCCTTGCCGGAGAAGCGGATCTCCTCCCGAACCACGCCGAGCCCCCGCGCTTGGCGGATCCTGCAATGGGGGCCACGCTGTCACCCCTGCTGCCGTCTCCATCCGCGTAACAGTAGTAGTTAATGGCAGTTCCTCCGCTCCTGATTTGGAAAGCGGTATTCGCCCCGATGCCCGATGATGGCGCGGAGATGATTTCACGAGTCATCGGATGCCAGTAATGAAGCGCACGTGGGGACCAGAGCTCAGCCGAGAATGTGTATCCTACTATTTCCAGCAATCCCTGAGGCAGACCCGTCATGCCCCGGAAAGAGCCGAAATTGGTACGCCAGATCATTTCCGTCTTGAGCGTCCGGGCAACCACGCGCCTGCCGGCGGCCGACGAACCGTAAAGGGTGGAGGAAGAGCGCGCGCCGCGCGCCGAAGAGCTGCTGCCGCCCTCATTGTTTTCACAGGTGCAGGGATCCTCATCTTCACCGTTATCCCCTTCTCCGTTGTCTTCCTCCGGACAGGGAGAACTGGAACTGCTCTGGGAGCCATTGCCGCCAGCAGCCTCCTCCCCGCATTCACACGGCACGTCTTCCCCCTCATCTTCCGTACTTACGGGTTCCGGATAACCTTCATCCGGCTGATAGGAGGATGAGGAGGTTCCATCCGAAACCATGACTTCAATGGAATAATTAAGGATGGCGAGATTAGTCCATTCAGGAGGAACAGCCACGTTCTCATAAGTCATGTGCACGCGGTGCGGTCCCGGTTCAATGGGGAAGCTCAAGCTTTTTTCCCTATAAGACCCTCCATGGTATTTGCCCTCCCCAGGAATGAAAATTCCCTCGCCGTCAACAGTAAGAGAGCCGTTATCATCCACCCCCAGCATCAGACGGCACTCCGCCGTTTCCCCCGGGCCGAGCGGATCAACGACAATCCCCCAGTCCCAGCTGCCGCTGAACGCCCCGGCCTCTTTGTTAAACGGGACCGGCACACCTCCGGACGCTGTGAGGGAATTATCAGGCAGAGAATTCGCATGACGCTGAACCTGTTGATCTTTCATAAAATCCAGATAATTGACGATTGAGGGACGAACATCAAAGAAGACAACGCTTCTCTATATTCACTATTCTTATGTATCTCGGAAAACGGAACAGATCAATGATTCATTTTTGAATAATTGTTACTAATTACAATAAATTATTACCAATCAATATTCTTTTAAAATATATATTTATTCCCAACAACCGGAGGGAATAACCATGTTTTTCCGCGCTGCCTGACATCCCCCGCATCTACTGCCGGCCAAATGGCCATGGGGACGGGCTGAACAACTTCCCCGGCCTCCGTTAAGACAAACTCCGGCAGATCTATCTGCATCATCCCTTCAACGAAAGGTTCTCCCGCCTGGTCGTCCAGATAAGGCCGGTGTCGGCACTTTCTTTACGCCGTCCCAATTCTCAACCCGGAATAAACCAATGAATAATACGACTCAACCAGGGGCTGCTCCAACAGGCCCCGCAACAACCAATAACGCTCCGGCGGTAAAATCCGTCCTCCGCATGGGAGTATTCACTCTCGCCATGATCAACGTTTCCGCCATTGTCAGCCTTCGCGGCATGCCTGCGGAAAGCACTTACGGACTGAGTTCCGTTTTTTATTACATTTTCGCCGCAGTATTCTTTCTGGTACCTGTTTCCCTGGTGGCCGCGGAGCTTACTACCGGATGGCCCCAAAAGGGCGGCGTTTACCGCTGGGTAGGCGAGGCTTTCGGGAAAAAATGGGGGTTCCTGGCCATCTGGCTGCAATGGATTGAGAGTACCATCTGGTTCCCTACCGTTCTGACATTCGCCGCCGTTTCCCTGGCTTTCATGGGGCCCGGGCAAAGATGGGATGAAGCGCTTGCCGCCAATAAATGGTATGTTCTCATCGTGGTGCTGTGCGTGTACTGGGCGGCAACCCTGCTTAATCTGCGCGGCATGAAGACTTCCGCAGGCGTCACCAAATGGGGAACCATCATCGGAACCATTATTCCCGGAGCCATCCTGATCCTGCTGGGCCTGGGCTATTGGGCAGGCGGCAACCCGATCCTGCTGGATATGAGCTGGGACAAGCTGGTGCCGGACATGAGCAATTTCAACAACCTCGTTCTGGCAGCCAGCATCTTCCTGTTTTACGCGGGGATGGAAATGTCCGCCGTGCATGTGAAGGATGTGAATAATCCCGGACGCAATTATCCGCTGGCCATTCTGATTTCCGCCATCATCACGGTGCTTATTTTTGTTCTGGGCACGCTGGCCATCGGCTTCATCATTCCCAATTCCCAGATTAATCTGGTGCAGAGCCTGCTGATTACTTATGACAGCTATTTCAGCTTCTTCGGCCTCGGCTGGATGAACTGGATTCTGGCGCTTGCGCTGGCCGTCGGCGTTCTGGCCCAGGTAACCGCATGGGTGGGAGGCCCTTCAAAAGGCCTGTACCAGGTGGGACTGGCCGGCAACCTTCCGCCCGTCATGCAGAAGCGGAACAAGAACAACGTCCAGATGGGCATCCTTTTTATTCAGGGGGGAATCGTCACCCTGCTTTCCATCATGTTTGTGATCATGCCTTCCGTGCAATCCGCCTACCAGATTATTTCCCAGCTGACCATCATTCTGTACCTCATCATGTACATGCTGATGTTCGCGTCAGGCATTTACCTGCGCTACCGGGAACCGAATACGCCGCGTACCTTCCGCATTCCCGGCGGCAGAACCTTCGGCATGTGGATTGTCGGAGGGCTCGGCTTCCTGGCCAGCCTGGCGAGCTTCATCCCGCCTAATCAAATTACCGTAGGCAGCAGTACCATGTACATTCTCCTTCTGGTGGTGGGCACTTTCATTTTCGCGGGTATCCCCTTCATCATCCATGCCATGGCCAAACCCTCCTGGAAACGGCCGGTGGATCCCGAAGACGCCTTTGAACCCTTCGGATGGGAAAAAAGCAATGGTTCCCATTCCGCAGCAATCCCTAGCCACACCATATCCCATGAGTAACATTCCTTCCAATGAACAAATCCGGACGGCCCTGGATAATGCGTACGCCTACGCCAAAACCGTCCAGGGAGGCAAAAACGCCTCGTACATTCCCGCCCTGGCCCAGGTGCCTTCCGACCTGCTGGCGATTGCCGTGGTCACCGTCAATGGAGACCTTCTGACCGCAGGCTCCGCGGACGCGCCCTTTGCCATTGAATCCATTTCCAAGGCATTCAACCTGGCTTATGTCATGGATCTGATCGGCATGAAGCAGCTGCGCGCGAAAATCGGAGCGGACCCCACCGGGGAACCCTTCAATTCCGTAATGGCCATTGAGCTGCACGGCGGCAAGCCCCTCAATCCCCTGGTCAACGCAGGGGCCATGGCGACGGTCAGCCTGGTCAACGGTTCGGATTCCGATGAAATATGGGGAAACATGATCCATAATTTCAATAACTTCGCCAACACGGCCCTGACCGTGAACCAGGAAATTTACAAGTCGGAAAGCGCTACCAACCAGCATAACCGCGGCATTGCCTGGCTGCTGGACAGCTACGGCTATTTTTACAATACGCCGCCCATGATTGTGGATTTGTACACACGCATGTGTTCCCTGAATATCACTGCCTCCCAGCTGGCCCTGATGGGCGCCTGCTACGCCAACGGCGGGGTCAATCCCGTCAGCAAGAAGCGTGTGGTGAAAGAGGAGAACGTTCCCCCCATTTTGGCGGAAATGTGCATGTCAGGCCTTTATGATTCCACAGGGGACTGGATGTACAAAGCCGGCCTTCCGGCCAAATCCGGCGTGGGCGGCGGCCTGGTGGCCGTGGCTCCCGGCAAGCTGGCCATGGCGGCTTTTTCGCCTCCACT
>OKTE01000814.1_pt1 | contig 10727 bp, 6 predicted proteins | sample 1606151 | NCBI WGS metagenome assembly OKTE01 (sample SAMEA3879527, study PRJEB24766) | human gut metagenome | biome: human-associated habitat; feature: feces | place: USA | collected 1985/1987 | reverse complement strand
TACCTGATCCGTTCTATGGGACCAATGAAAAAAAGATTCAGTGGGTGGAGGACGAAGATTGGGAATATAAAACTTGTTTTGTCGTTACAGAGGAACAATTAAAGAGAGATGCCGCCCAGCTTTTCTTTGAGGGATTGGATACCTATGCTGACGTTTATCTGAACGGTTCTTTGGTTTTGAAATCAGATAATATGTTTGTGGGTTATGCGGTTCCTGTAAAACAGGTGTTACGTAAAGGTGAGAATTTGCTGCATGTCTATTTTCATTCTCCTATAAAACAAACTCTTCCACAATGGTCATCCAATGGATTTAATTATCCGGCTGATAATGATCACCACGAAAAGCGTCTTAGTGTATTTACTAGAAAAGCACCTTATAGTTATGGATGGGACTGGGGAATCCGCATGGTGACTAGTGGTATCTGGCGTCCGGTAACCATCCGTTATTACGACGCAGCCTCTATCAGCGACTACCACGTAAAGCAACTTTCGCTGACCGACCAACTGGCAAAACTATCCAACGAATTGGAAATAAATAATATACTCCCTCAAGCACTTCAAGCAGAGGTGAGAATCAATACCTCCTTCGAAGGAAACACAGAAAAAGGCATTAGCCAGGCAATCACCCTACAGCCCGGAATCAATCATATATCTATTCCTTCCGAAGTGCTGTCGCCGGTACGTTGGATGCCGAATGGCTGGGGAAAGCCCGCCTTGTATGATTTCTCTGCTCAAATAATCGTAGAAGATAAAGTCGTAGCTCAACAATCCCACCGGATAGGACTGCGCACCGTTCGTCTCGTCAATGAAAAAGATCAGGACGGAGAATCCTTCTATTTTGAAGTAAACGGCGTTCCGATGTTTGCCAAAGGAGCCAACTATATTCCCCAGGATGCTCTATTGACTAACGTCACTACCGAACGCTACCAAACCTTATTTAGGGACATCAAAGAAGCCAACATGAATGTCATTCGTGTGTGGGGAGGCGGAACCTACGAAGACGACCGTTTCTATGACCTGGCAGATGAAAACGGAATACTGATATGGCAGGACTTTATGTTTGCCTGCACTCCCTATCCGTCCGACCCCACCTTCCTGAAAAGAGTAGAAGCAGAAGCCTGCTACAACATTCGCCGCCTTCGCAATCATGCTTCCCTGGCGATGTGGTGTGGCAATAATGAAATACTGGAAGCCTTAAAATATTGGGGATTCGACAAGAAATTCACGCCGGAAATCTATCAGGAAATGTTCCAGGGCTATGACAAACTGTTCCACCAACTCCTTCCTACCAAGGTAAAAGAGCTGGATGCCGACCGTTTTTATATACACAGCTCCCCGTATTTAGCCAATTGGGGACGCCCCGAATCATGGGGGATAGGAGACAGCCACAACTGGGGAGTATGGTATGGACAAAAAACTTTCGAATCACTAGATACAGATCTTCCTCGTTTCATGAGCGAATTCGGTTTCCAGTCCTTCCCGGAGATGAAGACTATTGCCACCTTTGCGGCTCCTGAAGATTATCAAATCGAATCGGAGGTGATGAATGCCCATCAGAAAAGCAGCATCGGCAATGCCCTGATTCGCACCTATATGGAACGTGACTATATCATTCCCGAAAAATTTGAAGACTTTGTCTATGTCGGACTAGTATTGCAGGGACATGGCATACGTCACGGTCTGGAAGCGCACCGCCGCAACCGTCCCTATTGTATGGGTACATTATATTGGCAATTGAATGACAGTTGGCCGGTAGTGTCATGGTCGGGTATTGATTACTACGGTAACTGGAAAGCCTTGCATTATCAGGCAAAGCGTGCATTTGCCCCCGTTCATATCAACCCTTTGCTGGAAGGTGACAACCTGTGTGTTTACCTGCTTTCCGATCATCTTGACACCCGGGAGAAACTGACGCTGGAAATGAGACTGACGAATTTTGCAGGAAAGAAAGCCGGAAGAACGGTTGTCCTTCTTTGACTCTTCCGGCCAACACTTCCCAATGTGTATATCGCACTTCGCTCACCACTTTGTTTTTTCCTGCAAAGCGCCCGCTTGCGGATGACCTGCGCCATTGCTTCATGCAACTGACCTTGAAAGACAAATCCGGGCATACGGTAGCCGAAACAGTCTACTTCTTTAGAAAGACGAAAGACCTGCTTCTGCCCAAGACAACCGTTTCCTGCAAGATAAAACAGAAAGACGGCGTGTGCGAATTGACTCTGCTTTCTCCCGCTCTTGCAAAAGACGTCTTTATTGAAATCCCTTTGCAGGGAGCCCGTTTCAGTGACAACTTTTTCGACCTCCTTCCCGGAGAGCGTAAGACAGTTGTCATCACTTCTCCCCAAATAAAGAAAGGAGAGGAGATCCCTTTGACAATCAAACATATTCGTGAAACCTATAATTAATTTATTAATAACTTAACACTTAATTTTTTAGTTTATGAAACAACTCTTAAAGTTAACCGGATGTCTGGCACTAGCAGGACTTTTTGCCTCTTGCCAATCGGCGCAACAGGAAGCCAACTACCAGATCATCCCCATGCCACAAGAAATTGTAACAGCTCAAGGAAATCCCTTCATTCTGAAGAGCGGTGTGAAAATCCTCTATCCGGAAGGAAACGAGAAGATGCAACGCAACGCACAATTCTTGGCCGACTATCTGAAAACCGCTACCGGAAAAGATTTCGCTATCGAAGCCGGAACGGAAGGTAAGAATGCAATCGTACTGACATTGGGCACGGCAAACGAAAATCCGGAATCCTATCAGTTGAAAGTTGCCGGTGACGGAATCACGATTACTGGTCCTACCGAGGCCGGCGTATTCTATGGCATCCAGTCCCTGCGCAAATCATTGCCTGTGGCTGTCGGTGCAGACATTTCCATGCCCGCCGTAGAAATCAATGACGCTCCCCGCTTTGGCTATCGTGGTGCACACTTCGATACCAGCCGCCATTTCTTTACCGTAGATGAAGTGAAGACATATATCGATATGATGGCTTTGCACAATATGAACCGTTTTCACTGGCATATTACCGAAGACCAGGGCTGGCGTCTGGAAATCAAGAAATATCCGAAGCTGACAGAAATCGGTTCCAAGAGGACAGAAACAGTCATCGGACGTAACTCCGGTGAATACGACGGCAAACCTTACGGTGGCTTCTATACCCAGGAGCAGGCGAAAGAAATAGTAGCGTATGCTGCCGAACGTTATATCACAGTTATTCCCGAAATCGATCTTCCGGGACACATGCAAGCTGCCCTTGCCGCTTATCCCGAATTGGGATGTACCGGTGGCCCGTACGAAGTATGGAGACAATGGGGTGTATCTGAAGATGTGCTTTGTGCCGGAAACGATCAAGTCTTGAAATTCCTCGAAGATGTATATAGCGAATTGATTGAAATCTTCCCTTCAGAATATATTCATGTAGGTGGTGACGAATGTCCGAAAGTACGTTGGGAAAAATGTCCGAAATGTCAGGCACGTATCAAGGCGCTGGGCTTGAAATCGGATGATAAGCATAGCAAGGAAGAACGTCTGCAGAGCTTCGTAATCAACCATATCGAAAAATTCCTCAACGACCACGGACGTCAGATCATCGGTTGGGATGAAATCCTCGAAGGCGGACTTGCTCCTAACGCTACTGTTATGTCATGGCGTGGTGAAAAGGGTGGTATCGAAGCAGCCAAGCAGAAACACGATGTCATCATGACACCGAACACATACCTGTATTTCGACTATTACCAAGCTAAAGACGTAGATAACGAACCATTTGGTATCGGTGGTTACCTGCCGTTGGAAAGAGTGTACAGCTACGAACCGATGCCGGCTTCTCTGACTCCGGAAGAACAGAAATATATCAAGGGTGTGCAAGCCAACCTCTGGACAGAATACATCGCTACTTTCCCTCACGCGCAGTACATGGTATTGCCTCGTTGGGCTGCATTGTGTGAAATTCAGTGGTCCAGCCCTGAAAAGAAAAACTATGCCGACTTCCTGTCTCGTCTTCCTCAACTGATTAAGTGGTATGATGCCGAAGGATACAACTACGCTAAACACGCGTTCGGCGTACAAGCCGAGTTTGAACCGAATCCGGCAGAAGGAACGATGGACGTTACTTTGTCTACTATCGACAATGCCCCTGTCCACTACACTTTGGACGGCACAGAACCCATTACTGCTTCTCCCGTTTACGAAGGAGTGTTGAAAATTAAAGAAAATGCCACTCTGTCCGCCAAAGCCATTCGTCCTACCGGCGAGAGCCAGACATTGACAGAGAAGATTGACTTCAGCAAATCCAGCATGAAGCCGATTGTAGCCAATCAACCAATCAATGAACAATACCTCTTCAAAGGAGCTTCCACGTTAAACGATGGTTTGAAAGGAAATAGCAGTTATCGGTCAGGCCGCTGGATCGCCTTCAACGGAAACGACATGGACATGACGATCGACCTTCAGCAACCTACTGAAATTTCGAGTGTGGCCATCTCTGTCAATGTAGCAAAGGGCGACTGGGTGTTTGACGCCAGAAACCTGTCCATAGAAGTTTCAGATGACGGAAAGACTTTCAAAAAGATTGCTTCCGAAGAATATCCGGCAATGAAAGAGACGGACAAAGACGGAGTTGTTGACCATCAACTTACATTTGCTCCTGTGACTACCCAATACGTGAGAGTCATTGCTTCACCGGAGAAAACGCTTCCGGAATGGCATGGTGGAAAAGGCAAAAACGCATTTTTATTTGTAGACGAAATCAAAATTGATTAATGAATATAAGAAAAGAATACACTAAAGTTTGTCTTTTCTTATGTATACTGGGGATGTGCTTTCATGCACATCCCATTCTGGCACAGTCCGTCATACCTGTCCCATTAAAAATGGAGAAGGGGACGGGCTCTTTTTTACTGTCAGAAAAGACAAGACTTTATACAAACCTACAAGGTGGAGAAGCGAAGCTCTGGGAGAATTACCTGAAGGCATTACCCGTTCAATTAAAGGAAGCGAGAAAGAAAGACAGGAAACAGATGCTTCTTTTATTGATAACCCCCAAGAATCACCAGTTGCCATCGCCGGAAAGCTATACTCTTTCCGTTACTCCGCAACAAATCCTGATACGCGCCACTTCGGGAGCCGGATTATTCTATGGTATGCAAACCCTGTTGCAGTTGGCACAACCTTCGGGGGCAGGCAGCTATTCCATAGCCTCTGTCGAGATAGAAGACACTCCCCGTTTTGCTTACCGTGGACTGATGCTGGACGTGTCCCGCCACTTTTCTACCAAAGAATTTATAAAGAAACAGATAGACGCACTGGCGTATTACAAAATCAACCGTCTGCACCTGCATCTGACCGATGCGGCAGGCTGGCGGCTAGAGATCAAGAAATACCCTTTGCTGACCGAATTTGCAGCCTGGCGTACAGATCCCACCTGGAAGCAATGGTGGAACGGCGGACGTAAATATGTCCGTTTCGATGCTCCCGGAGCTTACGGCGGTTATTACACCCAGGATGATATTCGTGAAATCTTGGAATATGCCCGTCAGCATTATATCACGGTGATTCCCGAGATTGAGATGCCCTCCCATTCGGAAGAAGTGCTGGCAGCCTACCCGCAGTTATCCTGTTCGGGCGAACCTTACAAGAACTCCGATTTCTGTGTCGGCAATGAAGAAACCTTCACGTTTCTGGAAAATGTGCTGACGGAAGTCATGGAACTTTTCCCTTCCGAATACATTCATATCGGTGGCGATGAGGCCGGCAAGTCGGCTTGGAAGACCTGCCCGAAATGTCAAGGTTTGATGCGCCGGAACGGGATGAAGGACGTGGATGAGTTGCAGAGCTATATGATTCATCGTGCCGAGGAATTCCTGATTTCCAAAGGCCGCAAATTGATCGGTTGGGATGAGATTCTGGAAGGCGGACTTGCTCCTAATGCAACTGTTATGTCATGGCGTGGCTCGGCAGGAGGAATCAAGGCGGCCCAACTGGGACACGACGTGATAATGACACCCAATGACTATTGCTACTTTGATTATTACCAAAGTGAGGATACCCGGCACGAACCATTTGCCATCGGAGGCTTTGTCCCATTGGAGAAAGTATACAGTCTGAATCCTACCGCCTCACTGACCGAAGAACAAGCCAAGCACATACTCGGCACACAAGCCAACCTTTGGACAGAATACATCCCGACCAGCGAACAGGTAGAGTATATGGTTCTCCCCCGTATGGCCGCCCTTGCCGAAGTACAATGGACACAACTGGAAAAGAAAGATTATACAAACTTCACTACCCGACTGGCCGGACTCATCGGCCTCTACCGGAGAGACGGGCTCAACTACCGGGAACCCTTCCGACAGCAGGCAGACTCCACAGCGACCGAGAAGAAGTAATCAGAACTGGAAATAGATAAACGGCTGTATCTCCGAACTTTTCATCTGAATGACCAGATAGATTACAGCAAGCATCAGTACCGCCTTTCCCAACAAGGGGAGGCGGATTACTGTTTTTGTGCAAGCACGTTCCCAACTGTCGGGCACAAAATGCAGCAGATAGCCCAATGCCATCAGTGCAAACACTTCCCAATAACCCTCTACCAGCTGCGGGAAGAGTTGCGGACGGAAAGTAGTGAATATCTGCTTCAGCATATCCATTGATGTGGAGAACTCCGCATTACGGAAGAATATCCAGCAGAAACAAACAAAATGGAAAGTGACAAGCACTCCGAAGAAGCGGTGGATGCCATGGCTCTCCGTCCCCTTCTTACGCCCGGTAAGCGTCATCCAGAACTTATGGGCTGCAAGCGCAACGCCATGCATCATTCCCCAAAGTACAAAATTCCACGAAGCGCCATGCCACAAGCCGCCCAGAAACATGGTAATGATGAGATTGGCATATTGGCGAATTTTCCCCTTCCGGTTGCCTCCCAAAGAAATATAAAGGTAATCGCGCAACCAGCTGGAAAGCGAAATATGCCACCGCCTCCAAAATTCCGTAATGGAAGCGGACTTATAAGGGGAATCGAAATTGATATTGAAATGGAAGCCCAGCAACAAGGCAATGCCGATAGCCATATCACTGTAACCGGAGAAGTCGCAATAAATCTGCAAGGCATAGCCATAAACACCCATCAGATTCTCCACCCCCGAATAAAGAGTAGGATTATCAAAAATACGCTCTACAAAGTTAACGCTGATATAGTCCGATATAACCGCTTTCTTGAAGAGCCCACTCACGATGAGGAAGATTCCACGTCCGAACATCTCATTGGAGACAAACAGCGGGCGGCGGATTTGCGGAATGAAATCACGGGCACGTACAATAGGACCCGCCACCAACTGGGGAAAGAAAGAAACATAAAAAGCATAATCCAACAAACTGGTCAGAGGCGTTATCTGGCGACGGTACACATCTATCGTATAGCTCAACGACTGAAAAGTGAAAAAAGAGATGCCCACCGGAAGGAAAATATCCATTGTCGTGAACGTGCCTCCCATCAGCGAGGCAAAAGTTTCGCCCAGAAAATTGGTGTACTTGAAGTAACACAACAATCCCAAATTGATGAACAGACTCAACACAACCCATGCCTTACGTAGCCAGGGAATAGCCTCGCGTGCCATCAAGCGTGCAATGAAAAAGTCACAGACCGTCACCAGTCCAAGCAGGAAGAAATAAGTGCCACTACTTTTATAATAGAAGTAATAGGAAAACAAGGTGACAAACAGCAAACGCGCCGTCGTCCGGCGTTGCAACAACAGATAAACCAATATAAAAGCGACAAACAGCCAGAGGAAAATACCACTGCTGAATATCATCGGGGCTTGCGGGTCATAAGTGAAGACATCGCGCAAACGGTCCAAGTCTATATTCAATCCGGATAAAAATTCGTCAATATTCCACATAATCGTTATAAGCTTTTAACAAGGCCTGGTAGAACAGCTCGCCTTGCAGGCGGTAACCGTCCGGCAAATAGTGTACATGGTCCGGACGCATCAATCCGGCTTCCTGCCAGTTGAGGCAGGCACGGTGGGTACCGCCAAGTATTTCGTACATGTCCCATACCGCCAATCCGTTTTCATCGGCATAGCGGCGGATAGTCTGCACGGCAACGGCAGTACGCGGATTAATCTTATAGGTTCGACGACGGCGACGCTGCCGGAAACTCTCGTAAGAGCCCGGAGGGGTCGTCATCAACATCGGTACATTCGGCAGTTTCTCGCGAAGCATGCGTACAAGGTCGTCCATCTGGCGATAGTGCAGCATTGTATTGTAACGGCGGTTATGGCTTTCGTTCGTCCCGAAGGAAAGAATAAGCAGGTCGGGATGCAGAGCCGCAATATCAGCAATACGGTCCGGACGGGTGAAAGTAATGCAAAATGCACCGTTGATACCTACATCGGTATAAGAGACTGCTCCGAAAGTGTCCTGCATCAACGCACCAGTGGTACGGGGGAAGATATGGCCGCGTATATGGCTGTCGCCCACATGTACGATGCGAAGCGTATCAGCGGAAGCGCCCAGCCGGGACAGACGTAGCTTCTCCCAGAAAGGATTAAGAATACCCAGACTGTCGGTAAGTACATTCTCCTTCATTTGCCGGAATGTGGCGGGAAAAGTTATCAAAGGGACAGACACCGTATCCGTACGTTGGGAATAGAGGCAGAGAGTATCACAATCCGTTCCGCCGACATGACACGAAAGGCTGCCCGGCAATACATCTTGTGCATGGAGCGGCCCTATCGCCGCAATCAGCACCAGCACCGCGCAGCAAATCGTACATCGTAAATCGTACAATCGTGAATCCTCCTTATGGCTCCTCTTCATAGTAGGCCCTCCTTCTGTCATACTGTTCCTTACCATAAATCAAAGACTCATAAAGCAATCCCGCAAGATACTTTCCACCACGGAAGTTGATGTGCGTATAATCATAATTGGCCAGTGACGGCTTGGCATGCACCATCTCTGCCATACTGCCTTCCCCACCCATAGCCTCGAACATGTTCCAGAAAGCGACAGCCTCATCCGCCGCCAAATTCTGTTGATAACGAACCAGATTCTTGATGCCAGGCATGGTACGCAGCTCTCCTTCTTCGGTCTTATAGTCCCTATCGCCCACGCTGACTATGAGGATGGCAGCTTGCGGAAAGGCTTCCTTGAGATGTTCCACCGTTGTCTGCATACCTGCAATGTACCTATCGTAATTGCGTCCGCGCTCGGTGGCCACATTCAAGCCGTATTGCAGGATTATCAGGTCGTAGGGTCGCTGCTCGTTGAACTCGCGCATCATCCACACGGGAACAGAACGGAGGGAGAGGCCGGAGCTGCCACGCAGTGAGAAGTTATCCAGCACAATGCCGGAAGTACCGTCCATGGCAAGGCCATAAAACAAGGTGGAGTCCGCACTTTCCACCGTCCAACGGACAGAACCGATATTTCCCTCTACCGTCATCTCCTGCAAATCATCAATCGGCTCAAAAGTCTCGGTAGTTGCTTCGCCACGATTGACGCGGACAGAAAGGGTGGTTGTGCCACGGTTATAGAAAAAAATACTGGCACGCTGGCAAGTATCCAGACGGGAGGCATAGTTCTTCTGCCCCCGCAGTTCCACATAAGCACCGGTATTCGGAATAAAGTAATGTCCGGAGACTCCCAGCTTGCTACGGTCAAAGAACACGGAGTCCATGACAGAATGACTCTCCCATCCGCTGAAGGAATGACGCACTGTAGGACGGAAGCCACTGGTCATGGACGTAATGGTGACAAAACCTACTCCGCAACCGCCATATTTCTGCTGAAGCATCTCGCGTAAATCAGCCGTCAGAATATCCGCTTCGATAAAGGAGTCGCCGAAGTAGGCGATACGAACCGGACGGGGTGCTTTGGCAAGCTCGTCGAGCGCCTGATAGAACCGCGTCATGCCACGCATGGTAGAATCGCTGTAATCTTCAATGCACGTCATGCCCGCACGGCAGGTGTCCACAAAGGCGGGCTTCACCTTCGGGGGCGGAGGCAGCAGGCTGTCCGGCTCACTCACCGGCTTGGAAGGACGACGCACGTCCCCCAAGATATCCACACGCCTCAGCACACGGCCACCCATCGTAATACTTGGCAACAGATGCATCAGCAACAATGCACCCCATACGATAAACGCCAACAGACCCGTATATTTCAATGAATTCTTTTCCATACCTAATGTGGCCGCAAAGATATAGATATAGGTTGAAAAAATCTCTCCGGACAAAAAAGAATTATCCCCAAAGAAACAAGATTTTTTCTCCGGGGATAACGGTTATAGACAGAGCAGACCCGATTAAATGGTCTGTTCGATATTCCAAACAAAAGCACGGAGTCCGAGTTGCTCGGTCTCCTTGTCCATCCGGTGGAGCGCTTCGAGCAACGGAGCCACCTTAGCCTCATCTATGATAGTGATGATGGCGGAACACATACTGGGCCAGGCATGGCTGCCGAAGTGCGGATCGCCTGTCTTTGAGCCACGTCCCTGCACCTTTTCAAGGTATGTAAAGCCACGGCAGTTCAGACGGTCGAGCAATGCCATGATCCGTTCGTAATACGCCTGATCGAATGTTATCAATACTGATTTCATACTATATAATGTTTAGTGATTAATGTTTAATGATTAACGGATAATGATTAATCATTGTTTACGTGGTTTCGTCATCTTCTCCTTATGCAACTGGTAATAATCATTCAGCTCACGGTCTTTCTTAATCT
>OKTE01000811.1_pt1 | contig 10764 bp, 6 predicted proteins | sample 1606151 | NCBI WGS metagenome assembly OKTE01 (sample SAMEA3879527, study PRJEB24766) | human gut metagenome | biome: human-associated habitat; feature: feces | place: USA | collected 1985/1987 | reverse complement strand
TTACACAATAAATTTTTTGATTTTATTCTTCCGCATATAACATTAGGAATAATATGTTCTTCTGTTAACTCACTAAATTCTTGTCCACAAAATACACATTTTTTCATGAATTATATGTTAACCTTAAACTCTTTCCAATCCTTAACCGGTTGCTCTGAGAACAGAATACCGTCTTGCAAGGCGTCAAAGTGTTGTTTACCGCAATGAATTTTTAATCTTTCAGGACTTCTCAAATCAAACAGGCTTGTTGTACCTTTTGTTTCAAGTACAAAATAAAGTTTTTGTTCGCCGTCTTTTTCTAAGAACACCGCCCAATCAGGGTTATAACTTCCTATAGGTGTTTCAATTTTAAACCTTGGCGGAATTTTGAAGAACATTTTTACATCCGGATCTTCATCAAGAGATTTTGCAAACCTGCTTTCAACTCCGCTGTCGTAAATTAAATAATCGTAAACACTGTGTTCTACCTGAACAGCATTTCGGTCAAGGTTTGCAAGAAGTTCGGCACTGTCAAAAATTTCCTGAACATAATATTCTTCGCCTGCAAGTTTAATATATTTTATGCCGTCAATAGCCAGACTGTGGCGGTTGCGTGAGATTATTTCAAGTGCTTTTTCATAAAATCCTTGAGGGTTGTTTATAAAATCTTTTATTCTGCCGCTTTCTTGCAATATACGGATTATGTCGCTCCGTTTTAAAAGTGTTTCGGCTGAAATTAATCTGACAATATCCGGCAGAACTTCATAAGAGCCTGCAATATCCAAACTTCTTCTGTGCATTTCTGTTGAGGATACTCCAGAATTTTCAAGTTCTATTTCTGCAGTTGATGAAACAAGTTTTGCTTTTGGAATAACCGGCATTTCAGACAGCTCTTTCACGCAGTTTTTAATTAAAGTTTCAGTGTCAATATTTACTCTGTATGTTGTTTTTTGCTTAATTTTATCCCACAGTTCTCTAAATTCAGGGGATAAAATTGCCTGCTTTTTCAGTTTAACCGTAACTTCTTTATTTGCGTCACGAATAACAGGGCGGTTGTCGGCTTTTTCTAATGCCTGAATAATTGCACGTTGTGCGGCTTTTGAATAACGTTCACTCAAATCAAGTTTGCCGGCTTTAAGCTGTGCTTTCATTGTGTCTTTTATTTTACCCTCTTTTGAGATTACTTTCATTTCTTTGAGTTCTTCCATAATCTCTGAGGCTTGCTCGTGCGTAAATGTTTTTTCTTCAATACGGGTTTCAACACATTTAACTTCTTTAAGCTTTTCAAAAGTTACAGGTTCAGCCTGTTTCATTATTTTTTTGACTTCTTGTTTTAGCGGCTCAGCTATTTCAGGAAGTTCAATTTCTTCAATTTTTACATCTTCTTTTACGTTTCCCTTAGTATCAAGCACATCGTTTGCCACAAGTGTTTCATAGACATCAAAGGCTGAAGCTTCATCCATCTGATGTTCAATTTCGACTTTTTCCTCATAAGTCAAATCCATCAATGCACTAAGCTGCAGCACACCAAACTTCATTCCGGTTTCCTGTTCAATTTCTGTTTGCAGTGTTTCGGCAAATTCGGCAAAACTTTCGTTTGCCATGACGTGAAGGATGTTGATATTTCTATCTTCAATCCGTTCACCCTCCTGATTTACGCAAAGCCTTAAACCACGTCCGACTTTTTGGCGGCAGGTAAATGTTGATTTCTGTTCAATTAACGTGCAAACCTGAAATACATTCGGGTTGTCCCAGCCTTCTTTTAATGCAGAGTGGGAGAAAATAAAACGTAAAGGACAATCAAAAGACAATAGCCATTCTTTATCACGCATAATTGTATTATACGTATCATCATCTGCTAGGGTATCGCCTTTAGTGTTTTTGTAAATCCCTTTTTTGTCCTGTGAAAAATAACCGTTGTGGGCTTTTTCAACATCTGTATTAAAATAAGTTTTCAGCGAAGCATACTTTTCTTTGCTCATAAGTTCGTTATAGCATTCTTCAAACATCTGAGCATATATGCCTTTTTCGCCTGTTTCAGTACGGTATTTTTTAACCTCATCTATAAAGAATAATGATAAAACTTTTATACCTTTATCGTGGTAGCGGAGTTCTTTTTCAAGATGTGCTTCGATTGTTCTTTGAGCACGCTTGATTATATTTTCATCAATACTTCCGATAGATTTGCCTAGTTTTACTGTTTCGGAGTTCGTAAATTCAACACATTCAAAACCTTTTGTGCAATCAATGCCTTCAATTGTATAGCCTTCGTATAAACTGCGTTTTCCTGAAAGCATAAACAAATCATCACTAGGTTTTACAGTAATTGTTTTACGTTCTACTTTTCCTGCTTTGCTTTCAATATCCATTTCAATTTTTGCAGTAAATCCGTTTTGGTTTGAAACTGATTTTAAGTGAATATATGGTTTATTAAAGTCATTAGTTACAGAGTTTGACGAAACACAAATCTGTTTTACAAGCCCCATTTGATAAGCATCAACAGGAGTTAAGCGATAAAGCAGGTTTATTTTTTCTCTGTGAGTTGCACTGTAGCGGAGAACACAAAGAGGATTTAATGATTGAATTGCCTCTTTTGCTTTCGGAGTATTATCAACGGATTGCGGTTCGTCAATAATTACAACGGGATTTGTGTCCTGAATGTATCTCATAGCAGTTTCGCCGTTGAGTTTGTCCTGCTCCTGATTGATTATGTTTTCGGCTTTTTTGAATGCGTCAATATTTATAATCATTATTTCAATGTTGCCTGATGTTGCAAACTGGCGGACATCCGAAAGTTTAGCCGAGTTATAAATAAAATATCTGTAAGGAATTCCGTCATAAAGGTTTTTAAAATGTTCTTCCGTTACCTGCAAGGATTTAAAAACACCCTCCCTGATTGCAACGGACGGAACAACAATAATAAATTTTGAAAATCCGTAACGCTTATTGAGTTCAAGAATTGTTTTTGTGTAAACGTATGTTTTACCCGTTCCTGTTTCCATTTCAATAGAAAACTGGCGGCTGTCGTAATCACGAGATAACGGGAGTTTGTTTCGTCTTTGAATTGCGTGCATATTTGAAAGCAGTGTGTCGTTATCTATTTCAAGTTTATTGCCGAAACCAAAATCATTTTGAATTAACTTCATCTGATCGGGGTTTCTGTCAATAGAAAATGTAGTTGTTGATTTCTCCTGACCTGTAAATAAATCAGCAACCGCATTTACTGCCTCTGTTTGAAATTCTTGATGTTTAAACTTTAACTTCACTTAGTTTGTCCTTTGTTTTTAATCAGTTTTTGTTTCTTTGCAGGCAAGAAATTGTTGTCTGTTACAACTTTTTGTCCGGTTTGAAGCTCTAACTTTTCCCTTGCCTCACGTGCAATTTTGCCGCCCTTCTTTGCAGAAGTCTTATTTTCATCCATGCCGGTAGCATTGTCGCTCTCAGCAATTTGTCTTGTTGAAAGTTCCGCAAGTGCGGTAAAGATAAGTTCTGCCTCAGACATGTGGTCTCGAAGATTTTGTGATTTTAATCCCTTGAGGTTCTTGTGTTCTTTAACAGATAAGCCGCTCCATTCCTGATGAATGATATTTGTAAGAATAGCAAATTCTTCACCTTCTTTAATTTCATGGTCTTTCCAGTAGTCAGTGAGTTTATTCCTTGTCTCTTGCCCCATCATTCTTTGTTGTATCCACTTTTCAGACCTGCCTAATTTTTTATAGGTATCTCTAGCTCTATCAATAGCTGTTGAAGGATCTGCCATTTCTTTCATACGCTCATATCCGACTTTTGCAAGCCACAATTTAACAGGCTCAGCCTTCGGACTTGGCACGGATTGAACAAGTCTCAAACACCCTTCTACATCAAGAGCATCAGTCTTTCTCATTTTGCCGTCTTTGGACATCATTTTCAAACCGTTACAACTTGTAACGGTTTCATTTCCTTCTTCTTTTAATCTCTTTTTTAAGACTCTCCAATATGTAGCAGGGTCTTTACTTTCTGTTAAAACCGCTATAATATCAACTACTGAGAAGTACCATTTTTCTTGATCTTCATCATATACAGAACGAATATTATTTTGTTCAAAAATCTTAATTTCGTTTTTCATCTTTTCAATCCTCATTATTACCATATAGATGATGATACATGTAACTTTTGTCCTGTCAGCTTTTCATAAAATATGTGTGGAACTATTTTTTCTACTATCATTGCAAATTGTAAACATACCGTATAATATTTATCCCATTCTCTGTCTTGCATTCTTCTCCATAAGTTAGGATAATACCTTACAATTATTGAGAATGTATATAAAATCATAACGGCATATACAATCCAGTCATCCTTTAACCCTGATAGTGGAATAATTATGCTCTGAAGACAATAAGAACTTTTATACAAATTAAGATGTTGATACCAGTGACTATCAGGAGAATGTTTTACAAATATGCTATAGCGTTTGTATGTCCTGCCGTCATCATTCTCATCAAATTGGTCTCGCTCGCTACGATTTTCAGATACTTGTTCGATATTCCCTATTAGTGTTTTAACCATATCTAAATTTGAACAACCAGATTTATCAACTAAACTAATATAAGACCCTTCATTTTGTGTAGTATAACCAGGGTTTCTACTGGTTATACCACTTTTTTGATTCAATCTATCTGAGTAGTGTGGTTCTAAGAAGCCTGTTGAATACTCAGGGTTTATCATTCTCATAAGGACTGCTAATTCGGGAATTCTAGCTAAGATATCATTAAACAAGTAGCAATACTTATTTAGATCATCATCTTTACGTATGCGTTTTTCAGGAAAATCATTAGTATCATAATCTAGTACATTTAGCCATTTTGCAAATAATCCATTCTTAAGAATACAAGTATATAATGAGTTTATACTATAATCATTCTCTGGAATGTATATATATAATCCATGTCCGCCTTTTGTAATTTCTTCAACAGCTTTCAAATCTGTATACTTGTCAGAGTTCATTAAAATATCAGCTTCAATAAGTGCTAAAGTGCCGTAATAAAGATTTAGCAATCTTTGTGTTGGATTCTGAGTTTGAGCCGAGTCAAAATAATCACAAGAATTTTGCATTAAGAATGCTACACCTTCTGACTTACTTTTAATTACTTCTGAAGATAAATCTGGGTAACGTTCAGTTAAGAAACGCTTACAAACTTCTGAGCTTTTTAATGTTTTAATCAACATCCAATACTGTTCTGATGGGTTCTCTGCTGTCAAATATATTTTAATAGGAGTTTTAACACACCCTCTGCAATCTTTTTGTGGAGAATTAACCTCTTCTGTAGGACATTCTTTATTCCAGTCCTTTAGTATATTTATAAAGTTGGATGCAAGTTCAAGAGGTTTGCTAAAACCAGAAGAGAAAGAACAATTTGGGTCAAGATTCATTCCATGTATCAAACAAGCGTCAGCACGTTGTTGGATAACGGAATATACTTCTTTTCTTGTATGTTGAGAATAAAGTATAGCAAATCTTTTAGTCCAATTTCCTCTGTATATTTTAATAACGAGGTATTCACCTTGCTCTACAGTATCTTCAATTTCCCATACCCACCCATGACTTTCAAGCAACGGTACTGTTGATCGTTGAAAATCGCTTGTTAATATGTTCATTCTTGATTGAAAACCTGTACCCATCAAAAAACTTACTCCTTACAACAATTTCATTTCGATGCCTTTGTCCTTCAGGATGTAGTAAGCATTTGAAAGAGCCGTACTATCTTTGAAGGCTTGTTCTGAGGAGACTATTTTTGCAGGAACAAGCTCACACATTTCTTTTATATCTTCAGGAGTTATGCCGTCTTTGCCGTAATCAAGACAAATTAGAACTAAGCAGTCGTCCCCTATTGAATACGCTTTTTTGTCGTTAATTTGTGTAGGAATTACTTTGTAATCAAGCGGAATTCCCATTTTTAGCATTACTTCATAGACAACATCCAGGTCGTTACGGTCGGGCTTGATAGTTTCGTTCAGTAATGAAAATCTTTGAGCAACAACCTGTTCATCTTGTGTCGGCGTGCTGTCCCACTCTACCAAATTGGAGGTGTCCAGTTTAAATACTTTAAAACCTATGTCTAATGGTTTCTTTTCTTCCAATGCAAGTTGACCGTTATTTTCTGTAAGTTTTTTGCCGGCACGACGTATGCGTTCTTTGCCGATATCACAAATATTCTTGTAGCCGGCTTTGTAGGCTTCTGATTTTTCATCGCATAGTTCAGGCAGCTGTACCATTATAAATTGGCGGTTTCCGCCGTCCTCTGCATTTAACTGCATTACTGCATGAGCTGTTGTCGCCGAGCCACTGAAAAAGTCGAGGATTATGTCATTGTCCTTTGTTGTTGCTTCAAGAAAAACTTTTACAAGTTCAATTGGTTTTGGATTTTCAAACATATCTTTTGTACTGAACAAGCCAGTTAAAACATTTGAGCCGTCGCCAGTATTTGCTACATCATATAAAATACTTCTTTGTTTTAAGACTTTCACTTGGTTTGCAAAATATTCTTTTTCGTAAGGTATCCATTTCCCTTCTTTCATTTCCCAATGTACAAGGTCATTTTGTAATAATTCATTCATTCGTTCCCTACCAACTCTCCAACGTCCATCATTCCCATCAGGAGCTATTGGAAAAGTCTCTGTACCATCAGGAGCAATTAAACTAAAATACATAGAAGGTCTATCTTCCCTTCTCGCTGTATTCCCCCATTTTGCCAATTTCGTAATTTTAAAATTCCCTCGTTCATCTGATTTATTATATTGAGCAATATCTCGAGCTTCTTCTTTGTCATACCATACAAGCTGTTGACTTTTGCGATAAACTACTATGAATTCATGTTCAATTACAAAATATTCTTTTGCTTGCCCACCGCCGTCTTTTTTTCTCCATATGAACGAGCCTATATAATTTTCTTCTCCAAAAACTTCATTACAAACTTTCTTTAAATTCGTTATTTCGTTTTCATCAATCGAAATAAAAATCACACCGTCATCTCGCAAAAGATTTGCAGCTAAACGTAACCTTGGATACATCATATTCAGCCAGTTGGTATGAAATCTGCCCATTGTTTCAGGATTTGACTTTGTTGTCTGCTGCGTTACTTCCTTATACTTTGCCATTGGGTCCGCAAAATCATCTTCATATACAAAGTCATTGCCTGTATTATACGGCGGGTCGATATAAATCATCTTTATCTTATTGTAATAAGACGACTGCAAAAGTTTCAAAACTTCAAGGTTATCACCCTCTATATAGATATTGTTTGTTGTGTCAAAATTTACACTTTCTTCAACACAGGGTCTTAGCGTACCTGTTGAACGCTTTCCAGCGATACGGTAGCATTCTGATTTGCCTTTCCACTCAAACTTGTATTTCTCAAAGTCGTTATCATCATATTCTCCGAATAAAGCCAATAGTTTGCTAATATCCAGCTTTCCCTCTGAAAAACACTGAGGAAAAACCGCTCTAAACTTTTCTAAATCCGCTTTTTCAATATCCATACTCTGTGACGGTACTCTTTCAATATCCACCATATAAATTCCTATTAGTTATTTTTCCTGTTAAGTTAATCTTACCACAAAAATTACCACTGAGGCTTAATGCAATATCTGCTATTTGGATCTTCCAAAACAAGTTCCTCTAACTCCGGTTCGGGCTGCTTTTCTTTATTTGTACTGAAAATTTGTACTTTGAAATGCGGGCTCATCAGAACATTAAAGTTGTATTCATCCGTCAAATCCGCTATTTCATTTTCTGTTTCAACGTCAATCTGTGCTTTATCGTAAAATAGTTTTTCTTCTCGCTGCAACAGGTCTTTTTCCAAAACCTTTATCTGTTTTGTTGTTTTCAGCTCCTCAAGTTTGTTTGCACAAGCCTGTTTTTTCAAATCTTTTATTTCTGTTTTTATATCGTTCAAATCCGTTTCAAGCTGAGTTTTCTTTCTGCCCGCAACAAGTTTTATTTTTTCAACCTCAAAAGCAAATGAGCCTTCCTGACTTTTTATATACTCCTTTATTATTTCATCTTTAGATATTTTTTCATCCAAATTCCCGAAATTTTCAAGTAAACTGCCAAGCCTTATTTTTTCAAGACTTGTACGTTTTTCAATTTCAATTACGGGCAAACTTAACAGTTGTCTGCACTTTTCATCCGGCAAAATCTCCCCGCTTTTTGTCTGTCCGATTAATAAACAACGGCTTGACGAAACATCTTTTGAGGTTATTGAAATGTTATATAATCCAATCTCGCAAGGCTCAATGTCCGCATTTACATAAATTTTCGCCTCGGGTGCAATGTTTGTGTCAATTTCTCTCAAAATCCCTTTTGCAAAAACAGATGTAAAACTTATTCTGCCTGTTTGAGGTTTGAAATCCTTGCCTAATCCGTATTTTTTATACCCCTCATAATTTCTCATTCGTCCGTTATCGTTGAACGAAAATAAATACGGGCGTTTATAACCCTCAATTAAGGTCAAAGTTTTGTTTTCGTCGTCTATTTCGTACCAGTCGGGCTTTATTGTTTCAAAGTAATATTTCACAAGTTCCCAAAGGTCACTGTTTAGTTCCTCTGTTTTTTCTTCAATATATGCAGGAGTAACCGTAACTTTATCGGCAATAGATTTTGTAAATGTCGTGAACAAAATATCTTCCGAATTTTCAACAAGCTGTTCGTTTGCCTGCCGATGCTCCGTCAAGTTTTCTTGGAAAGCCTGAGCAACTTCATCTCTGTGTCTGAAATCTTTTAGGACTTCTTTTATCTTTACATCAAAATTGCCCACTATATCATCCGACATCCCGAAAATCCCGTTAAACTGCAAAGTCCGTTTGTTTATAAGTTCCAGCATTCTGACATCGGCAAAATTTTCATGGCTTAAAAGATTTATTACAAGCACATCAGAATTCTGTCCCTGTCTGTGGCACCTGCAAATCCTCTGCTCCATTTGAATTGAATTGTAAATCATATCGTAATTCACAACTACAGGACAGTATTCTATATCCAAACCCTTTGCCGCTGTATCCGTTGTTACTAGGATTTGAACATCTTCATCATTACGGAAATTTTCAAGTGTGTCATTATCTTTGTATTTTAACGTGTTATATCCGTTCTGTCTGAAAATCATATAAAGGTTATCAAGCGTTGTGTTATTATCTACAAAAACAATCGCCTTTTGATTAACTTTCATTGATTTCAGGTGGTTAAAAACTGTTTTTAAAATCTTCAAAAGCTGTGTGGTTTTTGAATTAATTTTTATTTCTGCTGCAAGTTTTTGAATATGCAGCAGAGCGGCTTTTTCAAGTCCGTAAGTTCTTTGAATTGCAGGTGTAAGCATGTTGACAAACGCCTGAGGTGAAGATGAAAGTGTTTTGAAAAACAACAGGTTAAGGTTGTATTCATCTATTTCAGGGTATGCAGCCTTATCGTCAGAGGCAATATACGTTGAAATAAGTTTATACAGATCTTTTTCTTCCTGTATAAGCGGAATGAGAATGTATTTTAAAGTCCGATTGGGTTGGAAGTTTGTAGTTTTTTTGTATTTGTGTGTATTTGTGCAGACATTTCAATTGTACTTTAATGTCCAGTTTGTTGCCTTAATAATAAAAGTAGGTTGGGCATACTTACCCAATAATACTAAATATTAGCAGTAGGAAGCTGTGTGATGCAGGACTTCCAAAATCCAAGAAAATTCCGTGTCCAATTAATGTCCTATTAATCCTTGTTGGGCTGAAAGCCCAACCTACGAAACTCCTTTTTTTATTATATTCGAAAACTTGCCTACTGACCGATTACGTTTTTAGGGGGACATTTCAGAAAGCCCAACCTACTTACTAAAAAGCTTAATTTCTGAGAAATAGACTCTTTCATATAAACCTCACTATTATTTCCATGCTTTAATGTGTGCTCCTGCAAAAGCACCATTCATTTCATCTAATTCATCTTCTGTTATTAAATTTTTATCAAAAGACAATCCATCAATAATTTCTTTCGTGTAAATATGCACAGGCTCAATTGAAATATTCCTAAACCCTGCAAGTTCTAAAATCTTTTTGTATTCAGGTATTGGCATAGCTCCTGAAATGCATCCTGCCCAAAGCTGAGCTTGTTTTTTTATATGTTCGGAAACAGGCTTTAGTGATACAACGTCTGCTATTGCAACTCTGCCACCTTCTTTTAGTACCCTATAAGCCTCGTTGTAAACTTTTTGCTTATTATCTGATAGATTGATAACACAATTTGAAATTATTGCATCTAGTTTCCCATCTTCAAGCGGGATATCTTCAATGTATCCTTTTATAAATTCTACATTTTTAACACCCATTTTTTCTTTATTTTTATTTGCAAGTTCAAGCATTTCATCTGTCATATCAAGTCCATAGATTTTTCCAGACTCACCAACATATTTAGATGCCATTAAAACATCGATGCCACCACCTGAACCTAAATCAAGAATTATCTCACCTTCTTTAATTTGAGCAAAAACAAGAGGATTTGCACATCCCAAAGATGCGTCTATTGCTTCTTTTGGGAGGTCATCAAGGTTTTGTCCTGCATAATTTCTTTCAGCTCGTGAAATCTCTTGACAGCAAGAACATGTACTATGTGTATCTTCTTGAACTTTTTGAGCAATATTACCGTAAAAATTTTTAACTTCTTTTTTTATGTCAAAATCCATATTTTAGCCTCCTTAAAAATTGACAAATAATATTAAATATGCCATAATTGGAATATATAATATTATAGTATTTCATTTTTGGAATATTGTCAATACC
>OKTE01000810.1_pt1 | contig 10781 bp, 9 predicted proteins | sample 1606151 | NCBI WGS metagenome assembly OKTE01 (sample SAMEA3879527, study PRJEB24766) | human gut metagenome | biome: human-associated habitat; feature: feces | place: USA | collected 1985/1987 | reverse complement strand
GAAACCCGCCCCGCCTTGACTTCCCGGCCCCGCATGGTATAATATAATTGATCATTCAATTATAATCCGGATTTTTTACAGGAGGTGCTCCCATGAACAACAAATGTCCCTGCTGCGGAGCGGAGATGACCCCCGGCGTTATCCAGTCCCGCTCCAGCGTTTACTGGTCCCGGGAGGCCGACTCCGTGGCCGCCTTTTCCTTCCTGGACGACGGTGCCTTCCCTCTGGCGGATCAGGGCGGCGCCACCCTCGGCGGCGCCAGCGCCCCGGCATACAACTGCACCCGCTGCAAAAAGATCATTCTGGATTACTCCGTTCGTCACCTGTCCCCCTGATTTTTCCCTTTTTCCTCCATACCCCTTGCAAAACCCGAACGCTCGTGTTATCATACCCTACGTCAACAGGGGAGCTCGCCGGAGCGGGCTGAGAGTGGGCTGTCATCGCCCTGACCCTTCAACCTGATTTGGATAATGCCAACGTAGGGACATACCGGCGCAGCGCACGAATAACGCATTGCGGATATGCCTTTTACCGGGCATATCCGCATTTTTTGCTGTAAGGAGTGTATTTTTATGCTGGGTATTTGCCTGGACAGCGTCCGCCGCACGGTGCCGCTGGTCCACAACATCACCAATTATGTCACCGTCAACGACGTGGCCAACATTCTGCTGGCCTGCGGCGGCAGCCCCATCATGTCCGACGAGCCGGAGGACGTGGAGGACATCACCTCCATCTGCGGCGGGCTGAACATCAACATCGGCACCCTGAACCAGCGGAGCATCCAGGCCATGTTCCGGGCCGGGGAAAAGGCCGCGTCCCTGGGTCATGTGCTGCTGCTGGACCCCGTAGGCGCGGGTGCCTCCGCCCTGCGGACCAACACCGCTGTGGAGCTGATGGAAAAGCTGCCCTTCACCGTGATTCGCGGCAACATCTCCGAGATCAAGACGCTCTGCACCGGCAGCGGCAGCACCATCAAGATGCAGCTGGACGCGGTGCCCGCGAACAAGTGGCCTCACGCCTGTCTGGGCTGCGGCGCCTGCGCTGCTGTCTGTCCCCAGAAGATCGTCATTCCCGACGAACTGGCAGCCTTTGCCGCCGAGCTGGACAAGCTGCCCGACTGGGTGGAGGTCTGCCGCCAGCGGGCGGAGGCCGAGGCGCGGGAGCGCGCCTCCCGCGGGCTGTGAGCGCACAAGAAGAAGTCCCTCCCGGCGGGAGGGACTTCTTTTGTTTACACCCGATATTTCGCCGCGCAGCGTTGGTACTGCTCCCGGAAGTCCGGGTCCCGGCGCCGCGCCGCATCCAGCGTGGCGTGCATATTCAGGTCGTGGTGGGCGGCGTCGATCACGCACCCGGCGATATTGGAGCAGTGGTCCGAGGTACGCTCCAGGTCCGTCAGCAGGTCGGACCAGACAAAGCCCGCCTCGATGCTGCACTGGCCTTGCTGCATCCGCAGGATATGTCGGGTACGCAGCTGCTCCTTCAGATCGTCGATGACCTGCTCCAGCGGCTCCACCTGCCGGGCGGCGGTCATATCCTGCTGCCGGAAAGCGTCCAGCGCCCGCATGAGGATATCGTTGACCGCGGCGGACAGCACGCTCAACTCCCGCTTCGCCTCGTCGCTGAAGGCCAGCCCCTTCTCCCGCAGCTCCTCCGCCGACTCCAGCACGTTCACCGCATGGTCGGAGATACGCTCAAAATCGCCGATGGCCTTCAGCAGCTCCGCGGACTCCTCGCTCTCCTGCTCACCCAGCTTCTGGGCGCTGAGCTTTACCAGATAGGTGCCCAGCACGTCCTCGTAGTGGTCGCAGCGGCTCTCATCCTCCCGGATGGCGGAGGCCAGCGCTTCGGTGTAGTGGTCAAAGCTCCGCAGGGCGTTTTGCAGCGCCCGCACGGCAACCTCCGCCATCTCGCAGGTGACGACCCGGCAGCGCTCCAGCGCCACGGCCGGTGTGGTCAGCAGGCGCTGGTCCAGCTCCACCGTTTTATCGGCCGCGTGGGCCTTATCCGGCACCAGGCGGATAGCCAACTTCTCCAGCAGGTCGCCGCAGGGCAGCAGTATGGCCGTACACAGGATATTGAACACCGAGTGGGCCACAGCGATACCCGCCATAGACGCCGCATTGTTCAGCAGTACCGGGGCAAAGATGGTCTTGACGATGCAGAACACCGTCAGCAGCACCGCCACACCGATCACATTGAACATCAGATGCACCACGGCCGCCCGCTTGGCGTTTTTGTTGGTGCCGACGCAGGAGATCAGCGCCGTGACGCAGGTACCGATGTTCTGGCCCATGATAATGGGCACCGCGGCGGCGTAGCTGACCTGGCCGGTAGAGGCCAGCGCCTGCAAAATACCCACCGAGGCGGAGGACGACTGGATGATCGCCGTCAGCACCGCGCCCACCAGCACGCCCAGCAGCGGGTTTGTAAAGGCCAAAAACAGCTCTGCAAACCCCGGTACGTCCTTCAGCCCCGCCACAGCGGCGCTCATGGTGTCCATGCCGAACATCAGCGTGGCAAAGCCAAGCAGAATGGAGCCAGTCTCCTTTTTCCGGCTGTCCTTGCAGAACATATAGAAAATGATGCCGATCAGCGCCAGCACCGGCGTAAAGGCGGTGGGCTTCAGCAGCTGCAGCCACACGCTGCCGCCGTCGATCCCCGCCAGGCTCAGCAGCCAGGCCGTCACCGTGGTGCCCACGTTGGCGCCCATGATAACATTGATAGCCTGCCGCAGGGTCATCAGCCCGGAGTTCACGAAGCCCACCACCATGACGGTGGTGGCCGATGAGCTCTGAATGATGGCGGTGATGCCCAGTCCGGTCAGGAAACCGGCACCCACGCTGCCGGTCATTTTATCCAGCAGCGTCCGCAGCTTGCCGCCGGCCCGGCGCTCCAGCGCCTGGCCCATGAAATTCATGCCGAACAGGAACAGGCACAGCCCGCCCAGCATGGTCAGCGCATGAAAAATATCCATTTTCTTTCCCTCAACTTTACATTTTCTCAGATGTCACCTTATTGTCCGTCTACATTGTACGGTATAAATGTCAAGTTCGCAGGCCATCTTTTGTAAAATCCATGTAAAACAGCGCAAAAAAGAAGCACCCGCGCGGGTGCTTCTTTTTTATGCTTCTTTTACCGCTGGCCCTTGTCGTAGGGGATACCCTCCGCCTTGGGTGCGCGGGATTTCTTGGATGTGAAGGCCAGCACCACCAGCGTGATCAGGTACGGCAGCATACGGTACACGTGGGAGCTGATGCCGATCTCCGCCAGCCAATACACGCCGTCGCCGTTGATATCCAGGCTGGAGTACGCCGCGGCAATACACTTGAACAGGCCGAACAGCAGCGACGCCCCAGCGATGTTCAGCGGCTTCCAGTTACCGAAGATCATAACGGCCAGCGCCAGGAAGCCGAAGCCCGCCACATCGCCGTTGGCCGTGCAGTTGGCCGTGGTCAGGGCGTAGACAAAGCCGCCCATGCCGGCCAGCGCGCCGGAGATGGTTGTACCGGCATAGCGCATCTTGTACACGTTGATACCCACGGAGTCCGCCGCCTGGGGATTTTCACCGCAGGAGCGCAGCCGCAGGCCAAACCGGGTCTTGTACAGCAGGATCGACAGCACCACGAAAATGATGATGCAGATATAGGTCGCCAGATACACCTTGTGCAGGAAGGTATTGCCCAGGAAGCCCAGGTCGTCCGTTTTTGCGTAGCCCAGAGTGGTCTTCTTGATCATGAACCAACTGGCCGCATCGCCGGTGGCCATTTGCAGGGTGTTCTGGTTGGCGATGATACGGATGAGGAACAGCACCAGGGCCGGAGCCATCAGGTTCAGCGCCGTACCGCCGATGGTCTGGTCCGCCCGCAGATTTACGGAGGCAAAGCTCAGCAGCAGGGAGAAAATGGCGCCGAATATGGCCGCCACCAGCATAGCCAGCAGCTCAAAGCCCTGCAAAGCCACCCAGTCGCCGGCAGCCTTGGCCGCGTCGTAGACGTGGTTGGTCTGCATGATGTTCACGAACAGCACGCCGATAAACGCACCCAGGATCATAATACCTTCCAACGCCAGGTTGATGATACCACTGCGCTCAGCGAACACGCCGGCCAGCGCCACGATCATCAGGGGGACGGCGTAGATCATGGTCTGTTGGATCAGAAATGTCATGCCTGCTCCCCTCCTTCCTCCGGCTGCTCAGGTACCTGCGGTGCGTCCTCCATCGGTATGTCCGGTATGTCCTCCGGCGGCACATCCAGTGGCTGTGTCTCCGCCTCTGCCGGTATATCCGCCGTGGTGGTCTTGTTGGCCTCCACGACGAGCTTCTTTTTCCGTCCGGTCAGCATCATCTGGATGAGCAGAGAGAAGGCGGACAGATACACGATGACGGAGATGATCACGTCGGTGATGTACTCGTTGTAGGCGGTCAGGTTGGTCAGCTGCAGACCGACGATATCCAGCATAGCCATGAAGATGCCGGTGAAAATGACCGCGATGGGGTTGTTCACCGCCAGCAGGGCCACGGGGATTCCGTTAAAGCCCACGCCGGGCAGGGCCTGATAGGTGTTCCAGTAGAACTCGGTGTTGCCGCTGAGCCAGTACAGCGCGGCGCCGGCGCCGGCCAGCGCGCCGGCAATGGCCATGGACAGCACGATATTGCGCTTATCGGGGATACCGGCGTAGCGGGCCGCATGGCGGTTGGCGCCGCAGGCCTTCAGCTCATAGCCGAACACCGTCTTCTCCATGATGATGTACACCACGATGGCCAGAATGATGGCCACCAGAATACCGGCATTGACCTGGGAGCCGGGGAACAGCTGATCCAGTCCCAGCTTGGGTGTGGCCACACCGTTGAAGGTGGTCTTGTAGATGTAACCGGACTTCGTGCCTTCTGTTACGTTCTTGAAGCTGCTGATATCAAACATCCAGGTGACAAGATTGGCTGCGATCCAGTTGGTCATGATGCAGGCCAGCACCTCGTTGATATTCAGCAGCGCCTTCAGCAATCCGGGGATCGCACCCCACAGGGCGCCAGCCAGCATACCGCCCAGAAAGGCCAGCAGCCAGATGATGCCCACGGGCACGGACTCGGAGGGGATGCCCAGCGCGACGGACAGCGAGACAAGCGTACCCATCAGATACTGGCCGGGTGCGCCGATATTGAACAGGCCCGTCTTGAAGGCCACCGCCACGGAAAGGCCGGTCATGATCAGCGGCATGGCGCGGAAGAGCATATTGCCCACATTCTGGGCGTTAAAGCCCCAGGTCAGCGCGCCCGCAGCGTCGCGGCCTGTGCTGAGGATGCCGGCAAAAATCAGCCGGACGCCCTCCCACATACCGGCAGTGGTGATCTTCTGCTCCGCCAGGCCCACAATAATGACCACGATGCTGCCCAGCAGCAGGCCGGCCAGGATGGACAGCAGAGAGGCCAGGACCTTCTTGGTGCCATTCTTGGCATACAGATCTGTCAGTTTTTGCTTCACGCCGTCTCACCCTCTTTCTTGTCCGCCCGCTTGGCGCCGGCCATATAGAGGCCCAACTCCTGCACGGTGATCTGCTTCGGGTCGAACTCACCCACGATCTCACCCTCGTACATGACCAGGATGCGGTCGGAAAGGCTCATGACCTCGTCCAGCTCCAGGGATACCAGCAGCACTGCCTTGCCGGCATCACGCTGCTTCACCAGTTCCTTGTGTACGTTTTCGATCGCGCCCACGTCCAGGCCGCGGGTAGGCTGGACCGCTACGATCAGCGGCTTGTTGCGGTCCACCTCGCGGGCGATGATCGCCTTCTGCTGGTTGCCGCCGGACATACTGCGGGCGGTGGTCACGGGGCCCTGTCCGCTGCGGATGTCGTATTCCTCGATCAGCCTCTCGGCGTAGGCACGCACCGCGTCCTTCTTGATAAAGCCGCCCTTTTCGAATTCCGGCTCCTTATACCGCTGCAGCACCAGGTTCTGCTCCAGCGTAAAATCCAGCACCAGGCCGTGCTTGTGCCGATCCTCGGGGATGTGGCTCATACACTCTCCACGGCGACGGATGCTGGCGTGGGAGATATCCTTGCCGCACAGCGTCACCGTGCCGCCATTGCTCTTATCCAGGCCGGTGAGCGCGTGAATGAACTCCGTCTGTCCGTTGCCGTCGATACCGGCGATACAGAGTATCTCGCCGGCGCGTGCATCAAAGCTGACGTGGTCCACGGCGTTGCGCTTGTGGGTGTGAGAGGGCACGCACAGATCCCGGACCTTCAGCACCACATCCGTGGGCTTGGCCGGCTCCTTTATGACCTCCAGCTGCACCGGGCGGCCCACCATCATGTTGGACAGCTCCTGTTTGTTGGTGTCGCAGGTGTTCACGGTACCCACATAGCGGCCCTTACGCAGAACCGTCACCCGGTCCGCCACCGCCATGATCTCGTTGAGCTTGTGGGAGATGAAGAGGATGGATTTCCCCTCCGCCGTCAGGTTCTTCATAATGGCCATCAGCTCGTCGATCTCCTGGGGCGTCAGCACGGCGGTGGGCTCGTCGAAGATGAGGATCTCGTTGTCGCGGTAGAGCATCTTCAGGATCTCGGTACGCTGCTGCATACCCACGGTGATATCCTCCACCTTGGCGTCCAAGTCCACGTGCAGGCCGTACCGCTTGGAGAGCTCCTCGACCTTCCTCCGCGCTTCCTTTTTCTGCAGGAAGCCGCACTTCGTCGTTTCGGCGCCCAGAATGATGTTGTCCAGCACGGAGAATACCTCCACCAGCTTGAAGTGCTGGTGGACCATGCCGATACCCAGTGCCGTGGCATCGTTGGGATCGTTGATCTTCACCGTCTGGCCGTTCTTGCGTATCTCACCCGCCTCGGGCTGGTACAGGCCGAACAGCACGCTCATCAGCGTGGATTTGCCGGCGCCGTTTTCGCCCAGCAGCGCGTGGATCTCTCCCTTTTTCAGTTGGAGGGTGATATCGTCGTTGGCCTTGATGCCGGGGAACTCCTTGGTAATGTGAAGCATCTCGATCACATACGTGGGAGTCTTATCCATGCCGCCACCTACTTTCCTCTATTATTTTGCCTAATGGCGATAAAGGCATAAATTTATTATATAGCATATATGCACAGATTGCAAGAAAAACAGCGGCGTTTTACTCCTCGCATCACGCGCTTGACGCAAAAAAAGAGACGCCCGCAGGCGTCTCTTTTTTTGTTAAGTACGTTCCGATTACTTGACCAGGTTCAGGGTCAGGCTGTCGGTGCTGTCCAGCTTGGAGTAGTCGTTGTCGACGACCAGAGAACCATCGGCCATCTTGGCCAGCATGGCGTTGTAGTCGTCCACAGTCCACTTGGTCAGGGACCAGGTAGCGGTGGGCAGGCCCACAGCGTTGTCCTTGGCGCCCAGGGTCACGAAGGTGCCGCCGATCTCGTCGAAGGAACCGTCATAGACCTTGCCGCAAGCCCACTGCACGGAGGCGGACAGGCCCTTCATAGCGGAGGTGATAACGGTATCGGACTGGCTGGACTGGTCAACGTCCACGCCCACCACGGCGCCGTCGTTAGCGGCAGCGGCAGCGGCGACAGACTGGAACATATTACCGCCGCAGGCGAAGATGACCTCGGTGCCGTTCTCATACCAGCCGGAAGCCATGGTCTGCAGCTCGGTGGAAGCGGAGAAGGAAGCGCCATACAGCCAGGAGTAGTTCATCTCGACCTTCATGCCCATCTCAGCAGCAGCAGCGGAAGCGCCCTGCACGAAGCCGTAGCCGTAACGGCAGCAAGCGGGGTTGTCGCCGCCGCCACCACCGGTGAAGCCCAGCTTGGTGTAGCCTTCCTTAACAACAGCGTAACCGGCCAGATAGCCGCACTGCTCTTCCTGGAAGCAGATGCCCAGAACGTTCTTCAGGGCGGTGCCGTCCTCGGTGGTCACAGCGCTGTCGCGGTCCACGAACACGAACTTGACATCGGTGAACTCAGCAGCGGCCTTGGTCAGGGCAGTGGCCTGCATAAAGCCGGCAGCCACGATGACCTTGGCGCCGCCCTCGGCAGCAGCCTTCATGGCATCGTAACGGTCGTCATCGGTAGCCTGGTCGCCGTTGGCGGGCTGATAGTACTTGTAGCTCAGGCCGTTGTTGGCAGCGTACAGCTTCACGCCGTCGAAGGTGCCCTGGTTGAAGGACTTATCCTTCAGCTGGCCCACGTCGGTGACGAAAGCGATCTCGTACTTGCCATCCTCGGAGGTCATCTCGTCGGCGATCTCGTCGGCGTTGGTGATCTCGGTGACTTCGGGGTTGTCGCCCTGGTTGTCGTCGGTCTTGGGGTCGTCCTTCTTGTCGCCGCAAGCGACCAGGGACAGCGCCATAACCAGAGCCAGGATCATAGCAAGAAACTTCTTCATGGTTATTCTACCTTCCTCAATTTTTTTATTTTCGCGCCTTGCGGCGGGAAAACCATCATTTCGGCACGGGGTCTTCCTCCCTCTGTGCCTTGCGCATTATAGCAGACTTTTTCGCCTTTGGCAAGTGAAAACCGCATTTTGCGGTAGAAATGTAAACAAATGTCATCAAAAATTTACATTTTGTTTGCGCGAAATGCACAAATGTATCACACATAGCGACAGCGCGAGATATCCTCCCGCGCTGTCGTGACCGTTGTTTACTTCTTGGCGGCCATCTTCACAGCCACCTCCAGGGCGATCTTCATCATGTTGGTGAAGGTGGTCTGGCGCTCATCGGCGGACAGCTCGGTGCCGTTGACCAGGTTGTCGGAGATGGAGCAGATGGCCAGCGCCCGCTTGCCGGTATAGGCGGCGGTGCAGTACAGACCGGCGGCCTCCATCTCCACGGCCATGACGCCCATCTTGGCGAAGCGCATGTTGCGCCCGGCGGCGTCATAGAACGTGTCGGAGGAGTACAGATTGCCCACGGGCATCTTCACGCCCAGCTCCCGGGCGGACTCCACGGCGGCCATCAGCAGGTCGAAGTCGGCGATGGGGGCATAGTGGACGCCCAGCTCATACTGGTCGGCAAAGCTGGAGTTGGTGCAGGCGCCCTGACCGGCCACCACGCTGCCCAGCTCCAGGTCCGCCCGCATGGCCCCGGCGGAGCCCACGCGGATGATGTTCTCCACGCCGTACTGAGTGTACAGCTCGTGGGAGTAAATGCCGATGGAGGGCATCCCCATGCCGGAGGCCATGACGGAAATTTTTACGCCGTGGTACGTGCCGGTATAGCCGTGGATGCCGCGGACATTATTGACAAGAACTGCGTTTTCCAGAAAGTTTTCCGCAATGAACTTCGAGCGCAGCGGGTCGCCGGGCATGAGAACAGTCTTACCAAAGTCGCCGGGCTTGGCATTGATATGCGGAGTCGGATAATTCGCCATAAAATTGGTTCCTTTCTATGTGTATGATGGGGGAAATCGCAATATGCGGTTTTTTTCAAATTTGCGAGCTGGTCATGTCTCCGACGGCCCCTTCTTTTCCGCCTTGCCGGAAAAGAAGGGGGAGAAAAGGGGCGCCTGTTACGGTACGCCAAACTTGTGAATTGTTGCGTTAGAATAACTGCGGCAAATTAGCTTTGCGTTCAAAACTTGCAGAGCAGTACGAATTCACCGAAGTCTTGTAGGGGCCGATGCCCACATCGGCCCGTTGGGTAATCACGAATTCGCCGAAGATTCTCGTAAAAACGGTCTGTACTGCGCGGGCCGATGCGATGCCCGCAGGCTAGTTTCGAGGCGCAACCGCGCATAGCACGGCTCTTAGCGCCGAAGATGGGCATCGGCCCCTACATAGCTGGCGCGGGAGCGCCTTTGGGTGCGTTACTGCTTCTCCGCCTCCAGCTTCTTGACGATCTTGACCACGCGGCTTGTGCCGAGGCGGGACGCGCCGAGCTCGATGAACTTTTCCGCGTCCTCCAGCGACGAAATGCCGCCGGCGGCCTTGATCTTCACGCCGGGCTTTACGTGCTTCGCGAACAGCTCCACGTCATGGAACGTCGCGCCGCCGGTGGAGAAGCCGGTGGAGGTCTTGATGTAGTCCGCGCCGGAATCGGAGACGATTTCGCACATCTTGATCTTCTCGTCGTCCGTCAGCAGGCACGTCTCGATGATGACCTTCAGAAGCTTGCCCTCGCAGTGCTGCTTGACGGCCTTGATCTCTTCGAGCAGATCGTCCCAGCGCTGGTCCTTGACCCAGCCGATGTTGATGACCATGTCGACCTCATCCGCGCCGTTCTGGACCGCATCGAGCGCTTCGAGGCACTTGGCCTTCGTCGTGTCGTAGCCGTTCGGGAAGCCGATGACGGTGCAGATGGGCAGCTTGTCCCCGACGTAGTCCTTCGCCTGCTTCACATAGGAAGCGGGGATGCAGACGGACGCGGTATGATACTTCATGCCGTCGTCGCAGATGGCCTTGATCTCGGCCCAGGTCGCCGTCTGGGCGAGGAGGGTGTGATCGACTTTACTGAGGATCTCGTTCAGTTCCATGGAGAAGTTCCACCTTTCTGTGTTCGTTGATATAGTCCTGATAGCATTTGTGGCACATGGCAATGTAGCTGTCATTGCCGCCGAGGAAGACCTGATCGCCCTCGGTGACGACATAGCCGTCGGGGCTGATGCGGGCGTTCGTGGTCGCCTTGCGGCCGCAGTCGCAGATGGTTTTGATCTCGGTAATGGAGTCGGCCAGCTCAAACAGCCTCCGGCTGCCGGGGAAGAGCTTCGTCTGGAAATCCGTCCGCAGGCCGAAGCACAGCACCGGGATGTTCTGCTCGTCAACGATGCGGCGCAGCTGGTCAATCTGCTCGGGGGAG
>OKTE01000804.1_pt1 | contig 10855 bp, 7 predicted proteins | sample 1606151 | NCBI WGS metagenome assembly OKTE01 (sample SAMEA3879527, study PRJEB24766) | human gut metagenome | biome: human-associated habitat; feature: feces | place: USA | collected 1985/1987 | reverse complement strand
CGCCGTTTTCCCTATACCATACGCTGCTTTTCAGTACCGCAAGGATGGGTGTCCTATTATCGTCGTATTCTGATTTCTTTCAGGGCATTTCCGGCTTCTTCACCAGCTTGACGGTGAACGCCTGTTCCGTGGCCCCCTCCGGCAGCAGCTTTGCCATGACCACAAGCCGCTGATTGCCGCTGTTGGTCTTGTCGTACTTCCGGCAGCAGGTGGAGAGTGTCAGGAAGGTATCCCCCTCGGAGAAGGTCACACCGTCAATATCCAGCCAGTTTTTCTTCTCCACGGTCTGGAAGAACTCGGTGAGCTTGCTCCCCATGGGATTGGGGTCAATATAGTCGAAGCCGGTATCCGTAATAAACAGGGCGGTGATCTGGAAGATCAGGTCGTCCCCGTCCACGGAAAGGTAGATGTAGGGGTTCTCCTTCACGAAGTCCGCATCCATATAGCGGTGCAGCTTGGTAAACCGCACACCGTCCGGGTCGCAGTCGTTGGCAGAGTGGCCGTAGATGACGGTGTTGGTATCCAGCGCGTCCCGCCCGCTGAGATGGTTCCGGCAGTCGGCGTAGTAGCAGCCCCATGTGCTGTACTCCCGCAGCTCGTCCCGGTTGAGGTAAAAGCCGTTGTCCTCCGCCTGCATCACGGGGTCGTCCACCTCCGCGCCGGGGATATACAGCCACGCCACGGCGTCGGGGTTCCTGCTTTTGGCGTCGGCAAGCTCCGCCTGCCGGTTGACGGTGGGAATGGGGGTCGCCTCCACTTCGGAGGTGCCGGAGGGAACTTCAATGGGATCGGGGTCTTTCTGATAGCAGCCCATGACGCCCGTGGTCATGGCAAAGAGCAAAACCACCATGCAAAGCATGGGTCGGATGATCCTTCTGATTCTTTTCATAATGCGTTCTCCTGCCGCGCTGGAGCAGCGGCATGGCTCAAAGTGTTGTGTGTTCGGACTAAATGTTTCTTATAGCGAAAAAGGAACAGCGCAGCTTCGGGGCGAGATGCCCGTCCGCTGCGCTGTCCAATGTTCGCTTATGGGTCTTTGCCAGCGGCCTTGCTATTCAGCCATTCGTATAGACTGGGGAACTCGTCTGGCGGCTTCTTGCGGCGCTCACGCTCGCGCTCGATGCGCAGATCGCTCCGCACCAACAGAATACCGATGACCGTTACTATGAGGAATGGCACGAGCAGAATGCCTCCGATCAGCACCGTCACCAGCCACTCATCCAGAGAGGATAAAAGCCCGCTGTCGGTGAACTGATCAAACCAGCCCAAGTATGAAAGAGCAACTATCATGGCGGTGATCAGCAGCGTTCCAACGCCGCCAATGACCACAAATGAGATGTCAAGCCTCTTTATCTGCTGCCATTCCTTTTCAGTCATACGCGCTTACTCCGCAAGGGCGCGCCAGATGAAGGTGACGATCTGTGCGCGGGTGCAGTTGGCGTCAGGGCTGAACGTGGTGTTGGTGGTGCCCTTGGTGACGTCCTCCTTGACAGCCCACAGCACCGCGTCAGCGTAGTAGGCGCTTGCCTTCACATCGGTGAAGGGATTGGCCGTGCCCGCTGCCGGGGACTTCTGAGAGCGCCACAGGAAGGTCACGATCTGCGCGCGGGAGCAGGTGGCGTCGGGGCTGAACATGGTGTCGCTGGTGCCCTTGGTGATGCCGTTCTCCACGGCCCACAGCACCGCGTCATAGTAGTAGCTGCCAGCCTTCACATCGGTAAAGGGCATGACTGCGGACTTGGCTGCGGGGCTGCCTGCTGCGCGCCACAGGAAGGTGACGGCCTGCGCGCGGGTGCAGATGCCATCGGGGGAGAAGTGGGTCGCATCGGTGCCGGTGGTGATGCCCTTTTCCACGGCCCAGTTGACAGCTTCCTCATAGTAGCTGCCCTCCGGCACATCCACGAACACGCCGGTCTGAGGATTGCCGCTGGCCTTCATAAAGACGACCTCGATGGTGTGGTTCTTCTTCACATTCTCGAAGGTGTAGGACTTCACCGCGCCCACGTTCTTGCTGTCGATCAGCACCTTGGCGACGGCGTAGCCCTTATTCGGGGTGATGGTGAAGGTCTGATCCCGGCCCTCGCGGACGCTGACATTGCCGGTGGGAGAGATGGAGCCGTTCACGCCTGCGGTGGCCTTGATGGTGTAGTAGGTGTAACCGCCGCTGCTGCCGCCGCCGTTGTAGACCCAGTTGGCCTTGACAGTGACGTCCTTATCCGGCATGACGAAGCTGGCGTTCTTGCTGCTGGCGCTGAGGACGGTCACATCGTCGGAGGTCCAGCCGTTGAAGGTGTAGCCGGACTTGGTTCCGGCGTAGATGTTGACCGTGGTTCCCGCCGCATGGCTGCCAGCGCCGGTAGCGCCGGTGCCCGCGCCGCTCAGGGTGACGTTGTGATACTTGGCAGCCTCCGCGTCGGCGATCTTGATGGTAAGCTCCTTCGTGTCAGAGCCGCCGCCATTGGTGGCCTTGACGGTGAACTTGAAATCGCCGGCCTTGGAGGGCGTACCCTTGATGGTGTCGCCCACCAGCGTCAGGCCGTCAGGCAGAGTGCCGGCCTCGATGCCCCAAGTGATGGGGTTGGTGCCGGTGGCAGCCAAGGTCTGGTTGTACGCATCGCCCACCTTGCCGTCTGGCAGGGCAACGGTGGTGATGGCGGGCTTGGTGGGAACATAGGTGCCCTCGGTGGCATCGAAGGTGTAGGTCAGGATCACGCTGTCCGCGTGGTTATCGCCGGTCAGGACGGGGCTGACCGTGGCCGTCTTGCCCTCGATGGTGTTGTAGGTGGACTTAACGGAGAATACGCCTGCGCCAGCGGTCTCCAGCGTGATCTTCACGGTGTAGACCGTACCGGGCTGGAACTTGCCGCCGATGGCAAGGGGCGTACCGTCCGCAGCCATCCACTCGGTATTTGCCACAGTGTAGGAACTGTCGGTGGTGGTTGCCATAGCCGCGGCAACGTCCTTGACGGGCTTGGCAACGGTCAGGTGCTCCACCTTAATGCTGGTCAGCATGGGGATCTCGGTGTTCTCGCTGCGCTTCGCGTGGCAGTCAACGCACTCCTCATGCTGCTTGCCCGCCGCATTGGGGGTTGCCGCAGTGTCTACCACCCACTGCCAGTTGTGGTTGGCGGTTTCGGTGTAGTTTGCGGTTTCGCCGGACTTCTTGCACTTGTTGCAGGTACGGCTATGGGTGGTATCATCAACCTTCATCCATGCGGAGAAGTCGTGGGCTTCAAACTGCACATCACCGCATGTGCAGCTTCTGGAATGCTGGCTGTCGTCCAGCATCGTCCAATCGCCGTAGCTATGCGTATGGGTGCCATCCTCAACGATGTTGTAGACCGCCTTGGAGTTGGGACGGACAGTCAGTTCAACGGCAGTGCCAGTGCCGGTATAACGCAGCGCGCTCTTCGGCATTTTAACGCTCATGGCCGCGGCGGAGGTCGCTGTAGGCGTGCCGCTGATGGTGATGACCAAGGTCTTTGTATAGTTGGTTCGATCCTTGACCTTGGCGGTCAGACCTGTGGGCAGATTGGTAAACCAGCTGGAAACATCCACGCCTGCCGTAAGATCTTCCGCGAATACGTCACCACTCAGCGTAATGCTTACGTCGACAGAGGTGATTTCTTTATTTACCTTGCCGACTACGCTTGCGTCGGCAATAGTGGCATAGGTAATGCGGGGGTATAAATATTCCTGCTTATCGCTATGCACCCAATATGTATAACCATCGGGATGCTCCATCTGGATACCGGTGACCGCGTCGAATCCGTGCATACCATAACTACCGCTAAGAGTAATGCTCTCTTTCTCCGGTTCATATTCCTTCCACTGGTTGGGATCGCTGAGATCATCCACATCACCATCATTATAAGACAACATGATCTTTGCATTGACAATATCAGTGGACAGGGATACGTTCAGGCTATCATAGAAGCTGGTGCCGGAAGGAGGGTCAGCAACAGGCGGCGTGAGTTCAACCTTAGTGAAGTCACAGGTTGCGATGTCGCCAAATTTCTCCATATTGCTGTAACCCTCAGAGTTATAAAGGCAAGCCTTGATGGTGGTGTCCTTGTTAATCGGTACTTGTGTACTATCGTTTGATACTGTGGCGGCTGGATTCTTTGTCCAGGTCGTTCCACTCTTGTCATACGGGTCAGAACCGTCCGTGGTATAGAGAATCTGCCAATAGGTATTCGGCGTTTCCAGGTTTACCTCAAGCGTCTCAGCGAACTTGCCGCCTGCGGGATATACCGTTACATCCGGTGCGCCCGGGACGTTATACCATTTCAAAGTAAACTCATTGCTTGTAAAGTTCTGACCATTGGCGGTAACGATAACCCGGCAGGTCATCTCTGTTTTATCAGGCTTTGGACCCAGAGTTGCCGCGACAAGAGCATTCGCACTTTCAGCGTCGCCGCTGGCAAGCGTTGTATCATCTTCATTCACCAGCTTCCAGCTTGTGATGGGCTGGCTGAATGCAAAGTAAACCTTGCTGTCATCAACCGAAGAAAGCCAGCTGCCGGTAGGCTGATTGGTGAACGAAACCTCATGGTAGCCGGGGTTCACGACTACATCGCAGTCCGGCATAACAAAGGTCGTTTCACGGTCGTTCACATTTTCGAAGGTCACGCCGGCGGTTTCCGTATACCACTGGGTAAACATCATGTTTTGGGCGGTGCGATCCTTTGCCTTCACGGTGACGGTATCCCCGGCCATTGCCGTGGTGGGGGTTGCCGTGCCGTGGGTGTTTCCAATCCTGATGCTGTGCGCCACGGGAGCGGGGGGAGCTTCCTTCGCCGTCAGCTTCCAAAGGCCAACGAGGTTCTCACCGATCTGTGCCTCCGAGCCGCGGAGATAGGGCCAGAGGGCAAGGCGGAAGGTATATACGCCTTTCTCAAACTCGAAGTCACGCAGCTGCACGCTGACAGAAATTTCGTCACCCAAGGCGGCATAGGTCAGGCTATCCCCTGTGTAGTCAGTCACGCGCACGCCGTCCTTGAAGATATTCAGCCTGTAGCCGAAGTCGATCTTGCTGGGGTTGCTGTAATACATTTCCTTCAGCTGCTTGTTGCCGAGGGCGGTGATATAGACCGTCTTTGTCAGGGTGCCGTCGCTGCCAAGCGTCACATCACCGGAAACGGTGGAGGTGCCTTGGGCGGGAAGCGGCGCGCCATCGCCCAAGGTCAGCTTCATGTCCTTCAGCGCGTCCGAGGGCAGTGTTGTGACCGTGACGGTCTTATAGTGGCTGTTTACCAGATGCGCAAGGTCTAAGGCAGTGCTGGAGCCGGTATAAACAGCATCCTCGCATTTGACGGGTATCGCTGGGAACCTACGATCAATTAATTCATATTCCTGTCCCGTTGCGGAGATGATTGCGTTCTTGGGGAATATGGAGGCAAATGCGTTCATATCGTACTCGGCAGTGAAATCTTGCCAAGTTCCATCCGCTAAGGGGTAATAGGTATAGTCGTTGTTCCTTTTTGAAAACCCACAAGTAGCAAACTGAAAATTGTTAAGCGGGTCACTTTCTTTAACTCCATCGACCATGCGATACCCCGGTGTATAGTGGTAGGTGCCGCCCTGAATAGATACGTTCAGGGGCACATCCTCCGTCACGGCTTTATCCTTCTGGATATAGATCGACTTCTTGAAGTCGCCGCCGGAGATCACATTGTCCGCAACGCCGGAAGCCTTGGCAACGGCTTTGAGCACAACGCGCCCATCAAAAGTGCCGTCCTTGATCACGGCCTCGCCGGACGAATGCAGTGCACAGTCCTGATTATAAACATACGGTACTCGTTCATCCCAGCCGCCAGGGCACGAAGTGGCAACGGTGCCGCCGTTGATCTCCACCGTTCCCATGGACTCGATTGTTGCGTTGTTCGCATCGGCATCGGCATTGAATTCCAAGTGCAGCTTGCCGCTGTTCAGCGTCAGCTTGGCATCAGCCCCGACATCGATCAAACGCATATAGCGCCTCGTCACGTTGTTCACACCGAAGATCTCGCCGCCGCTCTGGGAGTCCTCAATGATCAGTTCGCCCGCAGTAACTCGGATAAATTGGATTTTGCCACCTGAATCGATTATCGATTTCTTGAGGGTCAGTTTTTTGCCGTTCAGGTCAAGATGGCTTCTGCCAATCGCACTGACAAAGTCAGCCGGTCCCAATCCAAAGCCGCTGTTCATCGTGGAGGTGTCGATGTCAGCGCCCAGCCTGATGTATTTATCGCCGGGTTGCTGCATCGCTGCCTTCCATTCCTCATAGGTGTTAACGGTCGTCCACTCCGGCTCCGCCGCGCTGGCCGTCACGCCGGTGATGGGCACGAGGGAGAGCAGCATCACCAGCGTCAGAAGCAGACTGGTCATTCGTTTTCTCATGTTTTTTCTTCCTCCTTCATAGAAAGAATTTGTTGTGCGCCGCGTTTTTGTCCCCGGTATGCGGCTGCCGGGTAAAAGGTATGTGTTCTTTCGGATCTGCCCCACCTCCTAAAGCGGAGCCACGGCGAAGGCCGTGCCCTTCTCGCCGTGGACGCCGGGCGGCGCTCTGTTGGCCGCCGCCCGAGGCATGGACGGCTTTCCGTCGCCGTCGCTCTCCCGGTCCCGCGCCTGTGTGCGGGGGCGAAGGAAGGAAAATAGCTTCTTCATCCCGTGTCACCCCCTGCCGTCAGAGCGCGAAAAGGCGCGCCCTGTCCGAAAACACTTCGGGCAGGCCGCGCCTGTTGATAATATATGAGGGCAGCAGAAAAGGACAGACTTACTCTGTCTGTCTGTCTGTCTGTCTGTCTGTCTGTCTGTCTGTCTGTCTAATTATGGGGGAAAATCTCATGCTGTCAACCCCTTTTTTGCAGATGTTTCAAGGGCTTCGCGCTTTTGCGCTTCCGTTCAGACGCCTCGAAAAAGCGGTCTTGCGCGGCACTGTCCGAGCCCTTCCTGCCGGACGCTCCGCCGCCTCGCCACACCCCAAAGCCCGGACAATTCAGCGCCCCGGCAAACGGGTATAGTTAGATACAATAAGTTTACCATAGACCCCTCCGCAATTCAAGGTTTTTGTGTGAATCCCCTGTATCTTTTTCGGGAACGGGTTGAAAAAATCCGGCTTTTTTCGCCGCGAGACAAACATTTCTCCGAAAATCTGGCCAAAACGCCCTGTTTGGATTGTAGTATGGGTAGAGGGGGAAATACGGGGGTACGGAGTAGTCAGCAAGCACAGCAAGCGAGTACCCGCTTGCGGATTTTGCGCTGTTCAGGTCCCTTGCCCGAACAGTCAAAATTGCTTGCTGGGATATCCCAGACCCTTATGAGAAACGGAGGCTACCCATGGCGAACCGAAAGCGGAACATTCAGATGAAGTTCTATGTGACGGAGGAGGAAAAACAGCTCATAGATGAAAAGATGGCGCAGTTCCCCACACGGCGGTACGGCGCGTATCTGCGGAAGATGGCGATAGACGGGTATATCATCCAGCTTGACACCACGGATATCAAGCGGATGAACGCTACCCTGTCCGCCATTGGTCGGAACGTCAATCAGATCGCCAAGCGTGTCAACGCCGGAGGCGGCGCGTACAAAGCGGATATGCAGGAGATACAGGAGAGGCTGGATGAGATATGGCAGTTACAAAGACGCATCCTATCAAGTCAACGCTGAAAGCGGCCATTGACTATATCTGCAACCCGGAAAAGACGGACGGAAAGCTGCTTGTATCCTCCTATGGCTGCGCCGCCGAAACCGCGGATATTGAATTTGCCTGGACTCGCCGCCACGCCATCGACAAGGGAACGAACCTGGGCCGCCACCTGATCCAAGCCTTTCAGCCTGGGGAGGTCACGCCGGAGCAGGCCCATGAGATCGGCATGGAGCTGGCAAGGGAGATCCTGGGCGGCAGGTATGAGTTTGTACTTACCACTCACACAGACAAAGATCATGTTCATAACCACCTGATCTTCAATGCCGTCAGCTTTGCGGATCACAAGCACTACCATTCCAACAAGCGCAGCTATCACTTCATCCGCCGCACCTCAGACCGGCTTTGCAAAGAACACGGCCTGTCCGTCATCATCCCCGGTCAGGACAGAGGCAAAAGCTACATCGAGCATCAGGCGGAGCGGACCGGCATCAGCTATAAGGCGAAGCTGCGCGCCGCCATCGACCGGCTGCTGCCCGGCTGCCATGACTTGGAGGAGCTGCTGGTACGGTTGCAGCGGGAGGGCTACGAGCTCAAGCGGGGTAAATACATTTCCGCCAGAGCGCCGGGACAGGAGCGGTTCACAAGGCTAAAGACCCTGGGTGCGGACTACGCCGAGGACGCCCTGACCGCACGGATGGCCGGACGCGCCAGACCCTCCCGCCAGCCGAAACAGCGCGGAGGCAGGGTCAGCCTGCTCATAGATATCCAGAACAACATCAAGGCGCAGCAGAGCGCGGGCTACCGCCATTGGGCGACCATCGAGAATCTGAAACGCATCGCCGAGACCAGCAACTTCCTGACGGAACACGGCATCGGCAGCATGGAGGAGCTGACGGAGCGCTGCAAGGCGGCTTCCGCCTCCGCCGCCCGGCTGAAAGCGGAGCTGCGGGAGACCGGGGCGCGGATCGAGGAGCTGACGCTGAAAATGAAGCACGTCGCCGCCTACCGTCAGCTCAAGCCAATCTACGACCGTTATCAGGCGTCGAAGGACAAAGAGAAGTTCCTGCGGGGCTATGAGAGGGAGATCATTCTCTTTGAGGCCGCCGCCAGGGAGTGCAAGCGTCTGGGCGCCGTGCCTCTGCCATCCACGGAGCGGATGCAGGAGGAAATGGACGCGCTCACCGCCCGGAGGGCGGCGCTGACCGCCGAGCGTCAGAAGGCGCGGCGGGAGGAGCAGGACTACGCCGCCGTGCGCCGGAACGTGGAGGAGTTCCTATCCCCGCCCCGGCAGGCGCCGGCACGGCAGAAGGATATGGAGCTGGAATGACCCCTGGGGCAAACTTTTTGCCGCAATCTGCGTTTTCCCCTGGGCTTTTGCCGAAACGTCAGATATAATGAAGATACAAACGATTTTGAAGGAGGCGAACCCCATGACAAGAGGCGAGGCCTTAAAAGACTTTTTCCGCAAGACCATCCTGCCGGTGGCGTCGGCCGCGCTGCTGTACTGCATCTTCCGCTCCGCCTGCGTAAAGAACGGGGAGCTGGATTATCTCTGGCTCTGGATCCTCTGCGGGCTGCCGTTTGGGATCTGGCGGCTGCGGCTCTGGATCATACCGGGCGGCGGCTCTCTGGGCGGCGGGATCGCCCTGTTCCTTCTGAACTTCGTCTTTGCCGGCCTTATCGGCGGCTGCGTCCTTGTCTGGCGGCTGCTGGTGGCGGCGTGGTATGTGCCGCTGACGCTGTACCGCCTGCTGACGGCGGGCTGTGCGTGTATCATCACCGAGGATTAGGCCCGCGCCATGGAAATGTGGAAAACGGCCGCTTTGCCGATGGAAAAGCCATTCACCGCCTAATGGAAAAGGACAGGCCTTTCCCACAGGACGGCAAACCGCTTTCCCACAGCGCCGCCCGGCTTGGCCGTTTGCCCACAGTCCCACAGCGCCTACGACTGCTGCTGCCGCAAAAATCGCGTTCCCTGATAGAAAAAATCATCATTTCATGGTAGAATGGGGACAGCCCATCGAAGGAGGGAAAAGCCCATGGACGAAAATAACTCCATACAGCTTTTTGAAGATAGAAAGATCCGTACCGCCTGGGACGAGGAAAAGGAAGAATGGTATTTCTCCGTGGTGGATGTGGTGGCGGTGCTGTCGGACAGCGCCAATCCCACGGATTATCTCAAAAAAATGCGCAAGCGGGATGAACAGCTCGCAAGCTACCTGGGGACAAATTGTCCCCAGGTAGAAATGACCGGCTCCACAGGCAAAAAGCGAAAGGTGCTTGCCGCCAATACCGAGGGCATCCTGCGCATCATCCAGTCCATCCCCTCGCCCAAGGCTGAACCCTTCCGGCTCTGGCTCGCCGCCGTAGGCCGGGAGCGCATCGAGGAGACCATCGACCCGGAGCAGGCCATCGACCGGGCACTGGAGACCTACCAGAAGAAGGGCTATGATGCCGACTGGATCCACCAGCGCATCCTCTCCATCCGCGTCCGCAACGAGCTCACCGCCGAATGGCAGGCGCGGGGCGTGGAGAAGGGACGGGAGTACGCCATCCTCACAGACGAGATCACAAAGGCATGGTCCGGCATGACCACCCGGCAATACAAGAACCTGAAAGGTCTCAAAAAGGAAAACCTCCGGGACAACATGAGCACATTGGAGATCGTGCTGAACATGCTGGCCGAAACCACGACCACGGAGCTTTCCAAGGCCCACCAGCCGGAGGGCTTTGAGGAAAGCCGGATCGTCGCCCGGCGCGGCGGCAAGGTGGCGGGAGACGCACGGCGCGCCATCGAAGCGGACACCGGGCGGCCCGCCGTCACAGCGCAGAACGCCGCCCAGCTCAACGCCGTGGTGACGGATGTGATCCAGGGCGTGGCGGAAGCGGACAAGCCCAACGGGGACGAGAAATAAGCAAAAAAAGAAGCGGGGACGCAGCCAACGGATATACCGAAGGCCGCGTCCCCGCTTTTGCTATGGGCGCATATCGGAAAGTGTCGAAAACCGCTGCTTTTTCGCCGCAGGAGCGCGGAGAAAAGCGCGGATGGGAAATCATAAGGGCATGGTCTGAAAACGCCGCCACGGGGGACTATTTTGCCCGTTTTCCACCCTTATCCACGCCTTTTTTCACACGCTGGGACTGGAAGTGCGGGCAGTCCAATACCACCGCCCGGAAGCTCTGCTTGCAGGGATGGACACAGCCCTTGCAGAGCCGGTTGTACTG
>OKTE01000798.1_pt1 | contig 10911 bp, 11 predicted proteins | sample 1606151 | NCBI WGS metagenome assembly OKTE01 (sample SAMEA3879527, study PRJEB24766) | human gut metagenome | biome: human-associated habitat; feature: feces | place: USA | collected 1985/1987 | reverse complement strand
AAAACTTTATTTTTAAAAAAGTGAGTGTTATCAACGCTTTCATAGATTACTTAAGACATAGCAACGAAACACATTCAACGTGCGACGTGAAAGGGAACATATCTACTGGTTGTATTTCTTTTATGTTGTATTTTTCTTCTAGCTTTGATAAATCTCTTACCATTGTTGCTGGATTGCAACTTATATATACTAATTTTTCTGGGCTTAATTTTAATATGTTATTTATTGTGGTATCATCTAAGCCTCTTCTTGGTGGATCTACAAATACAACATTTGGAGTTATATGTTTTTCATGTAATAAGTTTTCCAAAACTTTTTCTACATCTCCACAAGTAAATTCTATATTTTCTATATTATTTATTTTTGCATTTTCTTTTGCATCTTCTATTGCTTGTTCTACAATTTCAATTCCATATACCCTTTTTACAAACTTTGAAGCATATATTCCTATTGTTCCTATTCCACAATATAGATCAAGTAAAATGTCATCTGCTTTTAAGTTTGCTCCTTCAATTGCTTTATTGTATAAAACCTCTGTTTGCACAGGGTTGGTTTGATAAAATGACATTGGTGAAATTTTAAATGTATAGTCTCCTAGTTTGTCATAAATATAGCCATCACCATATATAGTAATATTTTTATTTCCTAGTATTACATTTGTATTTTTAGTGTTTATATTTTTTACAACTGTTTTTAGTTTGAATTCACTTTGTTTTAAACCATCTATTATACATTCTACTAGTTCTTTTTCTTTTGGTATATTTTCTCCATTTATAACTAATACGCACATTATCTCTTTAGTTTTTATACCAACTTTTATTACAATATGTCTAAACAAACCTTTTCCTGTCTTTTCATTATATACAGATATTTTGTTTTGGTTTAAGAATTCTACAATTGTTGTTGCAATTTGTTCTGATATAGGGTTTTGAATTTTACATTCTTTCATTGGAATTACTTCATGTGTTCTAGCCGCAAATATTCCCGTAACTACTTCTCCTTTTTTTGTATAGCCTAATGGGTATTGGGCTTTGTTTCTATAGTTGTATGGATTTTTCATTTCTATTGTATTTTGTACTCCAATTTTTTGTTTTAATGTTTTGTTTACTAAATTTTGAACTACTTCTTGCTTCATCTTTAATGTTGTTTGATAATTTATATGTCTTAAATTGCATCCTCCACATCTTGTGTATGTGCTACAATCTACTTTTTCTCTGCTTGAAGCGGTTTGTAATATCTCTAATATTTTACCAAATCCATGAGATGCAGCAGTTTTTAATATTAGTATTTTACATTTTTCACCTTTTATTGCTTGTGGTATAAATATTATATAGTCATTTATTTTGGCTATGCCTTCTCCTTCATATCCATTATCTATAATATCTACAATATATTCTTCATTTTTCTTTACTGGTATTTCCACTTTTTTCGTTCCTCCGTTGAAGTTTAGATTTAGTTGGAAAAGAATTATTCTAATTATTTTTCAACTTCTATATATTTTTTTATAATTTGATACAACTTCTGTACTGGTAGCCCAACAACTGAATTATAACTTCCTTCAAATTTAACTATAAACTTGGAAAATTGTCCTTGTATTGCATAAGCTCCTGCTTTATCCATTGCTTCTCCTGATTCAATCCACTCGTTTATTTCTTTCTCATCTATTTTAGATAAATATACTCTTGTTATATCATAATCTGTAATAACATCTTTTTTACCATCTTTTTCAATTATTACACATAAACTTGTAATAACTTCATGTACATCATTTTGTAATTCTGAAATCATTTTAAAAGCTTCTTGTTTGTCTTTTGGCTTTCCATAATGTTTACCATTTTTTAATACTAAAGTGTCTGAGCCTATTATAATTCTATCTCCTGTAGTTTTATCAAATACTTCTTTTGCTTTTAAATAAGCTATTCTTTTTGATTGTTCCTGAATTGTTAAGCCTTCTTTAAAACTTTCATCTGCATTGCTTACAATCACCTCAAAATCTTTTGTAATATATCCTAATAATTCTTTTCTTCTTGGCGAAGCTGATGCTAGTATTATTTTCATAAAATTTATCTCCTTTCATCTTCTTACAGATTATATCATAAAAATACAAAAAGCGATAGTTTTGCCCTATCGCTTTTAAAAGTTTATTGTATTGTCTCTAATTCATAGCCTCTGTTTCCTACTCCAATTTCAGCTACTGTTTCTATTGTGTGTACTACATATTTATGTTATTCTTCTCTTAGAACTGCTCCACATCTCTTATTAAGAATTTTTAATATACTTTCCATTTTAGCATTTATTTCTTCTGATGTCATAGTTGTATTACCATTATCAATTACAATTCTTAACATTATTGATTTTTTACCTTCTGGAACTTGGTTTCCTCTATATTCCTCAACAAATTTTACATCTTTTAATTTGCCTTTAATTGAACCAGAAATTTCTTCCCATGTTACAGATTCATCAACTAAAATTGATAAATCTTTTTCAACTAATGGCAATAAAGGAATATGAACAAACTTATTATCCCTAGAAGCATAAGGTACTAACTCATCAACATTTAATTCAAAAATTGCAACATTAGCTCTTTTTATTTTAGCAGAGCTCATAGTTTTTATTGATAATAATCCTAACTTACCTATTACTTTGTCATCTAACATAATATCTAAATATACATTTACATCTGCCCAAGAAGGTTTTTCACCTTGTTTCAAAGTTATTTTTTCCATGTGGCAGTATTCAGATATATTTTCTATTACACCTTTTAATTCGTAAAATAGCTTACTAGCATCTTTGCCAACAATACTTGCTGTTAATAGTTTTTTATGAACTGGTAATGTCTCATCTTCTGATGATTCATGATATTCACCTTTTTCAAATGCTTGTGCAACTTCAAATAATTTGAATTCATCAAAATATCTTAAGTTTTTAGAAATTGCTTCTAACATTCCTGGTATAAGTGAAATTCTTAAATATGCTTCACTTGGTGATGGAGGTGTGGCTAGTTTAACTGAATTTTCCTTATCCACTCCAGCTGCATCTATATATTTTTCGTCTATCCAAGGATATGTAAATATCTCATTAAATCCACATCTAAAAGCTAAATATTGTTTTAATCTTTGCTCTAATAATACTTTGTTTTGTAAAACAGCATGTTCAAATTTAACAGTTAGTGGTTTAGCTTCAAAACTTTCAAAGCTTAGTAATCTAGCTATATCTCCCATTACATCATCTTTTAAAGATACATCTCCTGTTGAACGCCATACTGGAACAACAACATGGTAAACTTTATCTTTATATTCTACATCATATCCTAAAGCTTTTAATACTTTTTCAATTGTTTCTCTAGGTAAAACTTTTCCTAATCTAACATTAAGGAATTCTTCTGATACATCTATTACTTCTCTTTGTGTTTTTATAGGATAAACATCATTGAATGCTACAACTTTGCTTTCTGGGAATATTTCTTTAAATAATTGCAATGCTAATGCAATTCCTTGGCTAACTCTTTCAGTATCAAGATTTTTTTCATATCTTATAGAAGCATCTGTTTTTTCGTCAAATCTTTTTCCTGTTTTTCTAATTGTAGAAGCTATGAAATTAGCAACTTCTACAACAACCCCTGTTGTTTCTGGAAGAATTGAATCTTTTTTACCTCCACGTATTCCTGCTAATGCCATTGCATCTGTGTCATCACATATTACTAAATCATCTTCGGTTAGGCTAATTGTATTATTATCAAGAAGTAATAATTCTTCATCTTTTTTAGCATTTCTAACAATTATTTTTTCACCATTTACATGTGTTCTATCAAAAGCATGTAAAGGTTGACCTACAGCCATCATAACATAATTTGTAATATCTACAATAGCACTTATTGGTCTCATACCTGCATTTATTAAAGCTGCTTTCATCCACATTGGAGATTCTTTATCATATACATTTTCTATTTCAATTGCAGCATATCTATTACATTTTTCAGGTACTTGTATTTCAACATTGTATTTTGGAAGATTTTTATCAATTTCTATACTTGGTAATTCTTTTAAAGGTACATTATAAATTGCTGATAGCTCTCTTGCTATTCCATAATGTCCCCATAAATCTGGTCTGTTTGTTAATGATTTATTATCTATTTCAAGTACAACATCATCCATGCATATTAATTCAGCTATATTTTGACCTGGTTTACATTCAATACCTTTTAAGTCAACTATTTCATCTTCACTTTTAGCTGGGAAAATGTTCTCTAAATATACTTCTTCTGCTCCACAAATCATACCATAAGATGATTCGCCACGCATATTTGTTTTCTTTATTTTAACTAAATCTGGTTCTCCATGCCAATATACTTCAGCACCTAGTTTAGCTATAACTACATATTCACCTACATATAAGTTTGATCCACCACATACAATTTGTACTGGTTCTGATTCACCTATATCTACCATACATATTCTTAATGAGTCTGCATTAGGATGTTCTTTTACTTCTAATATTTTTCCTACTACTATGTCGTGAAATTTATCACTAGTATTTTCAACAGACTCTACTTCAACTGTTCTTAATGTTAAATCATAAGCTATTTGTTTGTTTGTTATTTCTTTTGGTAAATCAACATATTTTTTAACCCAATTTAATGATACTTTCATTTTGTTTACCTCCTTATTTAAATTGCTCTAAAAATCTTAAATCTGCACTATGGAATAATCTTACATCATCCACTCCATAACGCATCATAACTAATCTGTCTAATCCAATGTTAATATAAAATCCTGTCCATTCTTCTGGATCAAGTCCAGCAGATTTTAAAACATTAGGATGAATTACGCCACCTGGCATTACTTCAATCCAGCCATTGTGGTTACATACACTACAACCTTTTCCACCACATACTAAACACTCCATATCTATTTCATAACCCGGTTCAGTAAATGGGAAAAATCCTTCTCTCATACGTACATTGATTTTTCTACCAAATACTTTTTCAAGAATAGTTTGAATCATTACCATTCCAGATGAGAATGAAATATTTTTATCAACTATAAGAGCTTCATATTGGAAGAATGCTCTTTCATGTCTTGCATCAGTATTTTCGTTTCTATATACTCTACCTGGGTAAACAAATCTCGCAGGAGCACCATGTTTTAATAAATATCTAACTGATCCACCTGTTAAATGAGGTCTTAAACATAAACGCTCATTTCCTAATTTTTCCTCTGTTCCATCTAACCAGAATGTATCCATAGATTGACGTGCTGGATGGTCAGAAGGGAAATTTAAGTTATCAAAAGCATATTTTTCACTACTAATATCATCTTCACTATATACTTCAAAACCTAATGATAAAAAGGCTTCATTTAGGTCATAACACATTTGAGTAATAGGATGTAATGCTCCTTTACTTATAGCTGTTCCTGGTAATGTAAGGTCTAAAGGTTTATCAACAACACTTTTAGCACTTATAAGTTCATCTTCTTTTTGTTTTATTTTATCTCCAAATAATTGTTTAATTTCAGTTGTTTTCATTCCAACAACCTTTTTTTCTTCATTAGATAATGTACTTATAGATTTTAAAACTTCACCTAACTCGCTTTTTTTACCAGTTAGTTCTTTTGCAATATTTTGCAATTCTTCTACTGTTTTTGCATTTTCTAGTTTTTCAAGTCCATCGTTTTTGATTTTTTCTAACTTTTCTTCCATAATAGCATTTCCTTTCCCTAAAAAACAAAAATAGTGATACCAAACTAAAGGACGAATCTTTTAATCCGCGGTACCACCTTTTTTCTAATTTCTTAGCACTTATTAAAATAATTTTCTTAACGATATTGACTCCATTATTGAAATTCATTATATAGCTTCTCTAGTATGGCTCTCAGTCTGTTGACCATAATTCCCTGTATAGAACTCTAAATAACTACTTAGATAATTTCTTCATCATATATCAAAGACATTTATATATTACATAAAACTGTATAAATTATACATTCAAAATTGCTTTTTGTCAATAAAAAATTGGTAGAAAAATTTGTGTTTCCTCCTTAAATATCAATCAATTTATTAATAATTAGTTACCCAATATAACCAAATGACCATAGCAAAATTTTGAGGATTTTTTCCGAGATTTTTTGCTATGGTTATTTAATGCAAAAATGCTTTATTTTATAGCATTTTCAATAATTCAACTCTGCATTTTTTTGTCTAGAGTGGAGGTATCATATACGAAAGTATATGGGACCTCTACAAGTGGTACGGTTAATGTACTAGTTAGGGGGATTATTGGAATGGAGGTAATTAGAGAAAGAATGGAGGTGATGTGAAATGGAGAAAAGATTAGTTTTACAGGAAAGAGATATTGAGCTATTAGAATTTTTAGCAGAATATAAGACAATAACATTAGACAATACTAGATATATTTATGGTATAAAGACTTATCAAGAAAAGCGAATATGTCATCTGGTAAAAGAGAATTATTTAACTAGATTGCAACATAGAGAAATAGCTTTAGGTAGAAAAGGAAAAGATTTTTTTGACTGGTCTTGGTGTAGAAATTAAAGAACACTGTAGAAATCCAAATGATATAGACAGAATAGTGTATCATAAGAAAAAACTCCTTTTTAGCGATAGTCACTTATACTTAATTACGAATTTAATAAAAGGGTTATCAGAAATTATGATAAAATCAGAACTTGTTTGTTTAATGATTTATCTAAAAGACATGATATTAAGTATACTAATGATTGGCATATGGATTTTTTAGTAGATGGCTACAGATATGTGAAACTTGCTCTGTTTTTAGATTCAAACCAACTTGTAGGTTTACGTTATACTATTCAAGCTAATAGCAGTCGTAGTGAAACAATGTTTGTTGCTTGTTTTGAAGAAGATGAAAAGTATGTAACACATTTAGTAGATAATTGAGGTATTATTACTTTGCAAAAGTCTCAGATTGAGGAATATTTAAAGGAAGATTATATTGCCATTAACGGTTTTAAGATGGATTGCCTAACAGAATAAATCGAGCCTAGACTTGAAATCTAGGCTCTTTTCTAATTTTCTTTTATTTCAGTTATTTTTCCATTTTTTATTTTATATGTAATACCATTACTGATTTTCTCCAATTCAAAAGGCATAGTACATACATATGCTTCATATTTTCCATTGTCTAAATCTGTTGGTAGCTCATCAGTTTCATTATTTATCTTATCCCAAAAGACTTCATTATTATTTTCATCGAATATACACAAATATATTTTTTCATTACGTATGAATTCATCTATAGTAGAAGTCACTCCAATCGTTTTATAAGTAATTGTATTGTCTGTTTGTAAGCTTATATTTATTTTATACTGCTTATTCGCTAAAAATTCATATATTTCATCATCATTCAAATGTAAACAATGTAAGTAAATTAAGATTAATAAAAGCAGATAACAGAGAAATAAAGGAAATAGTACATAATAAAAGAAAAGTAATAGAATTTAAAGAAATAGAAAAAATAAGACATAATGCTAGAGAAAAGATAAAGTCTAGTGTTAATTTTAAAGTAGGAAAAATACCAGCAATGGAATTTGGAACAACAGAACAAAGAAAATTTTTCAAACAATTATTAGAATATAAGGCAGTATGTTAATAACCTAAATAGCAACAATTTTGAGGGTTGAAATATTTTTTAAAAATTTCCCCGAAAAAAATTGACACTATCCTAACTATCTATTTATTTGACAATATTTACATAAAGTATTATAATATATTGAGAGTACTTATGTACTTTTGCACATTGAAAAAATTGAGATACTTCATCTCACCAATAATAAGGAGGGTTCATTATGAATACAAACGCAACTACACCTAAGACCGAAAAGAAATTCGAGACAACTAAGGAAGTATCAGAAGTAACCAAGAATATTGTTTTGGAAGGAGTTGAAACACTTCGGGCAGAAAAATTCACAACAACATTTGAGGTAGTAAGAGAACTTCATCCGAAAACTGATCCGCCATTCAAAGTTGTTTCTAAGAAACAAATTGATAAAAAAGTAGAAACTTTGTGTTTTCCTTTAATCGAAGTTACACCAGAGATGTTGGCTGATTACAGAAAGAAAGGAATCTCTTCTTTTGTCCTTAAAGTTGAAGGTAAATTATTCTATTCTGCAATTCCAAACAATATAAGCTTTGTATCTTCTACTATACTTGGCTCACACAAGTGTGCCGTTGCAGGACATGAATGTCATCGACTTTCAACAGCTAGTGATGAAGAAGGAGGTTGTGAAAAAGTAAGAAACTGTTCCAACTATATCGAAAGATATCCTTGGATTACAACAGGTTATGAAACTTTTAACACAAAACACGATTCATTTGTAGTAGTCAACTGCTTACATTATATGAAAAGTGTCCGCCTCAAAAATCTCGCACGACCGCTGAAATTAATGCAGTAAGATTGGATTTGGCTCAGTTTATCTGGGATGACGTAAAAACTCTTGCAGAAGTCAGAGCTAGAAAGAAGAACAAAAGTAATATTGGTATGTATTAAGAAAGGGTGATTAATTATTGGAAAAACCAAAGTCGGCATTCACAAATGTGAAGCCAACTTTGGTTATTTTTTTTATATACTTTTTAATTTTTCAAATATCTTTTTAAATAAAGATATTTTTTTATATTCAATAGGTAAAAGATTAATGTTCGAATAATCATCTTTTATTGAGCCTATAGAAAATCTTGTGTAAATCGGATTTCCTTCCGATTGATAACTTGAAAAAATTTAATATTTTTATTATTAACATTATTTAAATAATATTTTTCTAAAAAATCAATACTTTAGAAAAAGTTGTGTAAGTTTAATAGGGCTTAAGAAAAATCCTTCTTAAGCCTATTATTTTTAGGCTTTATTTTATATTCTGCCTTCATACATAATTCTAAATTGAGATAAGCATAAATCCCATTTATCAACCATTCTTGACCATTTTTTCTCTGCTTTTAATGTTGATAGATATAACACTTTTAATAAAGACATGTCTGTTGGAAATACATTTCTGTTTCGATTTATTCGTTTATAGATACTGTTTAAGCTCTCTATCGCATTTGTTGTATACATTATTTTTCTTATTTCAGCAGAAAATTTAAAGAATACTGAAAGTACATCCCAGTTATCTATCCAACTTTGAATCGCACCAGGATATTTATGTTTCCATTTTTCTTCCAACTCTAATAAGTTAGTATACCCTAATTCCTCTGTACTTGCTTTGTAAACTGTTTTTAAATCATTAGCAAGCTCTTTTCTATCTGTATACGGTACATACTTTAAAGAGTTCCTTATTTGATGCACTATACATCTTTGATATTCCGTCTTAGGGTATATTGCTGATATTGCATCTTTAAGCCCTGTCAATCCATCTGCACATAATACTAAAATATCTTGTACTCCGCGATTTTTAAGCTCGTTTAATACAGTCATCCAATATTTTGCACTTTCATTTTCTCCAATTGTTATTGTTAAAACTTTTTTCATTCCATCTTTATCAATTCCTAACACAACATAGGCTGCTTTTTTTACTATCTGTCCATTATCTCTAACATGAAAATGTGTAGCATCAATAAATATTGCCATTCTTGTACTTCAGGTATAATTTTATCTGTTATATCACTTATCATATCTGGTGAAAGATTACAGCCAAATATCTCCTTTATTTGTTCTTGAATGTCCTTATCAGACATTCCTAATGCATACATAGATATTACTTTTCATCAAAGCCATTTGCTGTTCTTGAATATTTAGGCACTAAATCGAAATCAATTTCTCCGTTTCTATCTCTAGGAACTTTTACCGGAATATCTCCCATTTCTGTTGCTACAGTTCTTTCTGGATAATGTCCATTTCGATAATTATTATTATCTGTTCTTTCGTTTTTGGAATAACCAATTTTTGCTTCCATTTCAGCATCCAACAATTGTTGAAAAGCAGGGGCAAAGAAATCTTTCCAGGCTGTGTACATATCATTCATAGATTTAATATTTTTTGGATCATTCCTTCTAAAAAATTCCTCTACTATTTCATTTTTTTCTTTTTCTACTTTTTTACCCATAGAAAAATCCCTCCTTGATATTTTATATTTTATCACGGAAGGATTTATTTACACAACTTTTTCTATACTCTCCTTTTATTTCATTCTTTTTGTTTTTAAAGAATTTTAAAGTACGGACTTCAAGCCACATACTGAATCTGAGCGGAAATATTTTTTTGCAGAAATTTGTTACAATGCTCTGGATTCTACTGCCGTTTTCAGCCTTACGATTATTCCATTTATTGAACACCAGCGCTCTTGTGAACAGAGTCACAGCCATATGAATTTTTCGTCCGATTGCTGAATTGGCTGTGTTATCGTGACAGAAAATATCAAACGCAATTCCGTTGTGCATTGCGTGATGGTCTTTTGCAAAGTCGGTTGCAAAGAAAGTGTCGTTAAGTCTGACCTTGGCAAATTCATAGAAACAAGCCTTGTCCGTATGGTACGATTGAAAAGTCATATTGCTCGGAAGTTCCTTTGGCGCAATCTCGCAAAATCGGTCAAAATCTTCACGCAACATCATAATGTCTGCATCATCATCCCACGGAATGAACCCTTTGTGACGAATTGCACCGAGAAGTGTTCCGCCGCCGAGAAAATATTTTATGTTGTGCTTTCGACAAATTCTGTCGGTTTCAAGCAGAAATGCAAGCTGAATTTCGTGAATTGAATCAAGTCTGCGCTCGTGTGAGTGGGGGATACGCAGAACTTTTTCAGACTTCATCTTGTCCATTATGCAGATTTTCAGCATGGTTTCAAGGTCAATATCGGGAGTGCATTCGTTTACGGAAATCTTGTTTGAATTAATTGCACAGCCGTCAAGCTCCGTAAAATCGCCCGACTCAATTGTACA
>OKTE01000795.1_pt1 | contig 10930 bp, 12 predicted proteins | sample 1606151 | NCBI WGS metagenome assembly OKTE01 (sample SAMEA3879527, study PRJEB24766) | human gut metagenome | biome: human-associated habitat; feature: feces | place: USA | collected 1985/1987 | reverse complement strand
TACCATACCAACTGCCAATCTTAAGAACCAGAAAGGAAATCCACTTTGCAGTGACTATGGGGGAGGCTGCTTAGCTCCTCAAAAATACACTTTTTCCGAGAATCAGCCGGAGGAATCGGAACGGAAAAGTGGATTTCCTTTCTGGTTCGTCCAACCAACAATTCCAATCCGCTCTAATGCAAAAATCTCACATAAATATAAACCGAACTCAAAACCAGCGATACAAAAGTAACTCCGGCACCGTATTTCAAAAACCTCATGAACGAAATCGGATAATTGTGCGCGTCAGCTGTTTCCGAAACGATAACATTTGCCGCAGCTCCGATAATCGTAAGGTTTCCGCCGAGGCACGCGCCTAAAGATAAACACCACCACAATGGATGTGCGTAAGCCGCCCCCTCAACAAGCTGAATCTGGTAAATCATCGGCGCCATCGTTGCTGTGTAAGGAATATTATCTACAACGCCCGACAAAATGCCCGACGCCCACAAAATAAGCATTGCCGCAGCTGATTCCGAGCCGCTCGTGACATTGAGAATCCAGTCTGCCATGACTTTTATGCCGCCGGCTGCCTCAAAACCGCCGATGATGATAAAAAGCCCGATGAAAAAGAAAATTGTGTTCCATTCAACGCTGCGCAGAATTGTTTTCGGCTGCTCAAATATCAAAAGAAACGCCGCTCCCGCAAGCGCAACAAGATATGACTCAATATTTGTCAAATCATGCGTAATAAAGCCCAGAACCACCAGCCCGAGCACGATTGAAGAACGCAGCGCAAGCTTTTTGTCCGCAATTGTATTTGAATTGTCCAGATGTTCTATTGCTTCCATTTTTTTCGGGTCGGCAACGAGCTGTTTTCTAAAACAAAAATACAAGATAGTCATATTTACAACAAAAATAATCGCAACAATGCCCGTCAGCTCCTGTAAAAACGTCAAAAATGAAAATCCTGCCTTGCTGCCGATGATTATGTTCGGCGGATCGCCAATTAGCGTCGCTGTTCCGCCGATATTGGACATGAGAATCTCCATTATCAAAAAAGGAACCGCGTTTATGTCCAATTTTTTTGCAACAAGGAAAGTAATCGGCATTACAAGAATAACAGTGGTTACATTGTCCAAAAACGCAGACGCAACCGCCGTAAAAATCCCCAGAACCCACAAAATCGCAACCGGATGACCTTTTGTTTTTTTCAAAAGCCCGTTCGCTATCCAGCTGAAAATTCCGCTCTTGTTTGCGATGTTTACAATTATCATCATGCTTACAAGCAAAATAATTACATTAAAATCAACAAAATTTATAAAATAATTCGGGTCAACAGGCCCATGACCTTTGTGCTGCGCGAGCAAGCCCAGAAAAAGCGTAAAAACCGCACCAATCATTGCGACCGTAACTTTGGATATTTTTTCCAGCGCAATAAATACATAAGCTACCATCAAAATCACTGTGGAAACAGCCAGTGCATTGGCATGAACCCAGGCGAAGATATTTTCCATAATAAAATCCTCTCAATTCTCTAAACCGATTTTACCGTATTCAATGCGGGTTGTAAAATTTTAATAAAAAGGGGTGTGCGGGTTTTGACTTTTGATATTGTCTAAAATATTATAGATAAGCTATGAAAATTTCTATTGATGACATAAAAAATGCCAAAAACAGCGCCCTGCTTGTAAAATTCGACGAAAATGTCGATGGAATCAGCACAGATGGGCCTGTTCATGCAGAAATCGTTTTTTCTGCTTTCGGCGGCTGCATTAACGCAAAAGGCAAAATTGTTGCAAATGTTAAGCTGACTTGCGACAGATGTTTGAAGGAATTTTCTCAAAAAATCGAAACGGACGTTGACGAAACTTATGTGCTGGGACGCTTGAATGACGGTTCTTCTCACGAAATCGAACTTAAAGACGGCGACTTTGTCACTGATTTGTGCGGCGAGGATGAAATCGATGTAGATGATTTAATTTATCAATCCGTAATATTAAATATTCCAAATCCGTCTGTTTGTGATATAAATTGTAATGGGGGCGCTCTCGTTGAAAAATATACCCACAAAGAAGAGTCAGATCCCCGTTTGGACGTTTTTAAAAATATGAAGATAAAGAAGGAAGAATAAAATGGCAGTACCAAAGAAACGTACAGGTGCATCAGCACAAGGACACAGAAGATCTAACTGGAAAGCAACAGTTCCTGAAACTACTACCTGCCCTAATTGCGGCGAATTAGTTTTGACACACACTGTTTGCACGGCTTGCGGCCAGTACAAAGGCAAAGTTGTTTCCAGAAAAGCAGAAGGCTTTGTAGAAACAGTTGAAGAAGCTAAAAAACCTGCTAAAGCTAAAAAAGCTCCTGCAAAAAAAGCTAAAAAAGCAGAAGCTCCCGCTGAAGAGGTAAAAGTTGAAGAAACAGTTGAAGAAGTTAAAGCTGAAGAAACTGTAGAAGCTCCGGCTGAAGAAGCTTCTGAAGATAAAGCGGAGTAAGTAAGTATTGTTGGACGAAAGGGAGCAAAAAACGCTCCCGCCGCCCGGCATCTCCTGATGGAAACGGAGATTGACTGAAAAATACTTAGGGAGAATGAAAGAAGTATGACGAGGATCGCTATTGACGCAATGGGCGGAGACCACGCACCGAAAGAGATTGTTGCAGGTGCTGTTTGGGCTGCTCAGGAATATGATGTTGCAATAGAGCTGGTTGGAAAACAGGATCAGATTGAACATGAGCTTGAAAACATTAAAAGATACGGCATTAGATGCACAAGCCCCAATGTTCCTTACAGAAGAATCAGAGTAAATGTTGACAAACTCGACATAAAAATCACCCATGCCGAAGAAGTAATCGAAATGGGCGAGGCGCCCGGACAGGCAATCCGTAAAAAGAAAAAATCTTCAATTGTTCTCGCTGTAAGTGCAGTTGCAAACGGCAGTTCACAGGCTGTTGTTGCCGCAGGTTCCACAGGCGCTGCTATGGCCGCAAGTTTGTTCGGTTTGGGCAGAATTCAGGGTATTGAAAGACCTGCGATTGCCACAACGCTTCCGACAATGAAAAATCCCGTTATTCTTATCGATTCCGGAGCTAACAGCAATTGTACGCCCGATATGCTTTACCAGTTTGCGGTAATGGGCGAGGCTTTTTCCAGAGGCGTTTTCGGAAATGAAAACCCGAGAATCGGAATTCTCAATATCGGCGAAGAAGCCGGAAAAGGCAACGAGCTTGCGCAGGCTACTTACAAGCTTTTTGAAGAAAATCAGGACAAATTGAACTTTATCGGAAACATTGAGGGCAAAGAGTTCTTCTCGGGCAACTGCGATGTTGTTGTTTGCGACGGATTCGTCGGAAATGTTGCCTTAAAAGCTATTGAGGGCTCTTCAACAATGCTTTTCCAGATGATTAAACAGGAATTTAAAAAAGATTTTCTCTCTATGTTAATCGGACTTCTTGCAAAACCTGCGATGAAGCGTATTTACAAGAGAATCAATTACGAAGAATTCGGCGGCGCGCTGCTTTTGGGGGTTAAGGGCATAACCGTAATTTCTCACGGCAGAAGCAAAGCTTATGCAATCAAAAACGCAGTAAGAGTGGCAAAAGAAGCCGTTGAATCAGAAGTAAACAAAAAAATATCAGAATTTTACGAAGGATAGATTTATGTCATTAAATTTAATTCCCGTTATGATTGCGGGCGTGGGATACGGAGTACCCGAAACAGTAATTACAAACGATGATTTGACAAAACTCGTTGATACAAGCGACGAATGGATTACCACAAGAACGGGTATCAAGGAAAGACGCGTTGTTTCAGGTGAAGAAAATGCCGTAACCCTTGGCATAAAAGCAGCACAAAATGCGCTTGAAAAAGCAAAAATGAAGGCTGAAGATATTGATTTAATAATCGCTGCGGCTTCGGTGCCCGCTCATCCGTATCCATCCACTGCATGCGAGATTCAGGCTGCAATCGGGGCGGACAAAGCGGCGGCTTTTGACATTACTGCGGCTTGCACGGGCATGATTTATGCGATGAACATTGCAAAATCCTTTATTTCTTCAGGAATTTACAAAAATATTCTGCTCGTTGCGACCGACGCAAACTCAAAATTCATTGATTGGTACGACAGAACCAGCTGCGTGCTTTTTGGCGACGGCGCAGGGGCGTTTGTATTGAAAGAATCGGTCGACGGCGTGGATGATATCATCGCGATGGATATGCATTCAAACGGAAAAGACGGTGATTTTATCAAAATGCCGATGAACGGTGAAAATTGCCCGCTGGTTGAGCCTTGCGAACAGAAAAAACAAAAAATCGTTATGAACGGGCGCGAGGTTTACAAATTTGTTGTTACAACAATGCCCGAATCTATCAGCAACTGCCTTGAAAAAGCCGGTTTGACGCCGGATGACGTGGATTATTTGATTCCGCACCAGGCAAATTACAGAATTATCGAGGCAATGGCGTCAAGATTGAACTACAGCGATGACAAAATCATCGTTAACCTCCAAAAATACGGAAACACCTCGGCTGCTTCGATTCCTCTTGCAATGGCGGAGGGCATTGAAGAAGGTAAAATTAAGCTCCCTTGCAAAGCTATTTTGAGCGGATTCGGTGCCGGTTTGACATGGGGAACAGTTATTGTAAGGCTTAGAGAGGGCATTGCTTAATAGAAATTAGCCTCCTGAACTTGTTTTCAGGAGTTCCTGCGCAGCAGGTTAGGATTTGAAAAAGGAGAATTTTATATGGGAAAAATTGCGTTCGTATTCCCCGGTCAGGGCTCACAATCCGTCGGCATGGGTAAATCTTTGTACGAAACTTCTGCAAAAGCTAAAGAAATTTTCGATAAAGCCGATGAAGTTCTGGGCAGAAGCATTTCCAAAATGTGTTTTGAGGGGCCGGAGGATTTGAAACAAACAATCAACACCCAGCCTGCTATTTTGGTCACTTCAATTGCGGCTCTGGAAGCTTTAAGAGAAAAAACAGGCGTAAAACCGGATTTTGTTGCCGGACACTCGCTGGGCGAATATGGAGCGTATTATGCGGCGGATGTGGTTGATTTTGCGACTGCAATGAAATTAATCGACAAACGCGCACGCGAAATGAACGACGCAGCAACAAAAACCAAAGGCGCAATGACCGCGGTAATCGGCATGAGCAAAGATTCGATTCTTGATGTAATCGGAAAAGTGGATGGCATGGTTTCTGTTGCAAACTACAATTCTCCCGCGCAAATCGTTATTACAGGCGAAGCCGAAGCGGTTGCAAAGGCGAACGAAGCGCTCAAAGAAGCAGGCGCAAAAAGAGTTATCCCTCTGCCGGTTTCAGGCGGGTTCCACTCTATGCTTATGGAAGAAGCAAGCGTTAAATTTTCTGAAATTTTGGATGATTGCGAGATAAAAGACGCGAAAATCCCCGTTTTTACAAACGTTGACGCTGAACCCACTACATCTGCAATCAGATTTAAGGCGAAAATGACCGCTCAAATCTATTCTTCCGTTATGTGGACGCAGACTATCGAAAAAATGGCCTCTGATGGAGTTGATACGGTTGTTGAAATCGGACCGGGCAAGGTTTTGGCCGGGCTTGTTAAGAAAATTAATCCGGCTTTGACCGTTCTTAATGTTTATGACGAAGAAACATTGAACGCTGCGGTTCAGGCGCTTAATAATTAGACAAAATTACTGAAATATATTAAAATTGCGAATCAGAAATTAAGGAGAAAATTATGTCAGAAAAAAAAGTTGCATTGATTACAGGTGCATCCCAGGGTATCGGTAAAGTTACCGCATTGAAACTCGCAAGCTGCGGATATGATATCGCTATTAACTACATCGGACGTGAAGATGACGCTAAAGAAGTAAAAAAAGAATGCGAAGCGTTCGGCGTAGAAGCAGAAATCTTTGAATTCGACGTAACTAACGTTGAAGCCGTAAATGCAGGCGTAGAAGCAATCCACAAAAGATTCGGCAGAATTGATGTTCTCGTGAACAACGCCGGTATCACAAAAGACGGCCTTTTCCTGCGCATGACCCCCGACCAGTGGAACGCTGTTATTAACATCAACCTGACAGGTGCTTACAACGTAACTCACCCTGTTGTAAAAATCATGATGAAACAAAGAATCGGCTCAATCATCAATATGTCAAGCATCGTTGGCGTTATGGGCAACGCAGGTCAGGCTAATTATTCCGCTTCAAAAGCAGGTTTAATCGGGTTTACTAAGTCACTGGCTAAAGAATTGGGCTCAAGAAACATCCGCGTGAACGCAGTTGCGCCCGGATTTATTAAAACTGCAATGACCGAAGGGCTCGATAACAACGAAATCTACCAGCACATCCCCTTGAGGAGAATGGGCGAAGCTGAAGATATCGCAACTGTTATCAAATTCCTAGCAGAAGACGCTACTTACGTGACCGGACAGGTTATCGGCGTTGACGGCGGGCTGGTTGTTTAATAATTAATTGATATTTGAAAAAAGCCTCTTGTTTTCAAGAGGCTTTTTTGTTGGTTTTGTATTTTTTCCTTAAAATTAATACAGCATTTTATCAATTTTCGTTCTCAGCTCAGAACATTATACTTTATTTGTGTAATTTCTATTCTTAGCTCATCATACATTTTCTTTTTTGCTGAATCAAGTGCTTTTTGGGCTTTTGCTACTTTTTCTTCGTATAAACTAATCGGTCTTTTCGAATAAACCTCGTTATGTTTTGCATAATTTACAATAGCATTCAGCGTATCCAGCCCTTTATTTCCAGTGCTTTTTAGTGTGTATTTTTTGTTAATTTTTTCGTTTTCCAACGTGAGAACTTTGTTATCCCTTACGTGGAATTCAATAAAATTATATTTTTTTCTGTCGTGAAAAATACCATAAAGGGCATTTATCAATTCAATTCCTTTTTCTGGGTGAGCTGAATCAATATATAAATTGTTTTCTGCATAATTCAGTGCTGATCTGTATTCTGCGTTGTCTAAAATGCATGATTTGAAATTGACATTTTGGCTGCTGTTAAAGTTGCGGTTGATTGATAACATTTTAATATCCTCTTTTTTCACTGTTTGCTTAAAGTTCGTAAAAGCGCTTTTTTGCTAAAATTCCTTATTTTTATGAAAAACTGTTACTTAATTTAATAAATTTAGCGGGTATGCTTTATTCTGATGTAAAAAAACATTAAATGTGCTTATTAATGCTTTACAAAATTGCATATTTATATTGAAATAGTATAATAATAATGAAAAACACGTAGTTAATTAAAAAGAGGAAAAACACAAATGAGTACAGTTCTGGACAGAGTTAAAAAAGTAGTTGTAGAACAACTTAGCGTTGATGAAGCATTGGTTACTCCTGAAGCATCTTTCACAGGTGACCTCGGTGCTGATTCACTTGATACAGTTGAATTGGTTATGGCTTTTGAAGAAGAATTCGGATGCGAAATTCCTGATGAAGAAGCTGAAAAAATCGCAACAGTTCAAGACGCTGTAAACTACATTGAATCTCATTCATAGTTTAATGTAATATTTCCCGTTTTTCGGGATATTAGCAGAAAAAGAATTATTGCGGGGAGCATGGCTGTAAAATTTATAGTCTTAAATCCCCGCAATTTTTTATCAGACGTTGGAAAAAGGTATTATAATTATGAGCAAAAGAAGAGTTGTCGTTACGGGCATGGGGATTGTTTCACCCTTTGGCGTAGGAAAAGAACTTTTTTGGAATAGCCTTGTAGAGGGAAAAAGTGGTATTTCTACCATTGAGCGTATTTCTCTCGACGGGCATACGGTTCATATTGCGGGCGAAGTGAAAAACTTTGTGCCTGAAGAATATATGGACTCAAAAGACGCTAAAAGAATGGACAGATATACGCAGTTTGCAATGGTTGCTGCTGATGAGGCGATTGCTGATTCCGGCATTGTTGCGGGTGAAAATGTTGATCCTTACAGATACGGCGTAATTGTTGGTTCTGCTGCGGGCGGATTTGATACATTCGAAAAACAGCACCACATAATCATCGACAGAGGCCCGACAAAATGCAGCCCGTTCACAGTTCCTATGATTATTGCTGACATGGGCGCCGGCAGAATCTCTATCAAACATGGCGCAAAAGGCGTCAACAAATCAATTGTAACTGCATGCGCAACCTCTGCTCATTCAATCGGCGACGCTTTCCGCGCAATCCAGTGGGATGATGCTGACGTAATCGTTGCCGGCGGCGCAGAAGCTGTCATCACAAGGCTCGGTATCGGCGCATTCACAAGCGCAAGGACGCTTTCTAAACACAATGATGAGCCGCAGAAAGCTTCCCGTCCTTATGACAAAGACCGTGACGGTTTTATCATGGCTGAGGGCGCAGGTGTGTTGATTCTTGAAGAACTTGAGCACGCAAAAGCCCGCGGTGCGAAGATTTATGCGGAAATCGTGGGTTACGGACAATCTGCTGACGCTTACGACATTGTTGCTCCCGCACCGGATGGCGCAGGCGCTGCAAAAGCAATGGAACTTGCGATTAAAGACGCAGGTTTGAAACCGGAAGATGTTGATTATGTCAACGCTCATGGCACAAGCACCGGATTGGGCGATATTGCTGAATCTCAGGCTATTGCAAGGGTTTTTGGCGACCTTTCCAAAAACAAAAAACTCAAAGTCAGCTCTACAAAATCAATGCATGGCCACATGCTCGGTGCAACAGGCGCTGCCGAGTCTATTGTTTGTATTGATGCAATCAACACGGGCATTATTCCCCCGACTATCAACCTTGATAATCAGGATGAAAAGGTTGCGAACCTTGATTATGTACCCCATAAGGCGATAAAAGCCGACGTAAAAGTCGCTGTAACGAATTCGTTCGGTTTTGGCGGGCATAATGCAACTCTTATTTACAAAAAATACGAATAGATGTTGGAAATATGGAATAAATTAAAAAAGAGGCTCCAAATGCCTCTTTTTTTTACGTTTTCTTTCCATTTTTATAAGAAAAAAGTGCAGAAAGTACCACGCGTTCGCTACAAAAAGGCAGAAATTTCCATTTGGAGTGACTATGGGGGAGGCTCCATATGGCGTTAATCAACGCATTCCAATAATCGCGTAGCCGGAGGAATCGGAACGGAAAATGGAAATTTCTGCCTTTTTGCCAATCGTCCTTACGCTTTTTGAGGCCTTAGCAAATTTATGCCGTCAAATTTATATATCTTGCAGAACAAACGCCGTCGATTTTTGCTATTTTTTCGAGCGTTTCCGGGGCAACCTCGGACTCAATGTTGATTATCATTAAGGAAACATTGTCATGCTTTGAGGATTTTTGCGCAACATTCATCCTGCTGATGTTTATGCCGCTGTCGCCCAGAACTGCTGCGACTTTTGCAATCATTGAGGGCTTGTTTTCATGAGGAACAAGCATCATGTGCTTTTCGGGCTCAATACTTGTGTTGTATTCGTTGATTTTAACGATTCTCGGCAGCCCCTGTGCTATCAGAGCGCCGGAAACTGTGTTTTCTCCTTTGTCTGTGCATAATTTGACCGCAATTGAGCCAATGTAGTCACAGCTTTTTTGAGATTTTGAGGTCGTAACGTCAAGCCCTTTGTTTTTGGCGATAATCGGGGCATTGACGTAGTTTACATCAACAAGAAATGAGCCCAAAACGCCTTTTAAAATCGCTGTTTCGAGCGGTGAAACGTCCAAATCGGCAAGATTTCCGTTAACTGTAATTTCTATTGATTTCAAATTGCCCTCTGCGCTCTGCATTGCAAGCTCTCCGAGGTTTTCAGCAAGCGTCATGTATTCTTTTACCGGCTCAACATTAAGCTGGGCTTCTTCCGTGCTTGCGCCGAGATGCGGGGTTAAAAGAATGTCGCCTGTGGTCTTAACCAGCGGGTTTTCGGCAATATCCGGCTCGCCCTCAAAAACATCTACTGCTGCCTGCGCAACCTGACCTGATTCGAGCGCTTCTTTGAGCGCTTCCTCGTCAATAATCCCGCCTCTGGCGCAGTTTATGAGCCTTACGCCTTTTTTCATCAATTTTATTGTATCTTTGTTGATTAAATGTGTGGTTTCTTTTGTTTTCGGGGTGTGAACCGTTATGTAATCAGGCTTTGGCCAGAATTCTTCAAGGGTTTCTACATATTTTGCACCGGATTTTTCCACAACTTCTTTTGAGGTGTAAGGATCGCACACAAGAACCTCCATACCAAGCGCTAGCGCGACTTTTGCAACATGCGAACCTATTTTTCCGAAGCCGATTATCCCGAGAGTTTTATGAAAAACCTCATGACCCGTGTATTTTGAACGTTCCCAGCGCCCCTGGGCTGTGGTTTGGGCTGCTTTGGCGATATTTCTCGACATTGCAAGCATTAGCGCGATTGTATGCTCTGCTGCGGCATTTGTGTTGCCGTCGGGCGAGTTTACGACGATTATGCCTTTTTGGGTTGCTTTTTCAACGTTAATATTGTCAACCCCCACGCCTGCTCTGCCTATAATTTTGAGATTTTTGCCCGCTTCAAGGACTTTTTCGGTTACTTTTGTCTGGGAGCGCACCATTAAAGCGTCGTATTCGCCGATGATTTTGCATAATTCATCTTCGGACATTGTTGGGAGTATCTCCGCCTGAGCCGCTTCTTCGACGATTTTTTTTGCTGTTTCGTTGATTTTGTCCGTGATTAATACTTTCATTATGCCCTCCCGGTGGATTAAATTATACGCTTTCGATTATACAATATTTTTGAGATAAATGCATTGTCATTCCTGCGACCCTGAACCAAGTTCAGGGTGACGGCACAAAAATGTCATTCCGAACTTGATTCGGAATCGCCGGATTGAAGTTGATGTGCCTGTACTTAAGCCTCTGAATCGATTTCAGGACGACGGCAGGGGATAATTGCAGACAAAGCAAAATTAATATAACTTAAACTTTTGTTTTTTATTTATGAGTAATTTAAAATATTATTATGGTTAAAGACTACTC
>OKTE01000791.1_pt1 | contig 10965 bp, 10 predicted proteins | sample 1606151 | NCBI WGS metagenome assembly OKTE01 (sample SAMEA3879527, study PRJEB24766) | human gut metagenome | biome: human-associated habitat; feature: feces | place: USA | collected 1985/1987 | reverse complement strand
TTATTCCTGAATTGAACGGTAAATTGACTGGTATGTCTATGCGTGTTCCGACTTTGGATGTTTCTGTAGTTGACTTGACAGTTAACTTGGCTAAACCGGCTACATATGCTGAAATCTGTGCAGCTATGAAAGAAGCTTCTGAAGGTGAATTGGCTGGCGTATTGGGTTACACTGAAGATGCAGTTGTTTCTTCTGACTTCTTGGGTGATACTCGTACTTCTATCTTCGATGCTAAAGCTGGTATCGCTTTGACTGATACTTTTGTTAAGGTGGTTTCTTGGTATGACAACGAAATCGGTTACTCTAACAAAGTATTGGATTTGATTGCTCACATGGCTTCTGTAAACTGCTAATCAGTTAAAAACCATATAGCGAAAGCCGTCTGAAGTAATTCAGACGGCTTTTTTTTATGTAGTTTTGCGTGCTAAGTTGCACATTTTCGTTATCTTTGTGCGACTGTTACAAAAACTTAGGATGGAAAAGTACGATTTGATAACGATATTAGGACCTACCGCTTCAGGAAAGACTCCTTTGGCAGCGGCTTTAGCTTACAAGTTGGATACCGAAATTATCAGTGGAGATAGCCGGCAGGTATATCGCCGGATGGATTTAGGTACGGGAAAGGATTTGGAAGACTATGTCGTGAATGGACAGCAAATACCTTACCATCTGATAGACATTGTAGACCCCGGATATAAATATAATGTATTTGAATTTCAACGTGATTTTTTGAATGCTTATGATCAAGTGAGATGGAAAGACAAACTTCCTATATTATGCGGAGGTACGGGGATGTATCTTGAATCCGTGTTGAAGGGATATAGGCTGCTTCCTGTTCCAGAGAATCCCAAACTTAGGGACTCGTTAGCAGATAAATCATTAGCGGAACTCACCCGGTTGTTGTCAACTTACAGGAAACTTCATAACTCTACGGACGTAGATACTGTAAAGCGGGCTATCCGGGCCATTGAAATAGAAGAGTATTACAAGCACCAATCAGCGGAATACCGTGAGTTCCCGCAAATTCATAGTTTGATCATTGGAGTAGATATAGCTCGTGAGTTACGTCGTGAAAAAATATCCCACCGTTTGAAGCAGCGTTTGGATGAAGGGATGGTAAACGAAGTGAAGGCTTTGTTGGATAGTGGTATTTCTTCCGAGGATTTGATTTATTACGGATTGGAATATAAGTATTTGACTTTATATGTCTTGGGTAAACTTTCTTTCAATGAAATGTTTCATCAATTGGAAATAGCTATCCATCAATTTGCCAAACGGCAGATGACCTGGTTCCGGGGCATGGAGCGGCGAGGGTTCACTATACATTGGCTGGATGCTTGCCTGCCTATGGAAGATAAGGTGGAAAAAATCATTAATTTGTTACACACTAAAAACTAAATGTTATGGCTGTAGAACCAAACAGATGGGGGATTATTTATAATCCGAAAGCCGGAAGCCGTAAGACTCAGAAGCGTTGGAATGAGATACGTAGCTATATGGAAAACCGTAAGGTGGTTTTTGACTACGTACAGTCCGAAGGTTTTGGGTCGGTGGAACGACTCGCCCGTACCTTGGCTAATAATGGTTATCGAACCATTGTGATTGTAGGTGGAGACGGAGCGATCAATGATGCTATTAACGGTATTATGACTTCTATGGTGGAGGATAAGACAAATATCGCTTTTGGAATCATTCCTAATGGTATTGGTAATGACTTTGCCAAATATTGGGGGTTGGATGAAGATAATTATAAAGCAGCGGTAGATTGGATTATCAATCGTCGTCTGAGGAAAATTGATGTGGGGCGTTGTAATTATTTTGATGGAGAGAAGCACACCTCCCGCTATTTCCTGAATGCCATATATATAGGTTTAGGTGCGCGTATTGTACAGATCTCAGATGGTACCCGTCGTTTTTGGGGAATACGTGAGTTGTCTTTTGCCGCTTCCATGTTCCTGTTGCTGTTTGAACGTAAATTGTACCGTACACATCTTTGTATCAATGGCGAACATATTCGTGGACGTATCATGACGGTATGTGTGGGAAGTGCCCGTGGATACGGTTTGACACCTAGTGCAGTTCCTTATAATGGCTGGTTGGATGTGTCGGTTATTTATCGTCCGGAGTTAATTCAACTTTTCTCGGGTATGTGGATGCTGTTGCAGGGACGTATTTTAAATCATAAAATGGTGAAACCTTATCGTACACGGAAAGTAAAAGTACTACGTGCGCAGAATGCTTCTGTCAGTTTGGACGGGCGTATTTTAGACCGCCATTTCCCTTTGGAAATTACGATCCAGCCGGAAGCTATAACTTTGATTATCCCTAATTAAAAACTATAGATATCCATTTCTTGCTTTAAGGATAGAGGCAGAGTAGATATCTCAATGAATAGACGTAAGATAATGACAATTTCAGATTTAAGAAAGACAGATAATTTCTTTTTACTGGCTGGTCCTTGTGTGATCGAAGGAGAGGAAATGGCTCTCCGAATAGCAGATCGTATTGTGAAAATAACAGATAAACTGGGTATTCCCTATGTGTTTAAAGGATCTTATCGTAAGGCTAACCGTTCCCGTTTGGATTCGTTTACAGGAATAGGTGATGAAAAGGCCTTGAAAGTACTTCGTAAAGTACGGGAAACTTTTGGAATTCCTGTGGTAACCGATATTCATAGTGCTGGAGAAGCTGCTATGGCCGCTGAATATGTGGATGTGTTGCAGATTCCTGCTTTCCTTTGTCGCCAGACTGATTTGCTGGTGGCGGCAGCTCATACCGGAAAGATTGTCAACATCAAGAAAGGACAATTTTTATCACCTGGCGCCATGCGTTTTGCTGCTGACAAAGTGGTGGAGGCGGGTAATGATCAGGTTATGCTGACCGAGCGGGGAACGACTTTCGGGTATCAGGATTTGATTGTAGATTATCGGGGTATTCCGGAAATGCAGACTTTAGGTTTTCCTGTAATTCTGGATGTGACACATTCTTTGCAACAACCTAATCAGACTGCCGGTGTGACAGGTGGTATGCCGCAGCTTATTGAAACGGTAGCCAAGGCTGGCATAGCGGTAGGAGTGGACGGTTTGTTTATGGAAACCCACGAAGATCCTTCTGTCGCTAAGAGTGACGGAGCGAATATGTTGAAACTGGATTTGCTGGAAGGGCTATTGACCAAACTGGTAAGAATCCGCCAGGTGTTATAAATGTTATTCGTTGGGGATTCACAGGTAAGATGGGTTAATTTATTTGGACTATGGGGCAACTTGCATGAATAGTATAAAATAAGGTCGGTTTTTGCAGTAGAAACCGGCCTTACCTTTCTTTCTCCGTCAAAACAGAAAAAAGAATAGAAGCAGATGTGGATTATTTTTTTAGAATATAAGCCTTCATGCGGGCTATATCATTTAAGTAATCTTGCAAATCTTGTTCATGGTCCTCTTCTTCTGCCATAATATGTTTGGCAATATCACAAGTGGTGAAGTCAATTCCGTTTGTGAATTCAGCAATTTGCTGATAGCGGTAGATGGCACACCGTTCGGATTCTACATTTTGTTTCAACAAGATTTCCGAACCGAAATCTACGGGCGCATCATATTTGCAGCGAGCTAAATCAAACCATTGTTTAGGGTCAAGTACGGGTACGCCTTCCAATTCAATGATACGGTCGGCCAATAATTTTGCATGGTTATATTCCTCGGCTGCATGTTCTTGAAACTCGCGTTGTACATCACCGCGCATAGCGCCTTCTACTACGAATGAACCTACCCAGTATTGGTAGAAAGCCAACCATTCTTCGGACAGAGCTGCATTCAGCTGAGCCAATAAGTCCACAATGTCAATTTTATCCTTCAGGATATTCACAGATTCTTTAGCCATAATGTAAAGTTTAAGTTAGTGTTTATTATTATTTAGTCCACAGCGGGTATAGTCATGTCGTCTAACACACCTATGCCTTCCTGGTCTACATCTTTTTTTACGTCAGAACTGGTATAAAGCCAGATACCGAATCCCAGCACAAATAAAATAAGGAGGATGATTCCCCATAATTTACCTTTACTCATAGTTTCTTGGTTTTAGTTTCTTTTAATAACAGCTGGTACTGAAAAAGGTTTTGTAAGTAGAGAAAAAAACAGGCGTCTGTTATGGAAAAACGGACGCCTGTGTGTGTGAAGTATGAATTGATATTAGATTTTATCCTATTTTGCTGATTTTTTTTAGTTTCTCTTCATCAATGATTTTAATTTTTCTACCGTCGATGGTAATCAGTTTTTCAGTTGCAAAGTTAGAAAGCGTACGGATTGCGTTCGAAGTAGTCATATTTGATAAGTTTGCCAAATCTTCTCGTGAAAGGTAAATGCTTAGTGTAGATTCATCTTCTTCTACTCCATAAGTATCTTTCAAAAATAACAGAGATTCCGCCAATCGTCCACGAATATGTTTTTGCGTAAGATTTACGGTTCTTTCATCAGAAATTCCCAAATCTATAGAAAGTTGGCGGATAAAGAACAAAGCTAATTCAGAGTTGTCTTTTATCAGTTTCATAATGGCCGGCATGGGAATAAGGCAGATAGTGCAAGGCTCGAAAGCGGAAGCAGCTGTCACGAAGTTCCCTTCGGCAAAAAAAGCTCGGTATGCGAAATATTCTTTCGTCTTTAATACGCGGATAATCTGGCTACGTCCTCCCACACCTTCTTTGTAGATTTTTACTTTTCCACTAAGAAGACACATAAGGTGCATCGGAGTTTCTCCTTCGCAGTATATCGTCTCATTCTTTTTATACTTCTGTATCGTAAAGTTCTGAGCCAAGAACTCTCTTTGTTCCTGTGTTAAAGGTTGCCATAAGTCTGGTATACTTTCAGCAATCTCAGTTTCTGATAATTCTTTTCTAACCATAAACGTGCTATAAAACCGTGTTATAGAGCACAAATATAAGAAGAAAAAATAAAAGGACGAAGTAATCAGAAGAAAAAAGAAAGATATATTATTAATTTATCTTCAAAAAATAACAAAAGGATAGGTTCTTATCTCCTATCCTTTCTTTTTTTGTGAAATTTTATTTGGTGAACAGTAATTCACGATATTTAGGTAATGGCCAAATCTCATCGTCTATTTCTAGTTCCAAATGGTCAATATGGTCGCGGATTTCTTCCAGATATGGACGCACTTGTTCCTCGTAACTGAAGGCTTTCTCTACTTGGCTTCCCAAATGATTTGCTACTTTTCGGGCTTCTGTCATGTTGTGCACGGCTTTTTTAATAGCAAGTATGCGGTTTTGAATTTCACGTACCAAATTCTTCCGGTCTTCGGTCAGCTCTTCGTATTCTTCGGTGGAGAATATCTCTTTCAGACCACGAAGATTTTCTAATAGTCTGTTCTGATAAATTACAGCTGTGGGAACAATATGATTGATAGCTAGATCGCCTAGTACACGACTTTCAATCTGGACCTTTTTAGTAAACTTTTCCAGTTCCACTTCTATACGACAGAACAATTCATTTTCATTGAATATTTTTTCGCCTATCAGTACTGCACGAGATTGCTCATCGTTGAACTTCAGGATGGCTTCGGGTACATGGCAGATATTGGTCAATCCGCGTCGCGCGGCTTCTGCTTTCCATTCTTCCGAGTAGCCGTCACCTTCAAAACGGATGTTTTGTGAAGCGATGATGGTTTCTTTTAATACCTTATACAGAGCTTCTTCCTGTTCCATCCCTCCGTTTACTAATTTATCTATCTGGGTCTTGAACTCATTCAACTGGTGTGCCATAGCGGCATTGATCACAATCATTGATGCGGCACAGTTGGCAGATGAGCCTGCAGCACGGAATTCAAAACGGTTTCCGGTGAAGGCAAAAGGAGAGGTACGGTTACGGTCAGTATTATCAATCAACAATTCGGGAATCTGCGGAATATCCAACTTCATTCCCTGTTTGCCGCTAAGACTAATCAAATCATCTTTCGTACTGTTTTCAATGTGATCCAATACCTGCGACAATTGCTTCCCTAGGAAAGAGGAGATGATGGCAGGAGGTGCCTCATTAGCTCCCAGACGATGGGCGTTGGTAGCGCTGGAGATAGAAGCTTTCAACAATCCGTTATGATGATAAACTGCCATCAATGTGTTTACGACGAAAGTAACAAAACGCAGGTTATCTTCCGGAGTCTTACCCGGTGCCATTAATAAAATGCCCGTGTCAGTTCCCAACGACCAGTTGTTGTGTTTACCCGATCCGTTGACGCCCTTAAAAGGTTTTTCATGAAGCAGTACGCGGAAACCATGACGGCGACTAACCTTACGCATCAATGACATAATCAGCAAGTTATGGTCGTTAGCAAGGTTACACTCTTCAAAGATGGGGGCTAACTCGAACTGGTTCGGGGCAACTTCGTTGTGACGGGTCTTAACAGGAATACCCAACTTTAACGCTTCAATTTCGAGGTCCTTCATGAAAGCGGCTACGCGGGTGGGGATAGCACCGAAGTAGTGGTCCTCCAACTGCTGGTTTTTGGCACTGTCATGTCCCATCAAAGTACGACCGGTCATTAGCAAGTCCGGGCGTGCGGCATACAATCCTTCGTCTACGAGGAAGTATTCCTGTTCCCAGCCCAAGTAAGCAACTACTTTTTTCACTTCCGGGTTGAAGTAACGACATACGTCTACAGCAGCTTTATCTACAGCCCGCAATGCTTTCAGCAAGGGAGCTTTATAGTCGAGAGCTTCGCCGGTATATGCGATAAACACAGTTGGGATGCAAAGCGTATCATCTACAATGAAAGCAGGTGATGAGGGGTCCCATGCGCTGTAACCACGGGCTTCGAATGTATTACGGATACCGCCATTCGGAAAAGAAGAAGCATCCGGTTCCTGCTGTACAAGCAGTTTACCAGTAAATTCTTCCATCATACCGCCTTTGCCATCATGTTCAACGAAAGCATCATGCTTTTCAGCTGTACCCTCGGTCAGCGGTGCGAACCAGTGCGTATAATGAGTAACACCCATTTCGATGGCCCATTTCTTCATGCCGGCAGCTACTTCGTCGGCAATACTGCGATCTAGCGGAGCACCGTTGTCAATGGCGTCAATCAGTGCATTGTATACCTTGCTGGGAAGGTATTTGAACATCTTCTCCTTGTTGAATACATACTTGGCGAAATACTCCGAAGGACGTTCGGCAGGTGTTGCTACCTCAACAGCTTTCTTTTTGAAAGCTGTCTCTACTACTCTGAATCTTAGTTTTGACATAATACCTAATTTGATTTGTTGTTAAATATGTTAGAGTAAATAATTACTTTGTTATGTGGTTCCCGGAAAGGCGATCAAACCTGTCCGGAAGTTTTTTCTGTGATTAGCGGGGTAGTGATTAGTAGTAAGTTGTGCGTAGCTGTCTTTCACTAATCACTCAACCGTTCATCACTAAATTAGTTGTAAGCAGATTCTCCGTGTTCGTAAATATCAAGACCTTCTTCTTCGATACGTGCCGGAACGCGAAGTCCGTGAATCTTATCAAGCGTTTTGAAAATGATGAATCCCATGCCTGCTGCCCATGCACCTACTACCAATGCTCCGAATATTTGTGCACCGAGGAATCCGAAACCGTAGCCATAGAATAAACCTTCACTGGTGGAGAACAAACCTGTAAGAATAGTTCCTAAAAAGCCACAAACACCATGTACAGAAGATGCACCTACCGGATCGTCTATCTTTAACACTTTGTCAATGAAGTCAACGGAGAATATCATTACGACACCACATATTGCACCTATTAAGGCTGCTCCTGCAGGAGATACTGCGTCACATCCTGCTGTGATGCCTACCAGCCCTGCCAAGATACCATTCAGTGTCAATGACAGGGAAGGTTTTCCATATTTCATCCAGCTCACCAACAGAGCGAAGAAACCACCGGCACAAGCAGCCAGATTCGTTGTCAGGAATACGTGGGAGATGGCGATAGCATCGGCTTCGGTTGCTGCTGCCAATTGAGAACCGGGGTTGAACCCGAACCATCCGAACCACAGAATGAATACGCCTAGTGCTGCAATAGTCAGGCTATGGCCTGGGATAGCTTTTGATTTGCCGTCTTTACCATATTTACCGATACGGGGACCAAGAATGGCAGCACCTACCAAAGCAATCCATCCACCTACAGAGTGAACGACCGTAGAACCGGCAAAGTCATGGAAGGTGGTTCCGAAGAGACTCATCATGAAAGAACCTTCTTCACCATTCATCAACCAGCCTCCGCCCCATGTCCAGTGACCGGATATCGGATAAATCAGTACACTGATAAAGATGGTGCAGACGATATACATGGAGAATTTTGTACGTTCTGCCATGGCTCCTGATACAATTGTAGCTGCTGTCGCACAGAATACGGTTTGGAATATGAGGAATCCTTCGGTTGGCAGACCATTATCAATGAAAGAAAGGTCGAAGAAGTGGGGCATTCCGATGAATCCGCCTGCACCGAACATCAATCCGAAACCGATAAACCAGTATAGTAAAGAGCCGAACATGAAGTCTACAAAGTTCTTCATCAGAATGTTGGCAGTATTTTTCACTCTGGTAAAACCTGCTTCTACTAATGCAAATCCCGGCTGCATGAAGAATACGAGCATTGCTGCAAGCAACATCCATACAGTATTCAATCCAAGAGCTAATTCACCGACCGTATCGGGAGCTGCTGATGCTTCTTCGGCAGGAGCGGTAACGACTTCGGTAATTGTTTCTGTAACTGCTGCAACTGTATCGGCAGCGGCCGTGTTTTGTGCCGACATATCAGTAGTAAAACAGCACAAAATGAATATAGTAGTGGCTATCCACAGCTTTACGAAGCTATGGCTTTTATATTTTGTATCCATAATAGTATAATCTTATTTAACGTTCTTGTTCTGCATTGTAGAGGGCTATGTCACCACGTTCGGCAGTGCGTATGCGGATAGCGTCTTCGATAGGAATGACGAAAATACGTCCGTCACCGATTTCTCCGGTCTGTGCAGCTTTGATGATAGCCTGCACTGTTTTCTCGGTATTCTTGTCGCGCACGACAATAGAGATCAAAATTCTTTCAATGGTGCTGGTGTCATATACTACGCCACGGTAGATACGTCCTTGCCGTGCTTTTCCAATACCTCTTACATCGTAATAAGAGAACCATTCGATGTCCGCTTCGAGTAGGGCGTCTTTTACGTCCTCGAATTTGGTTTTACGGATAATAGCTTCAATCTTTTTCATATACCTTAAATATTAGTGTGTCCTGTAAAAGAAAGAGGTATAGGGTAGCGGCAGCCATAGCAGGTTACCATACAACAAACCGATAAAATCTAAACTCTAACTACCTTTTCTATTCCCTATACACTCTTTAGATATAAAATTCTCTCTCTTAAAAACTTAATCCGAATGTGAAGTGAGCACCTTCCGTGCGTGGATTGACTGATACTTTGGCAAACGCCGGAACCGAGAAAGAATCAGTGACTTTGATTTCTTTGGTAGCTCCGAGGCTGATATCCGATACGCAGAATCCACTTGTATACCCATTATAAAAAGTTGTTTCCCAGGGAACCATACCTAAATCTACTGTCCAGTCGAGACCTCCCAATTTGAAAGGTGCGCTAAGTGCGAGGTAAGAAGAATAAGCTCTTTTGCCGTTTTCTTTCACACCGTCGGCACCTGCAAAGTTTGTGTACCAGTTGACGGCTAGCGGACCGAAATCATATCCCACTTGTGCTTCAAATACATGTGCTGTAGAATAGGCCCCATATTGGAAATACTTATTGGTTGTATAAATTTCCTTTCCGTATTCATCTACATCCCCTGTATATGTTTTATCAAACCAATAATCCGTTATTGAAACACTAAATCCACCAATTGAATAACCGATAGTTAAGTCAAACTCTTTTGCATCTTTGGATTCAATTCCTACTGATCCCCATGCTCCGAGTGATAAACCTTTGTAAGAGATTCCCAGTGAAGGCTGGACGCTAACTCCGCCTAAATTCTGACCGCGCCAGATGTAACCACTTACCAAATCTGCCCCAACGGAAGCTTCTACCTTATCTTGTGCCATCATTGTAGACGGGACAAGTCCTGACAGTAATAATGCTACTGTTATTACCCCCAATTTGTTGTTAATCGTCGTTTTCATCGTCTTTTTACCTTTAAAAGTTAGAAAAATGTGGATGTACGGTCCAGTGTTATATAGTAGCGCGCAAAATACTATCGTTTTTTATGGATAACTGATTATGGATAACTGATCCTGCAGGAATGATGATGTCCGTTTAATGGGGGCATGTTGAACTTTCTATTTCCCGCTATCCATTATTCATTCAATCAGAGCCAGTTCTTTATTCTTCTCATCGCTTCGATACAGTCGTTGCGTTCGCCGAATGCAGTTAAACGGATATACCCTTCACCGCTTGGCCCGAAGCCTACACCGGGAGTACCGACCACATTGGCTTCATACAACATCTGTTCGAAGAATCGCCATGAAGAAAGTCCGTTCGGAGTTTTCACCCACAAGTAGGGAGCGTTGACGCCGCCGTATACTTTCAGTCCTGTGGTTTCCAAGCCTTCCTTCATGATTTTTGCGTTGGTCATATAATAGTCGATTGTTTTCTTAATCTGTGCCTTGCCTTCTGCACTGTAAACGGCTTCTGCTGCCCGTTGGGTAATATAAGAAGTGCCGTTAAACTTAGTACACTGGCGACGGTTCCATAATCTGTTGAGTGGTATGCGATCGCCTTCCAGAGTGGCGGCAGTGAGCTCTTTCGGTACTACGGTATATCCGCAGCGTACTCCTGTAAATCCTGCCGTTTTTGAAAAACTACGGAATTCAATCGCGCACTTTTTAGCTCCCTTAATCTCATAGATAGAGTGGGGGACATTCTCGTCCTGGATATATGCCTCGTAAGCGGCATCGAACAGAATCAGTTAAGGGGGGAGAAACGATGCGTGTCAAAGTTCGGTCG
>OKTE01000784.1_pt1 | contig 11042 bp, 3 predicted proteins | sample 1606151 | NCBI WGS metagenome assembly OKTE01 (sample SAMEA3879527, study PRJEB24766) | human gut metagenome | biome: human-associated habitat; feature: feces | place: USA | collected 1985/1987 | reverse complement strand
GCCAGCCCGCCAGCGGCGCCATCAGCCAGCACAGGGCCAGCCACGGGGCAGGCGCCCAAGGCATCACCAGCCAGCACAGCACCAGTCCGGCCTCCGTCAAAAGCCACAGCAACGTGCTCATGCCCGCCGCTCCGACAGCACCGGCGGCTGGGTCTGCGCCAGCACCTCCGCCACGATGGCCTCCGGTGTGTACTCGTTGAGGCGGGCCTTGGAGGAAAGCATCAGACGATGGGCAAACACATATTCCGCCATCTGCGTCACGTCCTCCGGCACCACAAAATCCCGTCCCTCTGCGAAGGCTCTTGCCTTGCCCGTGCGGCACAGGGCCAGAGCGCCACGGGGGCTGATACCCAGCTTCAGCAGCGGATGGGTGCGTGTCACCTCCGCCAGCCGGGCGATGTAATCATAGATCTGGTCGTCCACATGGACCTGACGCACCCTGGCAATGGCGGCGATCAGCTCCTCCCGGCGCATCACCGGCTCCACCTGCTCCAGAGGCTCCTGCTGGCTGCGCTCCCTCAGGATGCGCACCTGACTGTCCACATCGGGATAGCCCATGCTCAGCTTCATGAGGAAGCGATCCAGCTGGGAGTTGGGCAGATTCTGTGTACCGGCAGAGCCGATGGGGTTCTGAGTGGCCAGCACCACAAAGGGGGCCGGCAGATCGTGGGTCACGCCGTCTACGGTGACATGGCCCTCCTCCATGGCCTCCAACAGCGCCGACTGGGTTTTGCTGGAGGTACGGTTGATCTCGTCTGCCAGCAGAAGGTTGGTCATCACCGCGCCGGGCTGGTAGACGAAGGCACCGCTCTCCTTGCGGTACAGGGAGAAGCCCACGATGTCCGAGGGCAACACGTCCGGCGTGAACTGGATGCGGCCGTATTGCAGACCCAGCGCACGGCTGAAAGCCAGCGCGGTGGTGGTCTTGCCGGTGCCGGGGACATCGTCCAGCAGCACGTGTCCGCGGGAGAGCACCGTCATCAGAATTTTCTCCAGAGTCGCCTCCTTGCCCACGATGACCTTGCCGACCTCCTGTAATATCTTTTCAATGTGTGCGTTCATACTGTTTTCTCCTCACCATTCTCTATAATAGTTGCCGCTGGAGGCACCGTAGACGCCGGCGTCGGCATTGAAGCCGCCGATGTCCTTGCCCAACGCCAGCGTGAAGCGCAGGCGTATCTCTGCGCCGTCCTGCGGCTTGCAGGCACTCATGCTGTAGCCGGGATAGCGTCCGTTGTAGGAATACATCCAGCCCGACCAGCGGTAAAAGTCAAATTCACCCAGACTGTCCATGGACGCGGGCTGGGGGTCAAGGCCTGCGCCGAAGTCGTCCATTTCGTCGCTCACGATCAGTTCCATCAGCTCCTCGTCAATGTAGAAGCCGTCGCAGATGCCGGGCCTCTGTATGGCGGCGAGATAGTTGCTGCTGACGGAGGGGGAGAAGCCGTTGTCCGACAGCAGCTGCGTCACCATGGTCAGGAGATTCGTGCCGCCGGGAACCGTTACGTCCGTGGGGGGCACCAGATAGCCAAGACCTACGGTGGTCGCCTCTACGCTAATGGTGACGGTCACGTCGCCCTTCTCATAGTACACCGTCCAGCTCTGCTTGACCGCGTATCCGTCCGCGTCCGTGGCGGAGATGGTGATGGTGTTGGCTCCCTCGTTGGAGAGGTACGTTTCGTAGCCGAAGGAGCTGCCCGTCTGGCTGCAGGGGGAGTAGATCTCCTGCTCGTTGACCCAGACGCGGTAGTTGTTCAGGTAGAGCTGCTCGCCGCCGGAGCTGACGGAGTTGATGATCGTGATGACATCCGGGCTTTTCAGAACGAGACCGTTTTCCAGACCGATCACGGTGCTGCCCACCTCGATGGAGGCGTTGATGACGGGCTTTTTCTCCTCCGGCGTCGCCTCTGCGTTCCGGTGGAAGCGCACCAGCCACTTGTAGACAAGGTCCGTACCGTCCGCGTTGGTATAGTGCAGCGACAGGTGCGCGGGCCGCCGGGTGTCCAGCGTCGCCGTGTACCAGCCGTCGCCGTCGGGGGACAGGGGCTTGTTGTTGTAGCGCACCTGCCGGAGCTGCTCCCTGCCCGTCTCCTGATTGAGATAGAAGCGGAAGCGGAAGGACTCAGTGTCCAGATAGACGGGGAGCTCCTCGGCAATGTGGGAGGGCTGGCTGGTGGTATTGTCGATGACGGTGCCGTTGAAGCTGTTGGTGATCTTGAAGCCGTTCTCCTTGTATTCGACAGTGTAGCGGGCGGTGACGGTGTCGTTTCTGCCGCCGGCACTGATCTCGAAGGTGTTGACACCGTATTCCAGCGTTGCGGAGAAGTGGTCGCCGCTGCCGGTAACGGTCTTGCCGTTGAAGCGGACGGAGGCGCGGAGCTTACTGCCGTCCTTCAGACCGTAGGCGGTGAAGGAGAGGGTGCTGTCCGACGTGGTGCGGAGATCCGCAAGGGATACGCCGTCGCTGTCGCGGACGGCGATAATGACCACCTCACCGCCTGCGCCGTAGTAGACCGTGTAGCCCTGAGACGCAGTGACGGTGTTTGCGCCGTCGCTGTAAAAGGCGCGAACCACGATGGAGTTGGCACCCTCGGCGAGCTTCAGGAGCACGCTGGAGGAGGACGCTTTATAGTCGAGGGACTGACCGTTCAGGGTGACGGTGAGCCCCAGCACCTGAAGCTCCGGCTTCAGATGGCGGATGGTGAAGGTGTAGCGTTCGTAGTCCACCACGTCGCCGTCGATGATGCTGGTCTCGAAGTAGCGATCCGGGTCGCCGACCTCGGCACTGCCCTGTGCCTCGCCGGGGCGGCGGGCGGGCAGCTGACCGCCGGAGCCGCCGCCGCTGCTGCCGATGTCCATAAGGTCGCCGATGCCGCTGTCGTCCGAGGGCACGTCCTGGGGCGGTGCCTCAGCGGGAGCGTCCGTCTGCTCCGGGGGCGTCTCCTGGGGCGGCTCCGGCTGCTCCGGCGGGGGCGGCTCCTCCGCTTCCCCGCTGAGAGAGGAGCTGTCGATCTGGGAGGTACTGTCCGCGTCGTATAGAAGCTCCGAGGAGGACACCAGCATACGGGAAGCGGCGTCCACGTCCTCGCGGGGCGGGGCCTCTGAGCGCAGTGACAGCGCGCATAGCGTCAGCGCGGCGCACAGCAGCAGCCACAGACCGCCGCGCAGGAGACGTATCGTTCTCTTTTTCATTGATTTTCTCCTTGGTTCAGAACGCCGCTCGAAGGGAGAGACCATAGAAGTCTCCCCCTCCGGGCGAGGTTATTCATCGTTTCTGCGGCGGGCCTGCTTTGTAGCGGAGAACCACTTCCACAGCAGCACGATGATGCCCAGTGCCGCCAGAATGCCCGCGCCCATCCAGACGATCGTCCAGTCGAAGGGGCGGTCAGGCTTTGCAGCCTCTTCTGTCCGCAGGTCGTCCAGAGGCAGCTCCGCAGGCTGCTCCGCCGAGGCGGTATCGTCCGCCGCCGTCAGCTCCTTGTACTTGGCGGTCGCCTCCTCCAGAAGATCGATCGCCCACTGGGGCACCAGAGCCTTCTGCACGGGGGTCAGCGCGTTATAGGCGTCGGTGGCGCGCTTGATGGCGTCATAGCTGTCCTTGGTGACAGTGCCGATGGCTTTGATGAACTCCACGACCCTCTGCGCCGCCTTGTAGTTTTCCTCGTAGGCCGCCATACGTGCCGCAGCGGTTTCCAGTGCGGTGACGCCCTTGACCAGCTTTTTCTGCGCGGCGGTCAGGGCGTTGTACGCCGACTGCGCCCGGGAGATCTTGCCGCGGAGCACCGCCGCATCGGATTCGGACATAACGTCCGGCACGTAGCCGATGTCGTCGATCAGCGCGTCCACCACGGAGGCGGCGTAGCGATCCAGCGCGGAAAGGATGCCGGAGGTGTCCACACTGCTGTCCATGGCGTTGCGGGCGCGGCTCGCCAGACGCTCCAGCTTGTCCGACAGGTCGGGGTACGCCTTCTTATCCTGCTGGAGACGGGAGCTTAGAGAGGAGATGCCGCTGTTGTAGGCGGAGAGCAGCGATTCCACGCCTTGCAGTGATGCAAGCAGATCCTTGTCAAAGAGCTGCTTCTGCTCCGCTGTGAGGCTGTTGTACGCCGTGCGGGCGTTCTTGATGCGCGTTTCCAGATTCTTCAGTGCGGAGGCGGGGGTCTTGCCGGGCTTGTAGGCAATGTCGCCGGTCAGAGCTTCCGCAATATCCACCACGTAGCCGTTCATCACCGCGTCCATGGCGGCCTTGTCGGTGCACTCGCCCAGCTGTGTCACAGCACCGTTGTACAGCTTTTCCACCGTCTTTTTGATGTAGTCGTATCGCTTGCAGTCCTCGTCGTACCACTTTTTCAGGGCTTCAAGGTTTTCCGTGTACTGCTTGTACAGCTGCTGCATACCAGCCAGCTTGCCGTATTTCGTCACAAGGGACTGCCGTGTCTTGCCCAGAGCGTTGTATGCCGATTCGATGGTCTTGAGCTTGGTCTCCAGCTCCTTCAGCCTGGCACCCGCCGCGTCGTCGATGAGAAGATCCACCACGCCGGCGGCGAAGGCGTCCACGCAGCTCTGCACCTCGGCACCGGTCTTGCACTTGTCCAGCGCGGCAAGCCGGTCGTCCAGAAGGGCGTTCAGCTTGTCCTTGATGGCGGGGTAGGTCTTGGCACTGTCCTCCTTCAGCCTGTTCAGCTCGGCTTTCGCTTCGTCCTTCGCCGCCTGCACCAGCGTGTCGGCGTTCATGGCGGAGAGCATGGTCTCGTAGGCTTCCACGATAGCCGGGGCTTTAGAGGCGGGAGCGTTGATAACGGCTTCCGTCTCGGTCAGTTGGGTCTCCAGCGCGTCCCGCTGGGGGGGTGTGGCGGCTGTGCGGACGTTGTCGGTATAGTAGCTGCGGAGATAGGCGATCACCGCGCTGCGGCTTGCCGTTTCCTCCAGCTGCCACATAAACAGGGGGCAGCCGCTGTTCAGCTGGGCGATGCTGTCCACCATGTCGCCAGTGCGGTTTATCGCCGCCGCCGTCAGTGTGTCCAGAACGGTGATGCACTCGCCCTGAGAGCTGAACCAGCCCTTCGCCTGACGGGAGCTGCTGCCGAGGACGTAAAGACCGTCACGGTACTGTCCGGCAATGGGGAAGCCCACCAGAGAGCCGATGCGGTTGGTTCTGCTGCCCACGTCGAGAAGTCCCGCGTTATAGCAGTTTTCCACGGTGAGAGAGGGGTTGCCATTGGAGATAGATGTGCCATAATCTCCCGCCTCGCCGCCGAGGATACCGCCGACGATGGTGGTGCCGGAGACAGTGCCGGTGTTGTAGCAGAGGGAGATGGACACGTTGCCGCTCTTGCCCACGCCGAGGATGCCGCCGGTACCGCCCTTGGGCTTTTCGCCGCTACTGAGAACGGCGGTGGTGTCGTTGGAGATATGGCCGGTGTTGGCGCACTGGGTGAAGGTGACCTCGCGGGAGGTGATGCCGGCGATGCCGCCCACGCCTGTGCCCTTGTCCACGGTGACGGCGCCGGTATTGACACATCTGGTCAGGGCGCCGCCGGCGGCATTGCCCGCCAGACCGCCCACACCGCCGGAGATATAGGCGCCGCCGCGCTTGCAGGTAATATCGATGCTGCCCTCGAAGCGGCAGTCGGTCATGGCGCCGCTGAGCTTGCCGGCGATGCCGCCCACGGCGCAAGTATCTCTGGTGCCGAAGCCGGCGGCGCTGATGCGCACCCGGGATACGCAGCGCTCCAGCTTGGCGTTGGCCTCGCCCACGATGCCGCCTATGTGCTTGGCGGTGGTGGAGACGTCCTCAAGGCGGATCTCGCCCTCGACGGTGAGGTTTTTGATGGTGGTGCTGCCGGAGGTATAGCCAAACAGGCCGGCATAGCCGTTGCTCAGCGCGGTGACGTACAGGCCGGACACGGTGTGGCCCTGGCCGTCAAAGACGCCGCGGTAGGGGTGGTTGTTCTGCCAATCGACATAGCAGCCGATGGGCGTCCAGGGGCGGTAGCCCAAGTCGATGTCCGCCGTCAGCACGGCGCTGTAGCTCTGAGAGTTGTTGGAGGAATTGTTGATCTCCGCGGCCAGCCAGGCCAGCTCCTCGGCGGTGCCGATCTGATAGACGCCGCTGGCGTCCTTCCCGGGCTCGACAGTGGTGCCGTTCCAGGCGCTCTCGTTGGCGGCGGAGGCGGCCAGGGCCGTCAGCCGGGCAGAGACGTCGGCGAAGATGTCCGACAGAGCCTGCTTGCCGGTGGCCAGCTTGTCCTCCAGCACGCCGTAGTCGTCGATGTCCTCCAACGCCGGAGTGGCCGCCGCGTGAAGGGCGGCCTTGCCGCTGTCCAGCACGGCGGTGAGACGCGCCTTCCACGCATAAGAGAGGGCGTCCATGTCACCGGCGATGGCCGTCAGAGCGTCGATGTAGCCCTGCTCCAGCATGGCCAGGCTGTCCAGCACCTCCTGCCGGGCCAGCGCCCGGGCGGCGGAGGCGGCGGTGTCCATGTCCGGCGCGGTGTCGCCGGTGGTGAAGTCCCTGGTCAGAGCGTCCATGGCCTTGCGGGCGTCGGCGTATACCGCCTCCACGCCGTCAAGGTCCGGGGCGCTGAACAGCTTCAGCTTCCAGCCCTCATAGGCGCGCAGGGCCTTGGCCATGTCCTCCGGGGCATAGCTCCGGTCGAAGATATACTTGTTATACAGCTCGTCTGCGGCCTTGGCGGGATAGGTCTTGATCCCCGCCAGCTCGCCGTCGATATTCTCCGTGCCCATATAGACCTGCCGCAGCTTGGCCACGGCCGCCACGGTGGCGGCGCTGTCGATGGCCTGGGCGGCGGTCTCCAGCAGGGCGTCCATGGCGGACTGCTCGTCCGTGTCGTAGATGTTGGCCGCGGCGTAGGCCCGCATATCCGCCAGCAGCGCGGCCTTGTCGGCCTGCAGCTGGGTGGGCACAGCGGACAGCGCGGCGTCGGCCTCGGTCAGCAGGGCGCCCACGGCGCTGTCTGCCGCCTCCTCGATGCGGCGGACGTAGTCCATGATAACGGCGTTGTAGGCCGCGCTCTGGTCGCCGTAGACGGCGTAGCTGCCGTCCCGCTTGGCGTCAAAGCGGATCAGCTTACCCAGCAGGGCCTGGGTGGCGGAGAGCTTCTGCGCGGTGCCGCCGTCGGCGCGGACGGGGGAGCCATAGCTGGCGACCTTGGCGGTGTCGCTGCTGCCGGTGGTGGCCATATTCGCGATGCCCCACAGGGAGGTGTCGCTGCTGCTGCGGGCGTGGGTGACGGTGCCGCTGAGCCATACGCCGATGATGCCGCCGGCAATGCCGTTGGTGGTGCCGCTGGCCGCCGCCGAGACGGCGCCGCTGTTATAGGCGTGGGTCAGGGACACATCGCCCACATACTGGCTGCTGCCGCCGGTGGTCTTTTCGCTGCCGGCCTTGCCGAGGATGCCGCCGGCACCGCGGCCGCCGGCGGTGGAGCTGCCGGAGCGAACCGTGCCGCGGTTTTCCACATAGGCGGCGGAGAAGGACGCGCCCTCGCCGGGGGTCGCCGAGCCTACGATGCCGCCCACGTCATACCCGCCGGTGACGGCGGCGCGGTTCACGCACTCCCGCACCTTGCCGATGCCGCTGCCGCCCACAATGCCGCCGATGGCGTAGCCGCAGGGGGAAGAATTTCCGTAGGTGAAGGTGTAGCAGTCGATCTGCAGGTGGTTTTCACAGTAGCGCACCAGGCAGCCGTCCTTTTCCTGGGAGGCGCCCATGCCGCCCACGATGCCGCCGATCTGGCAGAGCATGGAGGAGTTCACCAGATTTCCCTCGTCGTAGCTCTCCGGGTTGGCCAGGAACAGGCCATAGGCGCGGCAATTCTCTATGTAGCCGGCGGCCATGTGTCCGGCGATGCCGCCGATGTTGCCCACGCTGCTGCCGGTGCTGCCGGCGTTATAGCTGTTTTTCAGGAAGGCGGACGCCTCGCAGTTGTAGAGGACGCCGTTGTTCTCTCCGGCGATCAGGCCGGCGCCGCTGCTCTGGCGGACCAGAACGCGGCCGGCGGCCTTGACGTTCCGCACCGTGCCCGTGCGGGCGATGATGCCGAACAGGCCCTGGGGACGGCTGCTGACGCCGGTGGTCACGCAGATGCCGTGGATGACGTGGCCCTGGCCGTCGAAGGTGCCGGTGTAACCGTTGTTGACGCCGCTGTTGGCGATGGGCGTCCACTCCTGCCCGTTCAGGTCGATGTCCGCCGTCAGCACGGCGCAGGCGGAGCGGCTGCCGCTGTTGACGGTGTCGGCGAACCAGGCCAGTTGCGCGGCGGTGCCGAGCTTATAGGGAGAAGCGGCGGTGCCGCTGCCGGAGGGCTGGGCCTTGCTGCTGCCGTCCCACTTGTCCGCCACGCCGCTGTCCACGGACACGGTGAAGTCCTGCAGCACGGCGGACAGCGCGGCCTGACTGCTGCGCAGGGTGGCGTCCAGCGCGACCGTGTTGGTGCAGGCCTCCAGCTTGGCCTTGCCGGCGTCCAGCGCGGCTTTCAGCGCAGCGGACTTCTCCGCCAGCTGCGTCAGGACCTCGCCGTTTATCCCGTGCCACACGGCGGCGGCCTCGCCCCGGAGGTCGTTCAGCTCTTTCAGCTCGTTGGTATAGGCGTCCTCCAGATCGCGTATCGCGTTTTCCTTTTCTTTGACAAACTGGGTCTCCTGTGCCTTGGTGGGCACTGCCTTCATCTCCGCCAGCGCCGTCTGGGCAATGGGCATCAGTTTGTCAATCTCCGCCTGAGCGTAGGCGGTGATCGCGTCGACAGACTTGTCCTCCAGCTCGCCATAAGGGGTAAGGCTGGCGCCGTTCAGGGCTGCCTTGGCCTTGTTGTAAATGCTGTTCAGAGAGGTCCAGCCGGTGTCGCTGTACTGGGATTTGTCGTACGTATTGAAGTCGTTTTTCAGCTTGTCCAGCGCGGCGGTCTTGGCGGCTTTGAAGTCGTTTTCCGCCTTGGCATAGGCCGCTTCCTCCGGGTTGGTCACCACGGTGGGGGCCTTCAGCTCCCAGGCGAGGACGGGCCAGCCGCCGGCGATGTCGCTGTCGGCGGTGTATATGGCGCCATCGTCGCCGTTGAGGTATTCGACCATCTTCTGGGGGGACATGTAGTTTGATTTGCTGATCTGAGTTTCGTCAAAATCATCGTCACTGATATTGTTATAAGCGCCAAACTGATCACAATAGATCAGCATACGCTCCAGCGTATACGATGACGTGCCGCCAAACAAGTCGCCATAGTCATTTCCGCTGAGTGTCTTTCCTTCCAGCCCTCTGGGTGCATTGTGCGGTTCAGCAGAGGCCGCGGAATAGCAGCCTACAGCGGTAATATCATTGCAGCTGCCGATGAGACCGCCCATGACGTCATCGTAGTACTCTATATCCGCGTAGTTGTAGCAATAGCTGATTTGAATGACGGCGTCGCTATACCCGGCAATGCCGCCGACACCCATGCTGTATGCATTGCTTCCAATAGAGATGTCTCCCCAGTTGGTGCACTGCTCAAAGGTGGCGTCGGCGTACATCATGCCGACAATGCCGCCCACGCCGTTGCCGTTTAAGACGGTGCCCTCGTCCACGGTGATGGCGATGGCATTTTTGCAGTTCGTAAAGCTGGAATACGAGCCTACACACGCCGCAATGCCGCCCACAACGGGATAACTCTGGCAATCTGCGGTCACCCGGATGCTGCCGTCGGTTTTGAGGTTCCGGATAGCGGCATTCTCCAGATAGCCGAACAGACCGATGTACTCATATTCATAGCTGCCGTCCGCCGTGATGTCCAGCGTGACCGTAAAATACTTTCCATCAAAGGTACCGCTGTAGGATGCACCTTTCACTCCGATGGGCACCCAGTCCTCGCCGGTGAGATCGATGTTCGCCGTCAGCTCGGCGCAGATACCGGATTTACCCCCGTTGACCATCTCGGCAAAGGCCATCAGGTCAGCCGCGCCGGCGATCTGGTAGGGGCTGTCCGCGCGGCCGTCGCCCGCCAGTTCGCCGCCGGCCGCCAGCACCGCCGTGGGCAGAAGGCTCCATACCATGACCACTGCCAGCAGCAGAGATAGTACACGTTTTTTCATTCTCTTTTCTCCTTCTTTCTGTTGATCTCTATTTGAAATAACAGGATAACATGGTGCCGGGGAAAGGAAGAAGCCGGGAGAGGTCGGTGTACCTCTCCCGGCTCGTGGGAAACACGGCTTATGCCGCGCCGGTATACAAAACAAAACGCCCGTCCCCGGAGGGACAGGCGGTACGTTTTTTCCCGGAAAAAACGCTGCTTTTATCCATAAAAGCAGCGCACGATGACTTTCCTGCACACGGAGAGAACGCCCGCTACACTCACAGCTTCTCCTTCGTGCAATTCTCCTGCCCTAACGCCGCGAGACTGACGTCTCCCGTACATGACCTACCTTCTCGAAGCTTGCGCCCCAATGGATGCTGTTCGCCACGGCTTCGCCGCTTTGGTCACTTCCTTGCGTTCACAGTGCCGTTCGCAGAGGGTATCACCCAATTCCTTTTGAACTGCCGCCTGACCGGAATCGGTCTTTACGGCGGCAGCCACACGACATCACAGAACCTGAATATTCAATTTTACGTTATAATTATATAGGGGAGATGATGCTTTGTCAATATGGCGGGGGTTGATTTCCGACGGGATGTCCATTAAAATAGGGGAAACCGCGCCTGCGGCGCGGGGACGGGGGGACGGATTCCCACGTCAGCCTGCGGGCTGCCTCGGAATGACAGGGTGTCCGCGCCTGCGGGCGCGGAGACGGGGAACGCGGATCGCGAACCAGTGACAGCAATATTGGGGGCTGGCTCGGAATGACAGGAGTTTCGGGGCTGGCTCGGAATGACGGGAGAAATGGGCGGCGGTGAGAGTGATGGGGAGGTTTGTCACATGAAAAAGAGAGGGATATGCTTGCTGCTGGCGGCGGTGATGCTTTGCTGCGCCGCCTGCGGGAGCCGTCAGACAACGGAGGGCGGCGGCGACAAGGATCAGTACATGACTGAGCCTGTCCCGGATGGCAAGCCCGATCCG